>ERZ650918.1707-NODE-1707-length-17683-cov-13.725380_pt1 | contig 17683 bp, 19 predicted proteins | sample MGYA00514758_ERZ650918 | MGnify/ENA metagenome assembly ERZ650918 | reverse complement strand
TAGGTGATTTCATCGGTCTTGATATCTGCCTTGCTATCATGGATGTACTTTACAAAGAGACAGGCGACAGCAAATATCGTGCATGCCCACTGATCCGTAAGATGGTTCGTGGTGGTAACCTTGGAGCAAAGAGCGGCAAGGGATTCTATGTATACAATGCTGATCGTACAAAGACTCCGGTCGATGCTCAGTAAAATAAATATTTATGGAGGAAAATTAGATCATGGATTTCACTTTAGACAAGAAACATGAAATGGCGCGTTCCTTATTCAAGGAATTTGCTGAAACAGAAGTAAAACCGCTTGCACAGGAAACAGATGAGACAGAAGCTTTCCCGGCAGAAACGGTTAAGAAAATGCAGAAATACGGATTCATGGGAATCCCGGTTCCGAAAGAATATGGTGGACAGGGTTGTGATCCTCTTACATACGTTATGTGCGTAGAAGAGTTATCTAAAGTTTGCGCAACCACAGGTGTTGTTGTATCTGCACATACATCTCTCTGCATCGATCCGATCATGACATATGGTACAGAAGAGCAGAAACAGAAATATGTAAAACCACTTGCAACAGGCGAGAAGTTAGGTGCATTCGCATTAACTGAGCCGGGTGCTGGTACTGATGCACAGGGTGCACAGACAAAAGCTGTTTTAGATGGTGACGAGTGGGTATTAAATGGATCAAAATGCTTCATTACCAATGGTAAAGTTGCAGATGTTTATATTGTAATCGCTATCACAAGCATCACAGAGGACAAGAGAGGCAGAAAGAAGAAAAACTTCTCTGCATTTATCGTAGATAAGGGAGCTCCTGGTTTCTCATTCGGAACAAAAGAGAAGAAGATGGGTATCCGTGGATCATCTACTTATGAGCTGATCTTCGAAGACTGCAGAATCCCGAAAGAGAATCTGTTAGGACCGGAAGGAAAAGGTTTCCCGATCGCAATGCACACACTTGATGGTGGACGTATCGGTATTGCTGCTCAGGCACTTGGTATCGCTGAGGGCGCATTAGACAGAGCTATCGCTTATACAAAAGAGAGAAAACAGTTTGGACGTTCAATCGCACAGCAGCAGAATACACAGTTCAAACTTGCTGATATGGCTGCAAGAATCGAAGCTGCACAGCTTTTAGTTTACAAAGCTGCAATGGCAAAAGCTACTCAGAAAGTATATTCTGTAGAAGCTGCAAAAGCGAAATTATTCGCAGCAGAGACTGCAATGGCTGTTACAACTGAGGTTGTTCAGTTATTCGGTGGATACGGATATATCAGAGAGTACGATGTAGAGCGTATGATGCGTGATGCTAAGATCACAGAGATTTACGAGGGTACAAGCGAAGTCCAGCGTATGGTAATCTCCGGTGCACTGTTAAAGTAATTTCGAATCAATCCGCGTAAAATTTAAACATATAAAACATAAGGAGTGAAAAATACATGAATATCGTAGTATGTATTAAACAGGTTCCTGATACAAAGGGCGGCGTTAAGTTCAACCCGGATGGAACGCTTGACAGAGCAGCAATGCTTGCTATCATGAACCCAGATGATAAAGCTGGTCTTGAAGCAGCACTTAGAATCAAAGATGAGACAGGAGCAAAAGTTACAGTTCTTACCATGGGACTTCCAAAGGCTGATGCAGTTCTTCGTGAAGCATTAGCAATGGGTGCTGATGAAGCAGTTCTTGTAACAGACCGCGTATTAGGTGGAGCTGATACATGGGCAACATCTACCACAATCGCTGGTGCACTTCGTAACTTAGACTATGACCTGATCATCACAGGACGTCAGGCTATCGATGGTGATACTGCACAGGTTGGTCCTCAGATCGCTGAGCATCTTGGACTTCCGGTTATCTCTTACGCAGCAGACATCAAAGTAGAGGGTGATTCTGTTGTTGTAAAACGTCAGTACGAAGACAGATATCATGAGTTAAGAGCAAAAATGCCTTGTCTGGTAACTGCTCTTTCTGAATTAAATGAGCCGCGTTACATGACACCGGGCGGAATCTTCGATGCATTTGACAAAGAAGTAACCGTTTGGGGCAGAGCAGACTTAAAGGATGTTGACGATTCTGATCTTGGTTTAAAGGGATCTCCTACTAAGATTGCAAAAGCATCTGATAAAGTTGCAAAGGGTGCTGGTGAGAAAGTAAACCTTGATCCGGCAGAATCCGTAGCATATTTGATCGGTAAATTCAAAGAGAAACACATTATCTAATAAAAAAAGGAAAAGTGGTGAATAACATGGCATTAGAAGAATATAAAGGAGTATTTGTCTTTGCACAGCAGGTAGATAACGTATTAGATGGCGTTGCATTTGAGTTACTTGGAAAAGGCAAAGACTTAGCAAAAGATTTAGGTACAGACGTAACTGCTGTATTAATTGGTTCTGGTGTAAAAGGATTAGCAGATCAGTTAGCTGAGTATGGTGCTGACAAAGTTATCGTAGTAGATGATCCTGAATTAAAAGACTACAGAACAGAGCCGTATGCTCATGCATTAGCATCTGTAATTAACGAGTTCAAACCTGAAATCATGTTAGTTGGTGCAACTGCTATCGGCCGTGACTTAGGACCTACTGTTTCTGCAAGAGTAAAAACAGGTCTGACAGCAGACTGTACATCTCTTGAGATCGGTGATTTCCCACTGGTTGCTGCACCTGGTAAAGAATCAGAGCAGAAACACAACCAGTTATTAATGACACGTCCTGCATTTGGTGGTAACACCATCGCAACAATTGCCTGCCCGGACAACCGTCCTCAGATGGCAACTGTACGTCCAGGTGTTATGCAGAAGATCGCTCCGATCAGCGGTGCAAAAGCAAACGTTGTAGAGTACAACCCGGGATTTACACCAAACAACAGATATGTTGAGATCTTAAACATCGTAAAAGCTGTTAAGAGCACAGCAAACATTATGGAAGCAAAGATCCTTGTTTCCGGTGGTCGTGGAGTTGGTTCCAAAGAGAACTTCAAACTTTTGGAAGATCTTGCAGAGGTACTTGGCGGTACTGTAAGCTGCTCCCGTGCAGTTGTAGAGAATGGCTGGTTACCAGTTGATTTACAGGTAGGTCAGACTGGTAAAACTGTTCGTCCTCAGATCTACTTTGCAATCGGTATTTCCGGAGCAATCCAGCACGTAGCTGGTATGGAAGATTCTGACCTGATCATCGCAATCAACAAAGATGAAGATGCTCCAATCTTCGACGTAGCTGATTACGGTCTGGTTGGTGATCTGAATAAGATCGTTCCTGCTTTAACAACAGCATTAAAAGCTGAGTTAGGCAAATAATACATAGGTGAATAACCTGTAAGATAGAAAGCCCGTCTTTCGTGTGCGGCTTCTGTGAGGAAGCTGACAGGAAGGACGGGCTTTTTGCTGGGAGCTGGAGAAAATTTGAGGCTTCTTGTTTGGAGTTGGAGGAAATTTGAGGCTCTTGGTCAGGAGTTGAGGGAAAATATACTTAGTTGTTTGTCAAAATCGTTATGGTACAGTTTTTCTGATCCTCAGATACGGAGTCGACCGTGATCGTATACCCGGTATCAATGGTCAACTGTCCGTTGTTGTCATACCAGCCAAAGCCTGTGGCAGTGCCTCCGATCACGTCACCGTCCCGGTAAAAGCCATTTCCGTTATTGACCAGTCTTAAGATCCGCCTGCCGTTATTGGTGGAATCGTAGACAGGACTGTAGTTATCAGCGGTCAGATAGGGGGCACCGTATTCGTCGTTTGCAAGGGTGGCATCGACGTGATAAATACGAAGTCCGCCGGAAGAAAACAGACCGTCATAATTACCATTCGGGGTGATATAGTCAAGGATCATGTATTCTGAAAAATAACTGGAAGCATCAGTGCGCGGTATGATCAGACAGCTTCCTTAATTTTTCGCCATCTAAATCCGGCAGGGTGGAAGCCCACCAGGATGCCGTACAGCCATACCAGAAATCAGCATTGCCTCCGCTTGGAACAGAAAGGCAGAGAGCGTCGATATAGCCATCGCCGTCAGAATCATAATCGGTATAGTCGATCGTATCATTTAAACCGGAAAGAACCTCACGCACCAGCGTTTCGTATCCATCGTTCGTTTTTTCGTAGGATGCGATCGTACCTTTCGCTGTGTAATGAAATACATTTCCGGTCATATGCAGTGATCCGTATGAAGCACGGTCAAAATAACTAGTCAGGCTCTCACAGGGATAAAATTCAGTATTGTCTGTGCCAAACAGATAGGAGGAAATTTCTTCATCGGACAGGCGTCTGTCTGTATCATGGTAAAAACTCTTTTCTTATAAATATATGGTTAGCTTTGCACGCAAAAAGCAGAAAGTCAGTGGCATTTATTGATAATTAAGGAAACATTAAAAATATAAAAAAGTGGTAGTGCAATTCTGAGAATGGCACAATTTTAGGATTAACGCAATCTAAGATTGCGGAAAATACTGCCAGATGTTATACTTAGTAACGTTGCAGAGATACAGGATGCCGGAAATTCATACTGATCTACAAATGGCTCGTCCTGTGTTTCGTATAAAATTACATAAAAACGAGAAAAGAGGAAGGGACTATGAACAAGAAAAAGTTCTCCACAAAGTTTCTTGTGGAAATGGCACTTTTAGTTGCCATCATTCTTATCATGGCTTTTACCCCACTCGGATACATTAAGACGGCAGGTATTGAGATTACACTGATCGTTGTTCCGGTGGCGGTAGGAGCTGTTACTTTAGGGCCTGCGGCTGGTGCAATTTTAGGAGGTGTATTTGGACTTGCCAGTTTTTTGCGCTGCTTCGGACTGAATGCATTTGGTGCGATGCTTCTTAGCATCAATCCGTTTCTGGCATTTTTGCTGTATGTACCGACCCGTATCCTGACGGGCTGGCTGACAGGACTGATTTATCAGGGAATCCGCAAAACAAAAATACCATCGAATGTATCAATCACAATCGCGAATCTGTGCTGTCCGCTTTTAAATACCACGTTTTTTATGAGCATGCTGGTATTTGGGTTTTACCAGACCGAGTACATCCAGTCGTTTGTTCAGACGCTTGGTGTCAGCAATCCGTTTTTGTTTGTGATAGCATTTGTCGGAATCAACGGACTGGTTGAGGCGGTGGTATGTTTTATCGTCGGAACCGCAATTTCCGCGGCTTTGAAGAAAGCATTGAAATATAGTTAATTGGATGGAATATGGTAAAAATTGGATGAAAATAAAAACATGACATTACGAAGTAAATATGGATGCGGGATTGCGGAATGAGCATGCAAGTGTTATACTTAATAACGTTGTAAAATTACATATTACAAGAAAAGAGGAAGAGACTATGACTCAGAAAAAGTTTTCCACAAAGTATCTTGTGGAGATGGCACTTTTAGTTGCTATCATTCTCATCATGGCTTTTACCCCGATCGGATATATCAGAACAGCTGGTCTTGAGATCACGCTGATCGTCGTTCCGGTAGCGGTAGGAGCTGTTACGTTAGGACCGGCGGCAGGCGCAATCTTAGGCGGCGTGTTCGGTGTTACAAGTTTCATCCAGTGCTTCGGCATGAGCCCATTTGGTGCTGCACTGCTTGGAATCAACGGATTTTTAACATTTTTAGTATGCGTACCTACCCGTATTTTAATGGGATGGCTGACAGGTCTGATCTATAAAGGACTTCGTAAAACAAAGCTGCCGTCAGGTGTATCTGTTACGATCAGCAACCTTTGTTGTCCGCTGCTGAACACCACATTTTTTATGGGAATGTTAGTGATTGGATTTTACAATACGGAATACATCCAGTCATTTGTATCAGCTCTTGGTGCAAAAAATGCATTGCTGTTCATTTTAGCATTTGTAGGTGTCAACGGACTGGTTGAGGCAATTGTCTGCTTTGTTGTGGGAACGGCGATTTCAGCAGCTCTCAAAAAGGCATTGAAATATAATTAAATTGAATGAAATATAATATAATTGAGGAATCCTCTTATATGCAGGTTGTTGTCTGTATGTGAGGGGATTTTTTTGCGGTAACATGGGAAATGGAGATCAAAATGAGAAAAAGTCTCAAAAGTGCAGATTGACATTTGCGTCTGGTGCATTGTAAGCTAAAATGGTTAGAAAATACTAACCAAAGTTAGAGGGAAAATGAGCGAAGGTAAAGTAAAAAGAAAAATTATATTTCTGATTTTTGCAGCAGTCATGGTTGTGGCAGGTGGCTGTGGTACCGATGGGGGAGATACCGAGGCGAGCAGAGATCTCTTTGCAATGGACACATATATGACGGTAACTGCTTATGGCAAAGGAGCCACAGAGGCCGTGGATCAGGCGGCAGATGAGATCAGCCGGCTGGATCAATTGTTGTCTACGGGAAATGAGGACAGTGAGATATATAAAATCAATCAGAGCGGAGATGGAATACTCTCGGAGGAGACAGCATATCTGGTGGAACGCTCACTGGATCTGTATGAAGCTACAGATGGTGCATTTGATATTGCGATTTATCCGGTTATGAAAGCATGGGGATTTACAGATGACAATTTCAGGGTGCCGGACGCAGACGAACTTAAGGATCTGCTCACGCTGACAGATGCATCGGATATTTCTTATGATAAAGAGACATCGCAGATCGCTTTTAAAAAGGACGGAATGCAGATCGACTTTGGAGGAATCGCGAAAGGTTATACTTCTGCACGTATCATGGACATTTTTCGTGCCTGCGGGATCAAGAGCGGACTGGTCAATCTTGGTGGAAATGTGCAGGCACTTGGAACAAAGAAGGATGGAAGCAGCTGGCGCGTGGCAGTGCAGGACCCACAGGATACAGATCAGTATCTTGGGGTGCTTTCCATACAGGATAAGGCGGTGATCACTTCCGGCGGTTATGAACGTTATTTTGAGCAGGACGGCAGGACATATCATCATATCATAGATCCCAAAACCGGTTATCCGGTGGAGAACGGGTTAATTTCCGTTTCCATTGTCACAGCAGATGGAACGCTTGCGGACGGACTTTCTACATCCGTTTTTATTATGGGGAAAGAAGCCGCAACGGAATATTGGAGAAATCACAGTGATGAATTTGACATGATTCTGATGACGGATGACAGGGAAATCTATGTCACAGAGGGAATCGCAGACAGTTTTGAGTCGGAAATGGATACGAAGATCATTGAAAAAAAAGTATAAACGAATGATTTGGTATGGAGACAAGTATGAAAAATATCTGGAAAAATATTTCAGGAATTGTACCCGTCATTCTGGCAGCAGTGGTGGGAATTGGTGCAGTGGTTTCCCTGAGTGATTATACAGCACCGGTTTATGGTTCAGAGTCAGAAGATGAACTGACAGAGACGGAAACTATTATCGAAAGTGCCGGTATGGAGTCGGCAGAAGAGACGGAAGTTGAAAATACGGAAGCGGCTGTTGTTTTAGACGGTGCGTTTGATCTTGCAGACGGAACTTATGAAGGCAGTGCGAACGGATTTTCCGGTAAGATCAAAGTTTCAGTTGTGATAAAAAATCAGACGATCCGGTCGATCAACATTTTGAGTAATTCAGATGATGAAGCCTTTTTCAATCGTGCAAAAGAAGGTGTGACAGCGAGCATCCTTGCAAAACAGAGTACGGATGTGGATACGGTTTCCGGTGCAACATACAGTTCAAGAGGAATCATAAATGCAGTAAAAGATGCGTTATCTTCCAGTGACGGGGAAGAACAAACGGTTGTGGCAAAGGGAGATTTTGCGTTGAATGATGGCTATTATGAAGGAACTGGAAATGGATTTGCCGGACCGGTCAAATTGTTTATCGAGATCAAAGACAAGTCGATCATTGGGATTTATATTGTAAAAACATCAGATGATGCGGGATTTTTTAACCGTGCAAAGGAGGGCGTGACGGCAAGTATTTTAGAAAAGCAGAGCACGGATGTAGATACAGTTTCTGGTGCAACATATAGTTCGAGGGGAATCATTGAGGCAGTATCAAATGCGATGGAGGCTGCAAAAAAAGCGAAAAAGGGGGAGACGGATACCGAAACAGAAGATGATACCGAAAAGCCGGACACATCAAAAGCGAGCTCCTATTATGGAGTCGTTGTCTGTAACCCGGATGAGAGCGGTGCTTTTACGGCGTACAACCTGCATGTAAAAGTGATGTTTCAGAATGGAAAAATCATTGCAGTTTCCGATGTGTACGGGGATGGAGATTCCCAGAATGATACTTATATTACAAAGGCGGTTTCCGGCAGCAGTAAGCATCCGGGGGTTGTAACACAGATCGTAAATAAAAACGGAATTGACGGGGTGGATACGGTCTCCGGTGCAACCTGTACATCAAAGGCAGTACTGCATGCCGTGGATGTGGTGGTAAAAGCTGCGGCAAAAGATGGAAACTACACGTTCTCTGGCAGCCAGAGCGGTGATGACGATACAAAGAACAGCGAAGACACGGAAAAAGACAGTGAGGATACGGAAAAGAACAGCGAAAATACGGAAAAGAACAGCGAAAATACGGAAAATAACAGCGAGGATACGGAAAATAGCAGTGAAAATACTGAGAGTGGCGGAGATACTGAAAAAAATGATACGGAAAATACCGAGAATAGTGGCGAGACAACGCTGATCTATAAAAATGGTGATTATAAGGTCAGTGTTGTGTGCATTCCGGATGAGGATGAAGATTTTGATGAATATAAACTGACGCTCACGCTTGTGATCGAAAACGATCAGATCAAGGAGATCAAAGATATTTCCGGAGACGGAGGAAAGAGCAATTCATTCTATATAAAAGCTGCGTCAAAAGGTGTTGTCAGTCAGATATTACAAAAGAACAGTACAGAAGGGATCGATACGGTATCGTCTGCAACCTGTTCCTCAAAAGCAATCATTGAAGCCTGTCAAAAGGCATTGGAGCAGGCAAAAAATTAAGGGAGAATAGCAGATGAAAGATTTTTTGATCCGGTCATTTTGTCTGGCTGCAGTCATATTGATACTGGCAGGTTACAATCAGGTATTAAAGGACAGAAGCAAGGATGAAGAGATCACAAAGTTAGAGGCGCAGGTGACAAAACTGCAGCAGGAAAAAGAAAAAACTGTCGATATAAAAGGAACTTATCCGGACGGCAGATGGGAAGGCGGGGCAAAGGGTTTTGGCGGAATGATCACCGTGCTTGTGACCGTGGAAAATGGAACAATCAGCGAAATTGAGATAACTTCCGCAGACGACGAGGATAAAGCCTATTTATCCATGGCGGAAGATATCATTCCAAAGATCATAGAGGCGCAGTCCGTAGATGTGGATACCGTAAGCGGTGCAACGTTCAGTTCTACCGGGATCAGGGATGCTGTCAGCGAGGCACTGAAACAGGCAGAACAGTAAGAGTGAGGAAAAAATTGGAAGGTACAAAGTTAAAAATATAGCTGAAATAATTCAAAAAAATTGTATATCAAAGGAACGAAAGACAAATGGAGCTGTTTTCTGGAAGAAGCATAAAAAGCAGATTCCGGCATGGATCCGTGCGGGAATACAGTTATTGTTTTTTGTATTTTTCCCGTCAGCGTTCACGGCTGCATTTTCCGGTGTGAAATATATTGCCGGACAGATGGGAACGGGTGCACAGATTGAAATCACTTCATTTGTGCTGTCACTTATCATACTCTGTGCATCTACCGTAGTGTTCGGCCGTTTTTTCTGTGGATTTGCCTGTGCATTTGGAAGTCTGTCGGACTGGGTGCGTGCAGCTTATGTCTGGGTCTGTAAAAAATTTAAAAAGAAACCGGTCACGCTTGGCATGGAACTTACGGCAACATTATCACTGATCAAGTATGTCGTACTACTGCTGATTCTTTTTCTGTGTTTTGGAGGTACCTATGTGAAACTGAAAGGCAGCAGTCCGTGGGATGTCTTTTCCATGCTTCATGCAGGAAATTTTGCATTGGAAGGATATTTTGCGGGAGTCGTCCTGCTCATTCTCATCCTGTGAGGCATGTGCGTGCAGGAGCGTTTTTTCTGCCGTATTTTGTGCCCGATGGGAGCGATATTTTCACTTCTTCCAGTACTGCCATATTTTGCGCTCAGAAGAGAAAGGGAGAACTGTATCTCTGGCTGTGCAGTATGCACGAAAAAATGTCCCTCGGATATCGGACTGCCGGAACTGGGGTCGATTGAGACGAGAGGCGACTGTTTTATGTGTCAGAAATGTACCGGCATCTGTCCGAAAGGAAATATCCACTGTGGTGTCTCTGGAAAATTGAAAGGGAATGAATTGTGGTTTACTGCCATAAGGGCGGTATTTCTGCTTTTCTTATACCTGTGGATCGGAATCTGATAGTGTGAATTTTTTGATTAAGAGTTAGCAAAAACTAACTTTTGATAGATAAAGCAAAATGAAGGAGGATTTAAAAAATGAAAAGAAAAAATGTATCTGCCCGGATACTGCCCGGAGTATTGGCTTTTTCCATGGTGGCAGCAACAGGGACATCGTCCATGACGGTTTTTGCCGCAGAAGAAAGTGCAGTGGAAGCAGAGCAGATCACTGGAACCGAGGTGAAGAGTGAAACGGGAGAAACGCAGGAGTATCAGTATGCTTATGCAGCGCTGAGCTTGACATGGGTGCATTTGATACCGTATCGAGAGCAACCACCAATCACGGACTGCACAGGGGAAGTTATCAGTGTACATCAGAAATTACAAAAAAAGATGGTACAAAGCTCAAAGTGACATATTATACAGGAGCAGCCACCGGTGTGCTGACGAACGGAGAGGCTTTTTCCTATGATAAAAATGAGATTGAAAGCTATGTGGTAACAGGACTTAAATATGTTCCAGTCAAAGTAAAAACTGAAGATTATGAAGCTTTTAAAGCAGCATATACCGTAGTGGAAAATGGCAGTACTTTATCCGGTGGATTTTCGGAGGGAAATCTGAAAAACTATACGGATCTGGTTGCAGAAGTAACAGAAAACACCAATGGTCTAAAAACAGTTACCCAAAATGAGGACGGAAGTTTTTCGTTTGCTGCGAGAGTAAACAATGGAACGGATTCCGGAATCAAGTACGCTGCATTAAAAACAGCAGAGAATATTACAACAACGGTAAAAGAGGCAAACGGTTCTTACGGAGAATTCCTTCGTGTCGATCTGACTGGGGAGGGCTACGGTGCACTTGGTGCTGATATGCAGGCAGCAGAGTGGACTTATTATGGATCCGACAGTACTTATACCGATCCACTTCAATCTTATGGAACCAAGTTTGCATCAGATAACTGGATGCACAAAGCACAGGGAATCCAGCTTGGTCTTACAGATTCACTGCGTTGTAAACTGCCGGCGGGAACAGACGGAACCGGATACTGGACAATCACGGTATATGCACTTGGTTACAATGATTACACGGTAAAATTTAAGGTAACCGATGCAAATATTGTTAAGGATGAAGAGGAGACGGTGGATACGACGGCACTTGAAGCTGCAATTAAAAGTGCAGAGAACTTAACTGAGAGTGATTATACGGCAGCAAGCTGGTCTGATCTTTGCGTTGAATTGAAAGAGGCAAAAGATGAGCTTGCGGCTCCGCACACGCAGTCTACTGTAGATGAGGCAACAGAGCATCTGAATGTTGCAATCAAAGCACTGGTAAAGGCAGAGACAAAGGAAGAAACAAAAACAGATGTTACAAAACTTAACGCTGTAATCGAGAAAGCGGAGGCATTAAAGCAGAGTGATTACACAGCAGAGAGCTGGAAAAATTTACAGACTGCGCTCGATGCTGCAAAGAAACTTACAGATGCAACAGCAGAACAGACTGTAGTAGATCAGGCAGCAAGTGATCTGGAAACAGCGATTTTGGCGCTGGTAAAAGCTGATACGGAAAATACCGGAACTACAGACAAAAAGAAAAAACCGGCAGTTGGAACTGTGAAAACAGTTGGACAGATCAAGTATAAAGTAACCGGAAAAAATACAGTAACTGTAAATAAATATGCAAAGAAAAACATTACAAAGGCATCTATTCCTGCAACGGTTAAAATCAACGGATATACATTTAAGGTAACTGCAATTGCAGACAGCGCATTTTCCGGATGCAGTAAACTTACGAAAGTTACGGTTGGTTCTAATGTAAAGGCAATCGGAAATAAATCATTTTATAAATGTAAAAAACTTACCACATTTACGGCATCTTCTACCGGATTAAACAAGATTGGAAAGGAAGCGTTTTCCGGTGATAAAAAACTTGCAAATATCACATTAAAGACAGTAAAACTGAAAAAATCAGGTGTTGGAAAGGATGCATTCAAGAACATTAAGAAAAATGCAACCTTTAAAGTACCGGCAAAAAAGTTTCTGATTATAAAGCTATTTTTAAGTCAAAGGGTGCTGGAAAAAATATTAAGATAAAGAAACTGTAGGGTGAAAAAATATTCTTTTGTTAAAAAACAGGGGGGGAAGAGACCTTATTGTAGAATGGAATGTGTAATTGAACCTTTGAGGAGAAAACAAAAACAATCACCCTCACACTTCCGGAGAGTGAGATACAGAACATGGCGGTAGGTTTTGGTTCTATGGATTATATTTTTGAAAATAAAAATATGAAACAGAAACGATATCGCAGGAAGCGTATGAAATGTGCAGAGCGGATCTGACAGAGCGTGCAGCAGAAGAGAAGGATATGCTTGTGCTGGCAAAGGAAGAGGAAAATATTGTTGTCAATAAACCTGCCCTGTCACAGATCCGGTCGATCTGTGAACTTGCAACACTAGAATGTTATTATCACAATGTGGAAAAGTCCGCGAAAACAAAAGGTACCGGATTGGCACATGTGGGAGAAAAAGAAAAAAATTCTGGATCGAATACACCGGAGTTGCTAAGACTGAAATCGACATGTCGGATGTAAATATGAAAGATAATCGTAACAGATACAATGAGGAAATAGAAAAATATCAGAGTATGGATCAGTTTCAGGTTGGCATTGCAGTATTTGATCCGGATACGACAGAAACGCAATTTTATGATAATGTAAGATCTGTCTGTGAAATGATGAACAACAATATTAGCATTTCAGTGGGAGTTACCTGGGCAGAGCACGGAAAAGAATTTAATGAGAAGATCATGGAAGCTGACTGGCGGATGTATGAACAGAAAAATGCATATCATCAACAGCAGCAGGCTGCACAACAGGAACTGCTACAATAAATGTTTGAAAGAATAGTATATAACTCCCCTGCATACAATGTAAAAACAAGTATTGCAGGGGAGTTTTTGTGAAAACCTATATTGAGGAAAGAGCTATGGAAATAGCCAGATATATTATTGATAATAATACGACGGTGCGTCAGGCGGCGAAACATTTTGGGATTAGCAAGAGTACGGTACATAAAGATGTTACAGAACGCCTTGTCCAGGTCAATCCATCGCTTGCAGCGGAGGCACGCAAAGTGTTAGATGTCAATAAATCCGAGCGCCATATCCGTGGTGGACTTGCAACAAGGGAGAAATATCTGCATCAGCATGCATAAAACGTAAAAGCGTGTTTATTAAAACAAATGGGCGTGTTTCATAAAACAAAAGTTTATTAAACCCAAAACGTGTTTCATGAAACGGAAAAATGTATTTCAGGAGATGGAAAAATACAATTTACAAAATTGCACAATGAGTTCCATGAATTACATAAAAAGTTTGTGAAATTAAAACTATTATGTGAGTTCGTGGAATACGCTATAATAATCATACGACGTGCAGCAGAGAAAGCGATCGCAAAGATTGCTTTCTCTGTTTTTTTGTCGGCAAAAATAATTATTTTATCAAAAGAATGAGGAGAGAAAAATATGCCAAAAACAAAGTTACAGGAAGTCGTATTTACTATTTTAATGGTGTTCGTCATGGTGTACGCAATGATCTGCTACAACATTGCACTGAACATGGGAGGAATGAGCAACGTTGTATTTTTAAATGCATTTCATGAACTGATCATTATGGGACCGCTTGCGTTTATTCTTGACTTTTTCCTCTATGGATCACTGTCCAAAAAACTTGCATTTCGTATCGTGACACCGGGCGTGGACAAACCGATCATGCTGATCCTTGCCATTTCATCAATCACAGTCTGTCTGATGTGTCCGACAATGAGCCTGGCAGCAACACTTTTATTTAAACATGCAGGAAAAGAAGTGATCGCAGTGTGGCTTCAGACAACAGCACTGAATTTCCCAATGGCATTTTTCTGGCAGATCTTTTTTGCAGGTCCGCTTGTGAGAACTATTTTCGGAATGATCTTTAAAGAAAAAGAAGAACAGGTCATGAAAGAGGAAAGCGAATTTTTAGAGGGCGGAAGTGTCAGAAATTAAAAAGTTATTCCATGTCCGGTATTGGGAAAAATCAGCGCAGCAGCGCAGTCCGCGAGAAATAAGAGTATCAGCACACTGTTGAAGCCACGTCTGAAGCCTGGCGGCAGGGAAAACCAGAGTTTTCGGGAAATTTCAGAAAACACGCAGATCCAGAGCATGCCGGCAACACCAAATCCGACTGCTGACAGAAGGCAGATATATCCGTGAAAATTAAAAGGATAACTGCTGTAATCCCAGTATCGTAAATCGAAAAAGATATCAAGGAACCATCCGATCACAAGTTCTAAAGCTGTTCCGAGAAGGGCAGTTTTTATGAATATTGTGAGCGGGTGGTATTTTGTTTTAAAAAGAAAAAGTCGGTTTGATTTGTGGAGAGACCTGATGGATATAGTTTCTCTGGAAGAATGAAACAGACAGTAAAATACTGCCGCTCCGATGCCATAAACGGGGAGCCAGGGACCATAAAAAAATCCGCGGTTGCGAAAAGTATTATCTTTTGCAATGAAGATAAGGGTTTCCCAGAGAAATCCCCAAAAGCTTCCAAGAAAGAAGAAGTGGATCAGCAGGGAAACTGCATCCTGTATAGAGTTCTGCTCCGGTGCGCAGAGTTTTGAAAAATCCGGGAGATTGGAATGTCTTTTCATGTGGATAGTATGACCGGAGATGGAAAGGGATATGTATTTTTGTTTTACAATTCATAGATTTTAAAATATATCAGAATGGTTTTTAAACAGAAATTCTCAGGTAAGTGTCTTTTACAATTAAGTGATATTTGAGCCACAAGCATGTATTTTTTTAATAAAAATGACAAAATACCGTAATGTAGGGAAAAACGCCTTGTAAACTCCTAAAACGTATCTTATAATAAGTATCATTAAAGCTTGTATCAGGGAAGGATATGCTTTTGAAAAAGGCATCGTCATGAACAGATTGCAGGCAACGAAAACATCAGGAGGAAGAAGATCAATGGATCATGAGAAAGTAATTGTCATTGATTTTGGCGGTCAGTACAACCAGCTGGTTGCGAGACGTGTCAGAGAATGCAATGTTTACTGTGAAATATATTCCTACAAGACGGATATCGCGCAGATCAAGGCAATGAATCCAAAGGGAATCATTCTTACCGGCGGTCCGAACAGCTGCTATGAAGCTGATTCACCGACCTGTTCAAAAGAATTATTTGAACTCGGCGTGCCGGTTTTAGGACTCTGCTATGGTGCGCAGTTGATGATGCACGTACTTGGAGGAAAGGTGGAAAAGGCACCTGTCCGTGAATATGGTAAGACCGAGGTTATGGTCGATACGTCATCACCGTTATTTACCGGCGTATCAGAAAATACGATCTGCTGGATGAGTCATTTCGATTATATTTCAAAGGCTGCACCGGGATTTAACATCGTTGCACATACGGCGGATTGTCCGGTTGCCGCAGCAGAGAACCAGGAGAAAGGATTATTTGCAATCCAGTTCCACCCGGAAGTGCTTCACACACAGGAAGGCACAAAAATGCTTCACAACTTTGTACGCGGCATCTGCGGTTGTGAGGGAACCTGGAGAATGGATTCTTTTGTTGAGAATACGGTAAAAGAGATCCGTGAAAAAGTCGGTAACGGAAAAGTACTGCTTGCCTTATCCGGCGGTGTGGATTCTTCCGTTGCAGCAGGTCTGTTATCCCGTGCAATCGGAAAACAGCTTACCTGTGTGTTCGTAGACCATGGTCTTCTCCGCAAAAATGAGGGCGACGAGGTCGAAGAAGTATTCGGACCAAACGGACAGTTTGATCTGAACTTTATCCGTGTCAACGCACAGGACCGTTATTATGGAAAATTAGCCGGTGTGACAGAGCCGGAGCATAAACGTAAGATCATTGGTGAGGAGTTCATCCGTGTCTTTGAGGAAGAGGCAAAGAAGATCGGTGCCGTTGATTTCCTTGCACAGGGAACCATTTATCCGGATGTCGTTGAGAGCGGACTTGGCGGAGAGTCAGCCGTCATCAAATCCCACCACAACGTAGGCGGTCTGCCGGACTTCGTTGATTTCAAAGAAATCATTGAGCCGCTCCGCAACCTTTTCAAGGATGAGGTAAGAAAAGCCGGACTTGAACTTGGCATCCCGGAAAAACTTGTTTTCCGTCAGCCATTCCCGGGACCGGGACTCGGTATCCGTATCATCGGAGAAGTAAATGCCGAGAAAGTCAAGATCGTGCAGGATGCCGATGCCATCTACCGCGAGGAAGTGGACAAGGCAGTGGAGGAATACACCAAAGCAAACGGAAAGGCACCATCCTGGATGCCGAACCAGTACTTTGCAGCACTGACCAACATGCGTTCCGTCGGTGTCATGGGCGACGAGCGCACCTACGACTATGCCGTGGCTCTGCGTGCCGTCACCACCACCGACTTCATGACTGCAGAGAGCTACGACATGCCCTGGAGTGTTCTGGGCACCGTCACCAGCCGCATCGTCAACGAGGTCAAGCACGTCAATCGCGTGTTCTACGACTGCACCGGTAAACCGCCGGCCACGATCGAGCTCGAGTAATTGAAAAATTGTTAAGAATCCCAGGAAAGAAACGAAAAAACGTAGCTTTCCTGGGGTTTTGTTTTTTGGTGGAAAATGGCAGAATCCGATAATGAACCGGATTCTGATTTTGGTGTTCATCGGGGAGACTTGATCTCGTTTGGAATCGCGCAGCAGGGCGATCGGCTTCTGTGTGTGGCGGTACTGTAACGATTCATAAAACAGCTGCCTGCCTGACCCCACAAACCGGCATCCTTTGCGTGGTCTTTGCATATACTGGAAATCAGAACAATGCAAAGACGCACAAAAAGGAGGATGCTGCCTATGCTGGAACAACTTCGACCGATGCAAAACGACCACACTCTGCTGTCGCCGCGCATCCCGCGGGATACGGAACACGAGCGCTACCACCCGGAACTGGAAGAGGAGCTGAAGGAATGCCTGTTCTGCCTCAAGCGCAACGAAATGATGTTTGATCTGGAGGTGGACACCGACCTGATCGAGCAGCGCATTTATGAGCGGCAGGCACTGCTGTGCCGCTACCGGTACTTACTGGCCCGTGCACGGGAGCTGGGGCTGCACACCGTGCTGACGAAATATCAGCCGCAGATATGACGGGGCGATTTATCGGAACAAAAATCTTGACAGAAGGCGTCGGATGTGTTATCCTAGTTCAAGATAAATGCATGGTGGGGCAGTCCCCCGGCATGAGGAAATTTTGAGAGTTAGAGAGGTTTCTACTATGGAACGTATTAAGACGATTGCTACTCGTGACCTGACCAAGAGCGTGAAGACCGGCGGCTGCGGCGAGTGCCAGACTTCCTGCCAGTCCGCTTGCAAGACCT
>ERZ650918.1700-NODE-1700-length-17710-cov-13.257434_pt1 | contig 17710 bp, 14 predicted proteins | sample MGYA00514758_ERZ650918 | MGnify/ENA metagenome assembly ERZ650918 | reverse complement strand
AGAATGGACTGTTTATCCTGTGTTGCATATTGATTTCAGCAGAACAAAATATACCGCTATCGAAGACTTGCAAGAGCAACTGAATCTTTATCTAAGCGGATGGGAGAGGATTTATGGGAAAAATGAAGAAGAAACGAGCTATGCAGCGCGTTTGACGGGTTTGCTTCAGCGAATTTACCAACAGACAGGAAAGCAGGTTGTCGTATTGATTGACGAATATGATGCGCCTTTATTGGATAGTAATAGTGACTCTGCTTTACAAGGACAATTACGGATCGAGATGAGGAAATTCTTCAGTCCTCTCAAAGCCCAAGGACAATACCTTCGTTTTTTATTTCTGACAGGTATCAGTAAATTCAGTCAGATGAGCATATTCAGTGAGTTAAACAACTTGCAGAATATCAGTATGAGTGATGATTATAGTGCTATTTGCGGTATTACAGAGCAAGAGTTACTAAGTCAGATGCAACCGGATATTGAAAGGATAGCTCAAGCGAATAATGAAACTTATGAAGAAGCCTGCCAGCATTTGAAACGGCAATATGACGGTTATCATTTTAGCAAAAACTGTGAAGATATTTATAACCCGTTCAGTCTTTTCAATGCTTTTTCTCAAAGGGATTATAAAAGCTTTTGGTTCTCTACCGGCACGCCTACTTTCTTGATTGAGATGTTACAGCGAATGGACTTCAGTCTCAATTTATTGGAGAAGATGGAAGTGAAAGATGAAGACTTTGATAAAGCAACGGAAGTGATCACTGATCCGATTCCTGTACTTTATCAGAGTGGTTATTTGACTATCAAAGGATATGAACCTCTTTTTCGTACATACACATTAGGTTATCCGAACGAAGAAGTTAAAATAGGCTTTATTGAGACACTGATTCCTTCTTATCTTAATCAGCCAACCCGTGAAAGTAATTTCTATGTAGTCTCTTTCGTAAGAGACTTGATGAAAGGTGATATTGAGCAATGTCTTCTTCGTACTCGTTCTTTCTTTTCTTCCATACCTTATGATTTGGAAAACAATCAGGAAAAGCACTATCAGACTATTTTCTATTTGTTATTCCGTTTGATGGGGCAATATGTGGATGTAGAGGTTAAGAATGCTATTGGCAGGGCTGACGTAGTGATAAAGATGCCTGATGCGATTTATATGCTTGAGTTTAAGGTAGACGGAACTCCCGAAGAAGCGTTGGCACAAATTAATAGTAAACAGTATGCCATTCCTTATGAGGTAGATCATCGCAAGGTTGTTAAAGTTGGAGTGAATTTCGATAGTACGATGCGGACTTTGGGGCAGTGGATAATAAAATAAGAAGATTATATGAAAAACACACTATTAGCAGTTGGGGTTGTCCTGATGGGACTCTCTGTTTCAGCACAAACCAGAGTAATTGAATATCCGGTAACAGGAGCACGTACTACTGATGCATTGGAGTTTTATCAGGTCGAGATTTCAGATACAGCTGTTGTTTTGAAGGGTGATATGTATAGTCGTCCCAATTCATGGGTTAGTATAGCATCTTCTTCTGTACTGAAAGGAAGACAAACTGGGAAAATGTATCGTCTGATACGTGCAACAGGTATAAATTTGGATAATAAGGAATATATGCCTATATCCTGGAACCGTTCATTCACATTACAATTCGAATCAATAGATAAACGTGATGAATCAGTGGATTTTGATGAAATGCTGACTGGGAATAATGGCTTTCAGATAAATGGCATTTCTTTAAAGGAACCGGAGCAAAAGAAAAAAATACATTGTCGTGTTGAAGGTCAAGTGATTGATAATCTAGCATACAGTCGTTTAATGTTGATGCCGGAAGGCACTGATCCCCGTGTGCAGGAATGGATTTCTGTCCCGGTGCGTGATGGAAAATTCTCTTATGATTTATATGTTGATAAAGAAGAGCCCTATATATTATATGCCTGGAGCGATCAGATGAATGGTGCGTGGCGTCCGATTTCTTTCTTTTCCGAGAATGGTAAAATAGAATTGACTTTATACTCAATGGAGAAAGAGCCGGAAATACATTCGGATGCACCGTTGACAAGTGAACTTCTTCGTTTCCGGAAAGAAACGAATGATCGATTTATGTTTCCTCTTGAGAAAGAGAGAGAACGTTTAGAGCAGGAAGGTAAGGTAGAAACTCCGGAAATGAAAGTCTTGCTTGAACAGTTTAAAAAGACAAAGGATAGGCAGGAATTGGATGCAATCCGTATAAAGGCGCACCAGTTGGAAAAGGAGGGGAAAGCATATACGGAAGAATATAAGGTATTTGAACAAAAGAGTCAGGAAGTATATGGTAAATATAGAGAATATCAAAATGAGTATATCCAATCAAATCCTACTTTAGTGGGACTTTACTTATTGACTCGTCAGGCAAGAAGAATGCATGATTCCGATGAAAATATGACTACTTATACAAATCTATACCGTACAGTATATGTTGGAAAGTTTGCCGATAACCCTATGACGGAGTATATGGAAATATGGGTTGCAAGTAACGAAATAAAGATCGGCGGAAAGTTTGTTGACTTTACAGCGCCTGATTTACAAGGTGTTCAATATACATTATCCGAAGAGATACAGGGAAAAGTAGCGTTGATTGATTTATGGGCTTCATGGTGTGGTCCTTGTCGTCGTACTTCTATCAGTATGATTCCTGTTTATGAAACGTATAAAGATAAAGGATTTGTAGTAGTGGGCGTAGCTCGTGAACGCAAGGCTGCTGATATGAAAAATGCTGTTGCTAAAGACAAATATCCATGGCTCAATCTTCTGGAATTAAATGATGCAGGCAAGATCTGGGAGAGGTATGGTGTAGGTAATGGTGGCGGATGTACTTATCTGGTGGATAAAAATGGAAAAATATTGGCTATTCATCCTACTGCGGAGGAGGTGAGGACTTGGTTGGAGAAGCTGCTTTCGGATTAAACCACGGACATGCATTAAAAAGAGACATTTCACTCTTCTAAATGAAAAGATAGTTATTCAGAAGCTTTTGGAGAGTGAAAGCAATCAAGAAAAAGAGTTTGATATTCCTCCGACAAATGATATTATAATGCGTAAAAATATAGTTATAATAAGTGTTATACTTCTTTCTTTATATTCTTGTTCATCCAATAAAGTAGAAACTGAAAGAATAGTTTTGCAATCTCAGATATTAAACGACGAATTATTAACTGTGATGCCCGGTGATTTGCTTTTAGTAGACGACTGTTTAGTATGGTCTGACCCTTTTGCTCGTGACTATTTTCTACATGTACATAGTGCATCAACTGGCAAGGAGTTGGGACGAATGGGAAAAGTGGGAGAGGGACCTAAAGAATTTATTTCACCTATGATTAATAGGTACTGTGTAAATCATCAAATTTTTGCAGTAGATGTTAATGGGAAAACTGTTGGTTACTTGTCTATTGATAGTTTGATAAATGGTCAAGAGCCGTTTGGCAAAGTAACGGATAGGGAAAACGAAATGAAAATGGAAAAAATGGATCATGAATTGTATATTAAATCTACAGATAATGGTTCCGAGACATATTTCCGAACAATCATAGATGGCCAAGAGTCGTTTTGGGGTGTCTATCCAATACCTGAAATGAAAGAGCATATTGGCGGGTATACATCTTATGATCCCGTAGAAGGATTATTTGTATTTTCTTCTTTCAATTTCCCATATTTAGCTCTCTATAAGAGAGAAAACTCAACCTTTACTTTGCAATGGGAGTATAAATCGGATAAGGAAAATTATATTATTACAGATGACAGAATAATCTTTAATAGGACAATTAAGGGGGTACGTGATGTATGCATGAGTAGGGATTATATTATAACTTTAGAACGTGATCGTGAAAAAGATCCCATTGATGAAACTACAGTCCGTCGAAATATCAGTAAATGTCCTCGTACAGTGTTTTTATATGATTATGCAGGGCATTTGTTGAAGATTGTAGATGTAGGGATGCCTGTTATGAGAATAGCAGCCGACAGAAGTAGTAATGTATTATATATAATAGGCGGCAATCCTGATTATGTATTAGCTAAATGTGAACTATGAAAATAAGATGGTTATCCATAGCATTTTGGAGTTATATTTGTTTTGCTTGTAGTACGTCCGCACCTACGGTACCGCTTGTTTACGAAAACACCTTTTTAAAAGATACAATAATAAGTTTAGAAAAGGTGTCGATGAATCCTGCTCAACTTAATCCTCGATGTATGTTGTTGAGCAATGGGAGAGTTTTAGTTCGTACTTCCAGTCGGGTTAATGCAATCTATTCTGTATTTTCTTATCCGGAGATGAAGCATCTATCCTATTTTGGCGAACAATCGGAATTTGCTGTGCCCTTAGGGCAATTTAAAAATGAACTTTATTTGGTTCGTAGTGATTCATTATATTCTTATAAATGGATGGAAGGTGATTCATTAAAACGATCATCAACATCTTTTTGGGGTAATGTAATGGGACAACGAATGCTGGGAGTGGCCAAACTGAATGATAATTGGTATGCTTACTCTAACAATTATTTTGATAAGGGAGTAGATGAGTTTTTCATGATTAATCTGTCTCAAAAACAAAAAAGTCCTAAAGGTGTATATCCCGATACTTATGTGAACTTTCGTTCGATTAGTGATTTCAAATCAGCGTATGCTCACAGCATAGTAGCAAAACCTGATGGAAGTCGTTTGTTCGTTTTTTATTATAGAACACGACGCTGTCGTATTTATGATCGGAAAGGTGTATTAATCCATGATATTTTATTGAATTATGAACCTTGTCAGACTGTCGTAGATATAGATGCAAAGAAACGGTTCTCACATATAAGAGATGCTTTTGTTACTGATAATATGATTTATTTGTTGTGTCCGGATAATAAAGAGGAAAATTCACCTTCTAGTCTATTAGTAGCAAATTGGGACGGGGAATTTAAGGCTAGATACCGTTTGGGACAATCTATCTCTTATTTCTTTATAGATAAATCGTTAAATCGTTTTTGTGGTATAAACTCTAATGATTCTCATCATTTTTATATATTCGATTTGGACTGAAATTGATATAGCAATATTTCATATTGTTAGAGAAATAACTTTGGAATCAAACATTTTCTGCTTACCTTTGTTAGCATGAAATAAGATAACAAGAAAGGAGACGAACTTATGTCAAGTAATTATATTCGTTTCGATTGGGCTATGAAACGTTTATTGCGTAATAAAGCCAATTTTGCAGTTCTTGAGGGCTTTCTAACTACTCTTTTGAATGAAAAGATAATCATTCGGAAGCTTTTAGAGAGTGAAAGCAATCAAGAAGATGAGTTTGATAAGTATAATCGTGTAGATATGCTTGCTGAAAACTCGAAAGGTGAACTTATTCTGATTGAAGTTCAGAATAATAATGAGTATGCTTATTTTCAACGTATGCTGTTTGGTACTTCAAAATTAGTAACCGAGTATATTAATCGTGGAGAAGGTTATGATAAGGTACGTAAAGTATATAGTGTCAATATTGTCTATTTTTCTTTAGGTAGTGGCAAAGATACCGTATATCACGGTAAAACGGAATTCCGGGGAATTCATCAGGGAGATATGCTTGAACTGACTCCTTTTCAAAAACAAACTTTTAAAGTGGATACAGTAAGTCAACTTTATCCTGAATATTATATTTTGAAGGTCAATGATTTTAATCAGGTAGCTAAAAGTCCGTTGGAAGAATGGATCTATTATCTGAATACAGGTGATATTCCTGATAGTGCGACTGCTCCAGGTTTAACAGAAGCCCGTGAACGATTAAAACTTGACAAGATGACTAAAGCAGAGCTTGATGCTTACTATCGCCATTTGGATAATATTGTCATATTAAAAGATAATATATTTACGGAACGTGCAGAAGGACGTGCAGAAGGACATGCTGAAGGTCGTGTAGAGGGTCATGCTGAAGGACGTGTGGAAGGTATTAATGAAGGCCGTCTGGAAGAGAAAAGGGAAGCAGCAAGCAATATGAAGACTCTGAATATTCCTCTTGATGTTATTTCGCAAGTCACAGGCTTGTCCATAGAAGAAATAAAGGCGTTGTAATAAACGCCTCTATATAATTGTTAGTATCCTATATCATCTTAGACATGATATAGGATTTTTTTATATATGGAAGTCTTGAAATGAGAACATACATAAAAATAGGATATTTGATGCGTTTCTCCTGCTTGAATTTAAGACAGAGTCTTGTATGCGAATAAATATGTGAGTAATTAGGGATTGTGGGAATCCGTGGTGCTTTGTTTTTAGGTTATTTGGATGCTTATTGTTTGCTGTAAAGAGGATATTTGCGGATATTCGTTTGATTATTTGATAAGTACTTTCTTTTTGCTATATTTGATTTGGATGGAATATAGTGTGAAATAGCTGAAAATATACCGATAAACTCGGGTCTCACCGATGAATGTATTGTTCCTCGGTGAGGAAGGAAGCGACGCACACCGGGCAACGAGTCGTTCCTCGGTGAGGAACAAAGCTTAGTTAGCGGTAAATAATTCGTTTTTTATCCCTTATTTATGTAATATTTAGTCTGAAAACGGTATATTCTTGCATTGATTTATGCATTTATTTCTCTCTTTGCTTCATTTTTACTTTAAAATTAAACAGGTAAATCTTAAAAATAGGACAGGTGCTTTTACTATATGGGTGAAAAGGTTGATAACTTATTCTCTAACGTCCCTGCTAGAAAATCGCAGGAATATGTTTTTTGTAGTATGGTATTATCTGTCTAACTCGTCGATTGATGTAAAAAATGTTATCTTTGTGCTCGAAAAGGATATAAAATGAAACACGATGAGAACTAAAAATATTATTCTGTTAGCTGTTATTGCTTGTATTGGTGTAGTTGCATTCTTTTTTGCTTGCAAGTACTCTTATGAATCTAAGCTATCTGCGCTTAAAGAGGAGGCGAAAGAAGCTTTTATTAAGGCATTTAATCAGGAACTGAAAAGTCGGAATGTGGAAGGGGAAGGTCCTTTGATGCTTACTCTTCCGGATGTATCAAATGTGGGATTTACAGAATTACCGGATTCGGTAATCTATGCAGATTCTACAGGTGTATATAAGTTAAAGTTAGATAAGGCAAAACATTACAACAATATAACGACAGATACTAGTGTTCGTTTGCTGCATAGCGTTGCTTTTAAAGAACATCCCATTCAGCCAGATTCATTGAATCTTATTTGGAAAAAGTATTTAAACGAGTCGGGTATCTCAATGGAAGCAGCATTATATGTTTCCGTTGTAGATAGGCTTGGTGATGTGACATCAGCATCTACCTCTTATAGTGAATGGCGTAAGTTCTCAAATTTGGTGTTTATTGTTTCTATAGGCTATGCTTGTGAAATAGAGGTAATGGCTTATCTTCATTATTCTGTTTGGAATATGCTATATATGGAAATCATTTTGGGTTTATTGATATACATCGTTTGTATATATATGATTTACAAATTTATTTTATTTGTTCAAAATAAAATATTTTCTATAAGAAAGAAGGAAGTTATAGAAAAGCCTGTTATAAAAATAGTGAAAGAAATGAATGATAGTTCTTCTATACGTTCTTATAAATTACATGAAGGTTTTATATTTCATGCAGATCAAAAAGTAATAGAGTTTAATGGGCGACAAAAGTATTTGCAGCCACAGCCTAGTAAGCTATTGGAGCTTTTTCTTAGAATGGAAGAAACAGGATATGTTTTAAAAAATAGTGATATTAGTGAGAATTTGTGGTCTGATGGAAGTGCTACAAATGATCGAATTCATAAAGCGGTAGCACGTTTGCGTTCTAACATAAAAGAGTTAGATTCTTCTATTGATATAGAAAAATGTGTAGATGGGTATCAATTGGTTCTATAATCTAAAATTCTTTTAATAGCTATAAACCTCGATGAAATGGCAATTTTTAGATAATTGTAATATCTCTTTAGATTATAATTTATAGTAGGTCAGAAATGGTCAGCCACATTTTATAGCTTCTTTTTGCCAGTTTACTACCTTTGTTCACATATTAATCTTATAACAAAAAGCAATATGAGAAAACTGGTATTCTTCTTATTTTTATGTCTAATGGTGTATTTAACGGTAAAACGTCCAGCTAATCACCACGTTTCATTCAATACATTACTCAATTATAATATAGAGGCTTTAGCTGCGGGTGAAGGTACAAATATGTATAAATGTTTGGGATCAGGATCTGTAGATTGTCCGATAGCTCATGCTAAAGTTAAATATGTCTTTGGAGGATACAGCCTTGAGGAATGATATTAAGTATCTGTTTTTTTTCTTTTTATTTCTGATTTCTTGTAGTAAGAAACATAAAGAATATGCGGACAATGTATTTGCTTATTCTGAATTTCCACGAGAAAAAGAGCTAAAAGGAGAAGTCATAGAGCTTGATACAGCCCTGTTACGCTATCCATTTAGGATACGAATTGAAGAAGATAAAGCTATTGTAATGGATTTACATGGTCTTGATCATTATGGACACTTATTCCAATATCCTAGTTTTCAGTATTTATCTTCTTTTGGCAAGCGTGGTGATTCACCTACAGAAATGTTATCAATGGAGAATTTTCGTTTGCAGGATCGTGGAGTCTGGACATTGGATGCCAATAAAAGTGAATTAACTAGGTTAGACTTTTCTTCATCCGGTGATTCACTGCTTCGTGACGAAACGGTAACATTGGATGAAGATATACTTCGACCACTTGATTTTGCTATATATAATGATACAATGTTTATTATTCCTGACTATTCCGGTGAAAATCGTTTATGTCGAGTTAACTGTAATGGGAGGCTTATAGATAAGATAGGGGTTATTCCGACTATTAATGAAAAAGCATTGAAAAATGCTTGTCCAGCGTTAGCCCAAGCATGGAGGAGCTTCCTTGACTACAATCCTAACAATGGAATATTGGCGGCAGTTACCCAATTGGGAGAAGTCGTTGAAGTTTATAATTTGAAAGATAGTACTCATATTATTTGTATCGGTGAGCACGGTGACCCTGAATTCAAAGTATCAGATGGATATGGTATGCCAACAGGTATTATGGGTTTTAGTGATGTACAAGTAACAGATAGTGCCATTTATACTGTATTTCATGGAACGTCTTTTAAGGAGATAGCAAGACAAAGCGGAAGGTTTCCTGATGGAGGAAAGTATATTTATGTATTTAGTTTGAAAGGAGAACCGTTATGTAAATATGTGCTCGACCATTATATATATGGTATTTGGGTGGATGAAGCTACGAAAACGATAATAGCGACAGATGTAAATAACGATCAGCCAATACTAAAGTTTAACTTTGGCTGAATGAGATAATTAACTTGATTAAAAGGAGCAGAATGATGAGTTTGTTCATCTTGCAGGATTTGCTTACATATCATCTGCTCCTTAACCCCTAAAAAGAAAGGAGGTTATTCCGATACAAACATAAGAATAAAATATTAATGTAGCAAACTATTGCTATTCTGTTGAAAGGATAAATACAGAAGAAATAAAAGTGTTTACTAATATAAAATATTGATATGAGAAAGAAATTCTTAGGTATAGTAGTTGTAGTTATGGTTGTAATAGCTGCAGGTTATAATATTTACATGTTAAAGGGTGGAATGAATCTATCTAATTTGGTTCTTAATAATGTAGAGGCCTTGGCTGATTATGGTGAAACAACCCCTTACGATTGTTATATGGGACATTGTTGTTATGACCCTGCATATGATTGCTTTGGAAGTTCTGACAGGTGGCATTATTGTCCAAATATGAGAAGCTATTGATGTCTAATTAGCTAAGATTATGTCAAAGGTCCTAGATTTAATGGTGTTCATATATGAGACTTTAATATGGAGTTTTTGACATAATCTAAATTTATAATAATATTAATGATGAAACTAGTTATTATAATAACTTTGCTATTAGGTACTTTTAAACTTAATGCTCAAAATTTAGATCAGGTTATTGAGGAGTATATACGTAAAAATAATGTAGTTACAGTATCTGAGAAAGATACAACTTATTATAAAACAGGAAAACCTTATATGAAAAAGTACTCTTCAGGAGTTAAAAGTCTATCAGTCCCTAAAGGTGCTATTCCAATTCCAATGCCTACAGGGACTAATGATGTAAGAGGGAAATTCTATTCTGCTTATGTTAATAATAATGTATGTATGACACTTTATCTTGTACAGTTAGTTAATGGGAAAGAAGTCGTTACAGCAATTAATGGTGGGGAAATAGTAAAAAATAATAGAGCTCGGGTTGATGTATTGTTAGATTATAAAGAGTTTCATAAAGCTACTATTTATTGCTATTTTATGAATGGAGTAGTATTTGGTGCTCCTTTTGCTATGTTAAAAGACTGTGTTGTTAAAATCTGTAACTATACAAAAGGGGATTTAATCTTAGATAAAGATATACCAGCATTATTGATATATGAAGAGGAGAAAGGCTCAATAAAAAGAGAAAAACTAATTGAGAAAATGAGAAACGGGAAGTTTTTATTTTTTGATAAGCAGAAATATGAAGATATTTATAAACAATTAGGTGATTATTGCATCATCTATTATAGACTAACAAAAAATGGAGAAAAATAATAAAAGTATACGTATATTGATGTCTGTATTCTTAGTACTTCTAAGTTCATGTCAAAGTAATGAGAAATATTCAGATGCAGAATGTATATCTTTTTCTGATTTTGGAGAAGTTATTTATTTGAAAGGGGATAGTGTTGCTTTTGATGATATCTTATTGAAACCAGTTAAAATACATTTAGTTGACTCTATTTTAATTATGAAAAATAGGAATACTGAATACGCTTATTATATATTTAACATTTTAACTAAAAAGAAGATAGGTGAACGTGTCTCTTTTGGTATTGGACCTAATGAAATGATTGATCCTCGTTTTATTCCTTCAACAGACGATAATGCTTGGATATTTGATAAAAATAGGAAAATACTGAATATTTGTGATCGTCAGAAGTTTTTGAAAGAGGAAAATTTAGAAATAAATAAAACCATTGAATTTGAAGATTTTTGTGACAATATAGTCTTTATTCCTTCCAAAGGTTTCATAGCTTCAGTTTTTAAATTGAACAATAAAAGATTTGGATTATTTAATTTAGAAGGGGATACAATTTGTTACAAAGGTGAATACCCTACTCTTTCTAGCTTGCAAACGAATATTGAGCAGGTAGAAGGATTTATAAATGAATTTACAGCTAATGTAGAGGAAGATAGAGTTTTTGTTTCATATAAAAGAACGGATTTAATTGAATGTTATGATACTGATATGAATCTTATAAAAAGAATCCATGGACCTGAACATTTCTTTCCTGAAGTTCATCAAGTCGGTGATCGAATAAGAACGAATAAAGGGACTGAGAGAGATGCTTATTCGTTTCCATTATCAGTAGGAAAGAAAGTATTTGTTCTTTATTCAGGGAAAGTCTTTAATCCAAGAAATCATGATTATTTGAAAGATAAAATTCTTGTTTTTGATTGGAATGGAAATCCGCAACAGTGTTATCAATTAGATATTCCTATTTTTGATTTTGCTGTAGATGAAAAGTCCAGAATAATTTATGGACTAACAGATAAGCCGGAGAGTCATATTATACAATTTAAATTTTAATATTTATGAGGAATTCATTGATTGTAATATGTATTATAATATGGACTTCTTGCCAAAATGTAGAAAGAACTTATCTTGTGAATACAGTAAAAGAGTGGGAGGGAAAGAAAATTAAATTTCCAACAGAATCTGTTTTTACACAGTATATGTGTGATACGATGAAATATGATACAGATTCGGATTTCAAATTAATGATTTATGTAGACTCTACTGGATGTACTAGTTGTAAACTACAATTACATAAATGGAAAAGCTTCTTGAATGAAATGGATTCTGTTACTAATGATAAGATTGCTCTTCTTTTCTATGTATGTCCTAAAGATAAGAGGGAATTTGAGCATATATTGAAACGTGATAAATTTGATTATCCAATATGTGTTGATGAATACGATTCTCTTAACATTATGAATAACTTTTCTTCAGATCCCAGATTTCAAGTGTTTTTATTGGATAAGGAGAATAGGGTAATTGTCGTTGGCAATCCTATTCTTAATCCGAAGATTAAAGATTTATATTGTAACATACTTTTTGGTGCAAATATTAGAGGGATGAATCAAATACCTCAAACACAAATAACTGTTACCGAGCAAATAATAAATATGGGGAATTTTTCATGGAAAGATAGTCAGCAAAAAGATTTGATAATGAGAAATGTTGGTCATTTTCCATTGGTTATAAATGAGGTATTGACCTCTTGTGGATGTATGACAGTTGAATATCTCAAAGAACCTGTCCAACCAGGTAAGAGCTTGAATTTGAAAATAAAATATCAAGCAGATCATCCTGAACATTTCAATAAAACGATAACAGTGCATTGTAATGCAGAAGGCTCTCCATTCCATTTGAAAATTAGTGGAAATGCAAAATGAGTAAATAAAAAGAGGTTTGATGAAGTATTTAGGATATATTCAATTTATAGTTTTTGTACTACTTATTTGGCTAGGATGGCAAATGATAGATAGGATTACATTCAGAGAAGAAATGAAAACTCCTCTCGGAGCTGCTTTGCAATCTGCTAAAAACAACAGGAAAGAATTGGAAAAAGTACTCCGTCATTATCAAAAGAATCCTACTGATAGCTTAAAATATAAAGCAGCTTGCTTTCTGATAGAAAATATGCCTTTTTATACCTATTCCTATGGAGAACAATTAGAGAATTATAAGTCTTATTATGCTTGGCTAAAAGTACGTAAGAGTAAAACAGCGCAACAAATTTCGGATTCAGTCAAGAAAGTTTTCGGTCCAATGAAAGAACCCAAGAAGAAATGTGATATTATGGAAATAGATTCTGCTTATTTATGTCATAATATTGATTGGGCGTTTAAGGTTTGGCAGGAGCAACCGTGGGGAAAGAATATTCCATTTGAAACATTTTGTGAATACTTGTTGTCTTATCGAATCGGTGATGAACCATTAGCTTATTGGCGTGAGACATATTATGAAAAATACAACTCACTGCTGGATTCATTGCGCATGTCCAGTACCTTAGATAAGGAGGATCCATTAGTGGCAGCCAGATACTTAATGGCCAGACTACCAGATAAAAAAACGTTTTATACTTCTATAGCTCCTTTTTCTTTCGGACATATCGGACCTGAATTCGTACAGTATCAAGTCGGAAGCTGTAAAGAATTGACTGATTTTCAAATATATTTATTCCGCGCTTTAGGCATTCCTTGTGCAATAGATTACCTACCTGCACGTAATGATACGAATGCTGGTCATTTTTGGGTAATAGTCTGGGATAAAAATGGAGAAGGATATATGTCTGACTTTATGACATATTTAACGCGTGTTCGCAAATGTGCTTTGTATCGGCAGGGAGGAGCAGCCAAGATGTATAGATACACATTTAGTGTGAACAGAGAACTACATGAACAGATGGCACAATATGGAGAGGAGGTGCATCCGTTTTGGCATATTCCTAAGTTTAAGGACGTAACTTTTGATTATGCATATTCATATCAAAAGAATCTGACCATTCCTTTGGAAAAACAATATAAAGATAAGAGGGATGGAAAGATTGCTTATTTATGTGCTAGTAATAGAGATCGTTGGAATCCGATTGATTGGACAGAATACGATGCCGGTCATTTGGCTTTTCGATATGTTCGTAAAGGGGCAGTTTTAAGAGTTGCCACTTATGAAAATGGGTCATTACATTTCTTGACTGATCCTTTTTATCTAGATAAAGAAACTAACTCCCCTCACTATTATTCCGTCGGGAAAAAGACGCAAGATATGGTTTTGTATGCTAAGTTTAATCTTAAAGAAGAAAGTAGTTTTAGAAACAGAATGATAGGGGGTGTTTTTACCGGGAGCAGTCGTTCGGATTTCTTGGATGAAGATACATTGTTTATTATACAAAGTAAACCTGCTCGTTTGAATACTGCTGTAAAATGCTGGTCTGATAAAGAATACCGCTATCTTAGATATATCGGTCGACCTAAAGCCCATTGTAATGTTTCAGAAGTTGCCTTTTATGAAAAGAATGATACTGTTGCTTTAACGGGAAAGATAATAGGAACTCCCGAACACGAAAAAAAGAATGAGGATCATGATTATACCAATGTCTTTGACGGGAAAACATGGACTTCTTTTGATTATTCCAAACCCACCGGTGGATGGGCGGGATTGGATTTAGGAAGAGAAGTAAAAGTCGATCGTATAGTTTATACTCCGCGCAACAGGGATAATTATGTTCGACCTGGTGATGTATATGAATTATTCTACTGTGATAGAGACTGGCAATCTGCCGGGACAATCAAGGCGACTGCCGATTCACTGGTGTTTCGGAATATTCCGGAAAATGCATTATTACTTTTACGAAACCATACTCGTGGAAAGGATGAAAGAATTTTTGTTTATGAAAATGGAGAACAACAATGGAGGTAAGGTTTAATATCAGACAAGTTGTAATGTGGAGGATAGTTTTATTTTCAGGAATTATCTCCTTGATATGTGCTTGTTCTTATTCCGGTAAGAAGGTGTGTCCTCCTTTTGATATTTCTTTCTCCGGACATACGTTGTTGGCTATAGCTCCCGGTTTTACCATAAAGGCAACAGAAGATACTTTAAATAAAACCTATCCGTGCTTAAGAACGGGGAAAATATTTCCGATGGCGGGTATTTTAAAGGTGGATGGTAAATCTTACCGTTTTTTAGGAGGAGATTCGTTACGTATATCCTCTCTAGCCCCTCTTTCAAACGAGAACCTGGGATGGCAGGGAAAATATTCTTATTTATTTCCGGGCAGAGGATGGGAACAAAGGGAGTATAATGATTCTTTGTGGAATAAGGGTAAAGGTGCCTTCGGTTCGGAAAATGGGAAGTTTCAAGCCCATACAGTATGGGGAGCGAAAAATATATATGTTCGCAGGCACATTACCATTGCTAACAAAGATACTTTAAAAGAACGCAAAGTCTATCTCCGTTATATTTATGATGATCAAATAAAGCTTTATTGTAATGGAGAATATTTGTTAGGGGAAGAAACATTTCTTCCTCAAACGGGATGTTATCGTTTAACGGATGAAACAGTAGCTCAAATTATTAATGGTGATAATGTTATGGCAGCTTATGGGGGTAATACGGAAGGTACTGCTTTTTTGGATTTTGGTTTATATGTGGAAAATAAGACTTATGCTGATGTGAAACCTGCAATATTGAAACAAATGAATATGCAGGCTACACAGACTCATTACGTTTTTCAATGTGGAGATGTGGAGCTTCTGATTGATTTTGTTTCACCTTCCTTGTCGGAGAAATGGGATATGACAGGATGGCCTGTAGGTTTTCTTTCTTATCAGATTCAGGCAGAAGATGAAAAGGAGCATACAGTGGAAATTCTGTTTGATGTAGATATGGAGTGGTTATTGGGTAGGAGCAAGGTGGATAGTTGGTGTGAACAGAATTGGCGTTTTGCCAAGTCCGACAGTTTATATTTAGCTATGGAGGCGAATGAATCAACTTTCTCTAGTGAGGATGGTCATGTTATTTTATCTCAAAAGTTAAGCGCAAAGAATGAGGATAAAGGTGTATTGCTAATAGGGTATGAGGAAGGGCAGACTTTACAATATGGGGGTGAAAGTTTGTTCCCTCTTTGGAAGAAAAATAGAACAGGCGAAATAAAAGAATTAATGAAATCTGTTGGGGATAGATGGCAGGAACTTAAAGAAGAATGTGATAAACAGGATTGTCAGTGGAGTGCCAGAGCTTTTCAAGTAGGTGGTGAAACATTTGCAGGACAGATGCTTCCTTCTTATCGTAATTTTATATCTTCCCATAGATTTGTGTTATCATCAGAGAATAAAATATTTTGCTTTGGAGATACTTTAGGTAATATCAGGGAGGCTTATGAGAGTTTTTCTACTTTGCTCTATTTTAATCGTATCGACTGGATGAAAAGCATATTGGATCCTATATTTGAATATTGTGAAGATAATCATTGGGTAAAGAGATATCCGCCTTATGATATAGGTTTGTACCCTATTATTAATAAGCAGGTAAAATTGGATGATAATGCGGTGGCGGTAGCTGCTGATATGTTGATGATGACTGCTGTGATTGTAGAAGTGGAACAGGATTTCGGTTATGCTGATGCGCATTGGAATCTGTTGTGTTTATGGGCAGATTATTTGCGGGAGAAGATGAAGAAAGAAGTTTATCCCTGTGAAGGGTTGTTGAATGAGGATGATGAACGTGTGAAATGCGTGTTGGGGCTTATGGCTTATCGTAAACTAATTCAACTGAAAGAAAGCGTATGAGCAAAGTGAGGAAAATCTTGGCAATATTAGAGAATCTGGCGTTTTTCGTATTCTGCATGGTGCTCATTCTCTTTTTGGTACAACTATTTTGTTTTACCTCGTTTAAAATACCTTCGGATTCTATGGAACCGGTACTAAAGGATGGAGATCGGATACTGGTTAATAAGATGATAAAGGGAGCTAGGTTATTTAATGTGTTTGCTGCTTTAGATAATGAAGACGTTATTGTTCATCGAATGCCCGGATGGGGAAACTTTAAGAGAAATGATATACTGGTTTTTAATTTTCCTTATCAGCAAAATCGTTGGGATAGTATTCGAATGGACGTGATGCAGTATTATGTGAAGCGGTGTATCGCTCTGCCTGGAGACACATTGGAAATCAGAGGCGGATTTTATAAGGTACGAGGTTGCAATGAACAGGTGGGGAATTATCAGGCCCAACAGTATATTGCAAATTTGCAGCATCCGAAGCAGCATGGGATTGTTTTTGGCACATTTCCATATAATAAACAACTTAAGTGGAATATTCGTGAATTCGGACCATTGCCTGTTCCACAGAAAGGACAAGTGGTAGAAATGGACCGCACGACTTATCATTTATACAAGCAATTGATAGTTTGGGAACAAAAGAAGAAACTGCGTCTGAAAGACGGACAGGTGTTATTGGGAGACAGTCTGATTTCTCGGTATCGTTTTAAAAAGAACTATTATTTTGTGTCTGGTGATAATATGGCTAATTCGCAGGATTCAAGGTATTGGGGGATGCTGCCGGAAGAATATATTGTAGGCAAGGCAACCCGTATATGGTATTCAGAAGACAAATTTACGGATAAACCTCGTTGGGATAGGATCATGAAGAAAATCAAATAAGGAATGAAAGTCAAGTTGGAATTGAAGCAAATAACGAAAGAGAATATGGCGGCTGTAATAACTATTACAGGAGTTGCGGCAATTTTGTGCGTAGTAGCTTTTTCTACTCCAAATGACATCCTTGTTGGCGAAATGGCATATCAAAAACTATGGTTGGGACGTATGGCCGTTGTTTTTGTCATTTGTTGTCTGCTTTCTTTTTGCTTGAATAGAAAACAAAATCTGTCTTTTCCGTCAATAGTGACGTGGGTATTGATTGTGTTGGGAGGGATTGAGGCGATATGGGGATTGAGGCAGATATATGGTTTTGCTGTTTCTAATCACTCCTTATATGCACTTACGGGATCCTTCTATAATCCGGGACCTTACTCGGGATATTTGGCAATGATATTTCCGCTTTGCC
>ERZ650918.1691-NODE-1691-length-17810-cov-4.528302_pt1 | contig 17810 bp, 17 predicted proteins | sample MGYA00514758_ERZ650918 | MGnify/ENA metagenome assembly ERZ650918 | reverse complement strand
TTTTATTGACGTTGGACAGGGAAATGCCATCTTAGTACAGTCCGGAGGACAAAATCTTTTGTACGATGGCGGGGATCAGAGCCATGCTGATCTGATCATCTCCTACTTACAGGAACAGAATGTGGAAAACATTGACTATATGATCGCTTCTCACTATGATGAAGATCATATCGGCGGTCTTGTTCCATGTATAGACAATTTCTCTGTAAGTAATATATTCGGACCAGACTATGTACATACTTCAAATTTATTCAATAATTTTATGAATACTGCCACTGCAAATGCAATTATCGTACAGTATCCTTCTGTAGGTGAAACATTTGATTTTGGCACCGGAAGTTTCACTGTTCTTGCACCGAATGGTATCAGCCAGAACAGTAATGATAACTCTCTTGTAATCAAACTTGAAAATGGTTCAAATAGCTTTATTTTTACCGGAGATGCAGAGGAAACCAGTGAACAGGATATGATCAGTACTGGTATGAACCTTGACTGCGATGTTCTTTCTGTTGGTCATCATGGGTCTGCAAGTTCAACTACCTGGGATTTCCTTGAGGCGACTTCTCCATCTTACGCAGTCATAAGCTGCGGAATCAATAATCAGTATAATCATCCGTCAGCAGATACAATGGGACGTTTATCAGATATGGGAATCCCTGTATTCCGAACAGATAAACAGGGTACGATCATTGCAGTCTCCGATGGAACAAATATTTCCTGGTCACAGGAGCCATGCAATGATTATTCTTCCGGAGACTCCTCTGTAAATGCTTCTGCAGGTGGCACTGGTGGAAACTCCTGGCAGGAAGAAACTACCACTTCTGATCCGGTACCTGAACAGGAAGAATCCAACAATGCAGATCTAGGAACAATGGTATGGATCCCTGCAACCGGCGAAAAATATCACAGCATTCCCAACTGTGGAAGAATGAACCCGGATACAGCCAGACAGGTATCCAGATCAGAAGCCGAGGTTATGGGATACGGACCTTGCAGTAAATGTTACTGATAAACAAAAACAGCCGCATTTGCGGCTGTTTTGTTAAAATCCTTCCTGTCTGCGTACTTTCCAGAGTTTTGCACGTTTCTGTGCAGCTTCATTCTCTATCTGCTGAGTAACTCCCTCAATGATAAGTCCCGGTACTTCCACAGGATGCTGATGTTCATCTGTTCCAACCATAATAAAATATGCGCGGTTGATCATGGTTCTGGTTCCATCAAGGGCTTCACAGTAAGTATCAATACGTACTTCCATGGAAGAACGTCCCACATGTGTAAGCCGTCCGATGAGAACGATGGTATCGTTCACTCTGGCTCCGGCTTTGAAATACATATTGTCTACTGCAACAGTTACCACATTCATTTCCGCATGACGCTTGGCAACAATACCTGCTGTTTCATCAATCCATGCAAGCAACTGTCCGCCAAACAGATAACCTGCGGCATTCAGACACTTTGGCATTAATAAATGAGACTGCTCTGTTAAGGAGTCCTCAACTCGTTTCATTTTTCTTTCTGACATTTCTTTTCTCACTTCCCCTTTATCATGCTTTCTGTTGGCTATTATAGCACGTTCCATGATTTTGTGTTATATTTTTCATAATTTTCCTTCTGTATAATTTTAAAGCGTTATCACTTTAATATGATTGTATGAAAAAAAATACAATCTTTATCTTGCCTTTCCCATCACTTTACTGTACAATGTTTAAATAGGTACAAATACAAATGTTCGCCATAGTAAAACACTGATCGCAAGGATGCATCTGCAATTCACTGTATCAGTGTTTTTTAATAAAATTCACTATAATATGCATTATTTACGAGTATTGCTATAAGTGAATTTGCGAGTATTGCTGTAGATAAATAACGGGGAAATGAGGAATGATATTATGGAAAAACATGAAATGATGAGTCTGGAAGATTCCGGACAGCTTCGTGACAAAATGAGATTCTTTGAACAGGAACTGCTCAAGAATCATCATATCGATCCAAATCTGTATGTAGAATATAATGTAAAAAGAGGTCTTCGTGACTCCGCAGGTAAAGGTGTCCTGACAGGTCTTACAGAGATTTCTGATGTTAATGGTTATAATCTGATCAACGGCAGACAGATTCCGGCTGATGGACGTTTATACTATCAGGGAATCAATGTACAGGATATCATCAGTGGTCTGAACGGAAGACGTTTTGGATTTGAAGAAACAATTTATCTTCTGATCTTTGGTAAGCTCCCTGATAAGGAAGAACTTTCCAGATTTCTGGATATGATGTCTGATATGGAGGAGCTTGGCGGTCGTTTTGTCCGCGATGTTGTTATGAAGGGAACCAATGCCAATATTATGAATGCCATGCAGCGTTGTGTTCTGGCTCTCTATACATATGATGACAATCCGGAAGATATTTCTCCTGAAAATGTACTTCGTCAGTCTCTGGAACTGATTGCAAAGCTTCCTGAAATTGCCGTATATTCTTACCATGCATATCGCCATTTCAGAAAGGATGATACCTTATTTATCCGTAATCCGCAGAAGGGGCTTTCTCTTGCCGAGAACATTCTTCTTATGCTTCGCCCGGATGGAAAATACACAGAACTGGAAGCAAAAGTTCTGAAAGTAAACGACGGAGAGGGCATGGCTGCTTTATCTTACAAGAGACTGGCTGCTGATAAGGGTCTGAAACGTCTGAAAGAAGCTTTCGAGAACAAGGAAGTTCTGAAAGAGAAAGTTACACAGGTTATGGAGAAAGGCCTCGTAGTAGAGGTTGAGGGAACCCGTGTATTCATTCCGGCAAGCATGGTTTCTGATACTTATGATAAAGACTTATCCAAGTACGCAGGTCAGGAGATTGAGTTCGTAGTTACCGAGTTCAATCCGAGCGGAAGAAGAAGCCGTATCATCGGCGACCGCAAGCAGATCCTGCTTGAGAAGAAAGCTGCTATGCAGAAAGAATTATTCGAGAAGATCGCTGTTGGTCAGACCGTAGAAGGTGTTGTTAAGAATGTAACTGATTTCGGTGCATTTATCGACCTTGGCGGCGCTGACGGTCTGCTTCACATCTCTGAGATGTCCTGGGGCAGAGTTGAGAATCCGAAGAAGGTTTTCAAAGTAGGCGATAAAGTAAAAGCTCTGATCAAAGATATCAACGGCGAGAAGATCGCTCTGAGCTTAAAGTTCCCGGAGAGCAATCCGTGGGCAAACGCAGCTGAGAAATATGCTGTAGGCAACGTAGTAGAAGGCAAGGTAGCACGTATGACTGATTTCGGCGCATTCGTTGAGCTGGAGCCAGGTGTAGATGCACTTCTTCACGTATCCCAGATTTCCAGAGAGCATGTTGACAAACCATCCGACGTACTGAGCGTAGGACAGGTTATCACTGCTAAGGTAGTTGATTTCAACGAGGCAGACCGCAAGATCAGCCTGAGCATGAAAGCTCTTGAGAATCAGGAAGCAGAAGAAAACTAATCAAACGGTTGACGCCAGTTTCTCATCGGACAGATAGTGCGTCAGACGGAGGATGAAAGAATCATCAGGCTGTCACTTCCACAGGAAGAATGTGGAGGTGGCAGCCGTTTTTGCGATGGCGTGGGGCATGGTATTCTTGACCGGAACGCAGTTGGGTATTTCTGGGATTGGAAGAAAGAGCTGGCTGTTTCTGGCGCTGTAGAAAGCTATTTGGTGATTTTATTAAGATAAAAATGAAAACAGGCAGTATGGCGTATGTGATGGAACATAGGTTGTACGGTCTGTTTTTTGCGTGATGAGGAGCGGGATACGGCGTGGTGAAGGGTTGTGGGAGCAGAAAGATGGATTGGAGTGAGTCATAAGGATATTTGGAAAAATATTGACAAAGAAGGTACACTGATATATAATTTAGATACAATATTATATAATATATAATATTAAACAAGAAAAAATATTATATTTTAAATCAGTGAATCTTAGGAGGGATAAGATGGTTTTTAATACAGGAGCTGCGCTTCTGGATGCGATCGTCCTTTCAGTTGTATCAAAATCTGCAGAAGGAACATATGGGTATAAGATCACGCAGGATGTCCGTCAGGCAATCGAAATATCGGAGTCCACGCTTTATCCGGTGTTGCGGCGGCTTCAGAAGGATGACTGCCTGGAAACATATGACCGGGCGATCGACGGCAGAAACCGACGGTATTACAAAATAACGGAGGCGGGACGGATTCAGCTGAATCTTTACCGGGGTGAGTGGAACGTGTATGCAGGAAAAATTTCAGAGATACTGAAAGAGGGATAAGGAGAGGCAGATCATGAAAAAAGAAGCATTTTTAGAGAGGCTGGAAGCGCTCTTGCAGGATATTCCGGAAGAAGAAAAACGGGATGCGATTGACTATTACCGCGATTATCTGGAGGAAGCGGGACCGGAGAAGGAAGAAGAGGTACTTGCAGAATTTCAGAGTCCGGAGCATATTGCCGAGGTAATCCGGACGGAGCTGCAGAGTGAATGGAGTGGCGGCGAATTTACAGACCGGGGGTACAATGACAGCCGGTTTGAAGAAAAGCGGACGACTTTATCCAGAAGCGGTGGGGCAGAACAGGGAGAACGAGAAAAAGAAGCAGGATTTCAGGCTGGAACCGAGGATGCCCCATTCCGGGAATTTCGGGATGAGGAAACGGGAGAAAATGCGGCATCCAATGAGAATCAAAGAAGCCGTCTGAGCGAGATGCTGCATTGCTTAAAAGAAAAAATAACCGGTTCCAAGATTGGAATGGTTGTGGCAGTTCTGGTAGTGCTTGCAGTTCTTCCATTTATCTTTTCGCTGGTAACGGGAACTGTGGGAAGTGTTTTTGGGCTGGCAGTCGCACTGGCAGCGATATTGGTGGTGCTGGGACTGATGACGGTGCTGGTGTTTGTTGGCGGAATTATGCTGTTTGTTCTGGGTACGGCGAGTCTGTTTGAACATTTTGCGATGGGACTGATGTTCATCGGATTGGGTATCGCGGCAGAGGGCAGCTGTCTGCTTCTGATATGCGGCTGTATCCTGTTTTACGGTGTATTTCTGCCGTGGGCAGTCAAGGGAATCATTCAGCTTTGCCGTCAGGCGGCAGGTTATCTGTCAGCCAGGGCGTAGGAGGATAGGAAAATGAAAAAATGGATGAAAAAAATGGCAATCATTGGCGCTGTCCTCTTTGTGGGTGGAATCGGTGTGACATCGATTGGCGCTGCCATCGGAGGCGCAGCTGCCGGACTGGATTTTCTGATCGATCAGGAAAAAAAATTTCAGGATAAATATAACTGGGGTGATTCGGAGGAGATATGGGATGATACGGAGCAGCTGCCGGATGAGATCGACGAGCCGGATGAGATGGAAGAGCAGCTGCCGGAAGAGATCGACGAGCTGGATGAGATGGAAGAGCAGCTGGACAGAGAAAAACAATGCGAATAGTTTTCCAGAAAATGGACATACTCTGAGTACACAAGGTGGAAAGGAGTATTTTTTATGGATGAAAATAAGGTGGATTTTGAGAAAATGACCCCGGCAGAGCGGCTGAAATATGAGGTGGCGGAAGAAATTGGGCTGGCAGACAAGGTACGGCAGTATGGCTGGAGAAGCCTGACTGCCAAGGAGAGCGGGCGGATTGGCGGTCTGATGACGAAGAAAAGGCGGGAGATGAAACAGGATAAGAAAGGCTGATAGATATTTGCTTGAAAACACCAAAAGCCCTTGAAAATAAAGGAAAAATCCAATATTTTCAAGGGCTTTCAAATCTGCCGGCTGCGGGACTTGAACCCGCACGGTGTTGCCACCAATGGATTTTGAGTCCACCTCGTCTGCCATTCCGACAAGCCGGCTGTCTATCGACGCTTTTTATCTTACCAAAATTGGAGACAGATTGCAACTGTTTTTTTGTTTGTTTTGAAATTAAGAAGCGAAGCATTCGCAGGGGCTTGCGTGTTTCATTAAAATAAGGTATGATTAGGTTCAAATGGGTTTATGAACGCGTCATGCGTGAATGATAATTCATATGGAATGACAGACTGGAAAAGGAGGTGGCGTCTGTGACCTGTCGGGAAGCGGAGCGTCTTGTGACGCCGTATATCCAGGATAAACTGAGCGGGGATGAGCTGGAAGCGTTTCTGGAGCATCTGGAACATTGCCGCAACTGTCAGGAAGAATTGGAAATTTATTTTATGGTGGATGTCGGACTGAAACAGCTGGACACCGGATCGGGTACTTTTGATATCATGGGCGCACTGCAGAAGCGGATCGCTGAGTCATATGCCCGTGTGCGCCGGATGTGGCGTTTCCGGAAAATGGAGTATGCGGTCAATACGCTGGGCGTGATGGCGGTATTGGTGACGGTGATGCTGCAGGTCAGGATTTGGCTGGCACCATAGAAAAAAGCAACAAGTGATAGAACAGGAGACGGAAACAGATGGGCAAATTAGTGCTGATAGATGGTCATAGTATACTCAACCGGGCATTTTACGGGGTGCCGGAGTTGACAAATTCGAAGGGACTCCACACCAATGCAGTGTACGGATTTTTAAATATCATGTTCCGGGTGATCGAAGATGAGGGGGCAGACTATCTGGCAGTGGCATTTGACTTGAAAGAGCCGACATTCCGTCACAAAATGTATGCGGCATACAAGGGAACGAGAAAACCGATGCCGCAGGAGCTGCATGAGCAGGTTCCGGTGATGAAGGAAGTGCTGACAGCGATGGGCGTGCCGATTCTTACCAAGGCGGGGTATGAGGCAGACGATATTCTGGGAACGATCGCGAAACGCTGTGCGGCGGAGGGCGTGGAGGTTTCTATCGTATCAGGAGATCGTGACCTGCTGCAGCTTGCAGATACGCACATTAAGATTCGGATGCCGCGTACTTCGAAAGGTACGACGGAGATACGCGACTATTACCCGGAGGATGTGAAGGCGGAGTATCAGGTGACGCCGATCGAATTTATTGATGTAAAGGCGCTGATGGGCGATACTTCGGATAATATTCCGGGTGTGCCATCGATCGGTGAAAAGACGGCAACCAGCCTGATTACCACCTACGGAAGCATTGAGAATGCGTATGCACACATTGATGAGGTAAAGCCGCCGCGCGCACAGAAAGCGCTTCGGGAGCATTATGACATGGCGCAGATGAGCAAGGATCTGGCAACGATCCGCATCAATTGCGAGATTGGTTTTTCGCTGGAGGAGGCGAAGCTGGATTCGCTTTACACGCCGGAGGCATATCAGTATATGAAGCAGCTGGAATTTAAGTCCATTCTGCAGAAATTTGGTGAGGACGCCTTTGCGTCATCAGAAATGGAAAAATCTTTCCGTCTGGTAAATGATTTTGGCGAGGCACAGGTGATTTTTGACCGTGCACAGCGGGCGGAGGAGATCGGCGCGCAGCTGGTGATTGAAAAAGGAGAGGTTGTAGCACTGGCACTCTGCCTGGATGGGACATCGATCTATGCGATCCCGGCGGTTGGGTTCCTGACCGGACAGTATCTGGCGGAGGAGCTGGAACGCCTGATGGAGGTGGTTCCGTCTGTGACGGTTCTGGATCTCAAGATCCAGCTTCCATTTCTTAAAAATCATAGCCGCCGGATCGTGGACGGCATCCGGAATGCAGAAGGAAACCGTGCGGTTATGGACGCAGGCGTGGCGGCGTATCTGTTAAATCCGCTCAAGGATACTTATGGATATGATGACCTGGCGCGCGATTACCTGGATATGACCGTGCCGTCACAGGTCGATTTGCTTGGAAAAACGGCGCTGTCGGATGCATTTGAGACAATGCCGGAGAAAGCGTTGAATTGTGTCTGCTACATGGCATATACGGCGTGGAAATCGCGGGAAATCCTGCTGGGGCAGCTTCGAAGACATGGAATGATGCATCTCTTTTATGAGATAGAGATGCCGGTTATTTACAGCCTCTACCATATGGAAGAGGAAGGTATTCAGGTGCGCCGGGAGGAATTGAAAGCCTACGGCGAACGCCTCCAGACGCAGGTAGAGAAACTGGAGCAGGAGATTTACGCCGAGACGGGCTGTGAATTTAATATTAATTCCCCGAAGCAGCTGGGTGAGGTTTTATTTGAAAAAATGTCCCTGCCGGGCGGCAAAAAGACGAAGACCGGCTATTCGACGGCGGCGGATGTGCTGGAAAAACTGGCGCCGGAGTATCCGGTTGTGCGGAAAGTATTAGACTATCGCCAGGTGGCGAAACTCAAATCGACCTATGCGGACGGGCTGGGTGCATTTATCCGGGAGGACGGACGAATCCACGGAACCTTTAACCAGACGATCACAGCGACAGGACGTATCAGCAGTACAGAGCCGAACCTGCAGAACATTCCGGTGCGTATGGAGCTGGGACGCGAGATCCGGAAGCTGTTTGTACCGCGCGAGGGCTGTGTGCTGGTTGACGCTGATTATTCCCAGATTGAGCTGCGTGTGCTGGCGCATATGTCGAATGACAAGAACCTCATCCAGGCATACCGGCAGGCGGAGGACATCCACGCGATCACGGCGTCGCAGGTATTCCATGTGCCGCTTGAGGAAGTGACACCGCAGCTTCGCCGCAATGCAAAAGCAGTCAATTTCGGTATCGTATATGGTATCAGCGCGTTTGGGCTGGGCGAAGATCTCGGTATTTCCCGCAAGGAAGCGACCGAGTACATTGAGCGCTACTTTGAAACCTACCCGGATGTCAAACGTTTCCTCGATGGTCTGGTAAAAACGGGCAGGAAATACGGCGAGGTCAAGACTATGTATGGGCGCGTGAGACCGATTCCGGAGCTGAAATCCGGCAATTTTATGCAGCGTTCGTTCGGTGAGCGTGTGGCGATGAATTCCCCGATTCAGGGAACTGCAGCCGACATTATCAAGATTGCGATGATCCGCGTCGATCAACGCCTGCGCCGCGAAGGACTGCGTTCCCGCATTGTCCTCCAAGTGCACGATGAACTCCTGATTGAAACCTGGAAAGAAGAGCTGGAACAGGTGCAGTCGATTCTGGCGACGGAGATGAAACGTGCGGCGCAGCTGCAGGTGGAGCTGGAAATCGATATGAAGATGGGAAATTCGTGGTTTGAAACGAAATAATGGAAAGGTACAGATAAACATGAAGATAATCAGTATTACCGGAGGCGTTGGTTCCGGTAAGAGTGAGGTCCTGCGTGTGCTGCAGGAGGAATTTGACGCGGAAATTATTAAGGCAGATGAAGTGGCTCACCAGCTCATGGAGCCGGGTAAGAAAGGCTATCAGCATGTGGTAGAGGCGCTGGGTGATTCCTTTTTAAATAAGGACGGCAGCATTGACCGCAAAAAGCTGGCGGCGCTTATTTTCCAGAATAAAGAGGCGGTGGAGACGATGAACGCCATCATCCACCCGATGGCGTGGGAGGAGATCCGCTATGCGATCAACCATTCTGACAAGGAGATCATCGTTGTGGAGGCAGCTCTCTATGATGACGAGCACAATGCGATGTTTGATGAAATCTGGTATGTATACACATCGGTGGAAAACCGCATCAAGCGTCTGATGGCAAGCCGCGGCTACAGCGAGGAAAAATGCCGGGGCATCATGGCAAATCAGGCATCCGAGGACGATTACCGGAGCTTTGCGACGCGTGTGCTGGACAACAACGGCGGGATTGAGGATATTCGGAAGCAGATAGCGTCATTTTTAGGAAAAGAGGATTAGGATACATATGCGGATGGTTAGTATTGCCAGCGGCAGCAGCGGGAATTGTATTTATATAGGAAGCGACAACACCCACGTTCTGGTGGATGCGGGGATCAGCAACAAGCGTATTGAGATGGGGTTAAATGACCTGGGGCTGAATGCGCGGGAACTGGATGGAATTCTCATCACGCATGAACATTCCGACCATATCAAAGGACTCGGCGTGTTGGCGCGCAAATATGGCACACCTATTTACAGCACAAAAGAGACATTAGAGGAAATTCAGGATTCCAAGAGTCTTGGCGAGATTCCGGAAGATCTGATGCACCCGATTACGCCGGATGTTGATTTTATGGTAGGAGATCTGGAAGTCAAACCGTTCCGGATCGACCATGATGCAGCGAATCCTGTTGCCTACCGGGTTCAGAATGAAAAAAGATCGGTGGCGGTGGCGACGGATATGGGGCATTATTCCCAGTACATCATTGACCATCTGCAGGGGCTGGATGCGATTTTGCTGGAAGCCAACCACGATGTCAAAATGCTGGAGGCAGGACCGTATCCGTATTACCTGAAGCGTCGTATCTTAGGCGATTACGGACACCTTTCCAATGAAAATGCGGGGCGGCTTTTAAGTTCCATTCTGCATGACAATTTGAAGCACATTTTCCTGGGGCATCTGAGTAAGGAAAATAATTACGAAGAGCTGGCATATGAGACGGTGCGTCTGGAGATCACAGAGGGAGATACGCCGTATAAGGCGAATGATTTCCCGATCACAGTGGCAAAACGCGATGCAGTGTCGCAGATTGTGACGGTGTAGAAGACGTAAAAGTATTAAAATTGGTTATACAAAGTCTGAAAACAAGCCAGAAGATATATTTGGGGTTATGGCTTGGAGGCATGAACAAAAGTGTGGGGTTGACAGAAATATCGTTACTGTACACGCATACGTGTCCAGTAACGGAATATCATTTTAGGTGTAAAAGTCAGCAGCCGGATGGCAGTTGAATTTTTATAGAAATTAGTAAGTCATAAAAATATTTCCGCCATAGGACGGAGAGCACACAGGAGGATGAAAGCTATGAGTAAGATTATTATTACTATCGTTGGACAGGACCGCGTCGGTATCGTTGCAAAAACGTGTAACTATCTGGCTGACCACAACATGAACATTCTTGACATCACGCAGACGATCCTGCAGGAATATTTCAATATGATGATGATCGTGGATATTTCCGGTTCCAAGACATCCTTTGATGATATGGCGCATGAGCTGGACAAGCTGGGACAGGAGATCGGCGTAAAGATTCTCTGTCAGAGAGAAGAGATTTTTACCAGTATGCACAGAATCTAAGCAAATATTTTCAGAAAGGACGTATAACCAATGATTAACATGCAGGAAGTTCTGGAAACTAATAACATGATCGCGCATGAAAAACTGGATGTGCGGACGATCACGATGGGTATCAGCCTCTTAGACTGTGTGGACAGTGATCTGGCGAAGATGAATGAGAAGATCTACAATAAGATTACAACTTATGCGAAAGATCTTGTATCGACCGGCGATGCCATCGGACGTGAATTTGGTGTTCCGATCGTCAATAAACGTATCTCGGTTACTCCGATCGCGCTGGTAGGTGGAAGCGCCTGCAAGAAGAGCGAGGATTTTGTAGAGATTGCGAAAACACTTGATAAGGCAGCGAAAGAAGTGGGCGTCAACTTTATCGGCGGCTATTCCGCATTGGTTTCCAAGGGAATGACACCGGCGGAAGAGCTTCTGATCCGCTCGATCCCGCAGGCACTTGCCTGCACCGACCGTGTGTGCAGCTCCATCAATGTCGGTTCTACCAAGACAGGTCTTAACATGGATGCAGTCCGTCTGATGGGCGAGATGGTTGTGGCAACCGCAGAGGCAACGAAGGACAATGATTCCCTCGGCTGTGCGAAGCTGGTTGTATTCTGCAACGCGCCGGATGATAACCCGTTCATGGCAGGTGCATTCCATGGCGTGACTGAGGCGGATGCGATCATCAACGTCGGCGTCAGCGGTCCGGGAGTTGTAAAGACGGCTCTGGAAAAGGTACGTGGCGAGAACTTTGAGGTGCTGTGTGAGACGATCAAGAAGACGGCGTTCAAGATCACCCGTGTTGGACAGCTGGTAGCACAGGAGGCGTCCAAACGTCTGGGCGTTCCGTTTGGCATCATTGATCTGTCGCTGGCACCGACTCCGGCAGTCGGAGACAGTGTGGCGGAGATTCTGGAAGAGATCGGCTTAGAGCGCAGCGGTGCACCGGGTACAACAGCAGCGCTGGCAATGTTAAATGATCAGGTTAAGAAGGGTGGCATCATGGCGTCCTCCTATGTTGGCGGACTCAGCGGTGCGTTTATTCCGGTCAGCGAGGATCAGGGCATGATCGATGCAGTTTCTGAGGGTGCGCTTACGATTGAGAAGCTGGAAGCAATGACCTGTGTCTGCTCTGTAGGTCTTGATATGATTGCGATCCCAGGCGATACGAAAGCAACCACGATCGCCGGTATCATCGCGGACGAGGCGGCAATCGGCATGATCAACCAGAAGACAACGGCAGTCCGCCTGATTCCGGTCATCGGAAAAACAGTGGGCGATACGGCAGAGTTCGGCGGTCTGCTTGGCTATGCGCCGATCATTCCGGTCAACCGTTTCTCCTGCGACAACTTTGTCAAACGTACCGGACGTATCCCGGCACCAGTACACAGCTTTAAGAACTAATAGGAGTTTCATATGGATAAATCACAGGAACTGAGAGAGGTGCTTCTGCGGTATCTCGATGCCGATCTGGAGCGAATCATTTTCAGCAACCCGAGAACCCGTGAATCCTATCTGAAATTAACCGTGCGTCCTCTGCTTCTGCGGGGGGCGCTTGCTTTTCAGACGGAAGAATTTACGGAAAAACAGGCATTTCAGAAAAATCAGAACGCAGAAAAGACCGCCGAGTACCTGCTCGGAGAACTGGAAAACCGTTACCGCAATGCGGAGATCGCGTCGCTTCACGGGATTGTCAATATTCTGATCAGTAAGAAGGGGACAGTGACGATCAAAGAGAAGAAGGTAGGGGTTAAAAGGGCAGAGAATCGGACGGTATCGGTGGCAGCAGGTGATGTGCAGAAAGCTGGAAAGCAGATGCCGGCGAAGAGTCATGCAGATGTGAAAGAAAATTCGCTCGAAAAATCGGGTCAGAGTCAGTCAAGTCACGAAAACGGAAAGATGCAGAGAAGTGCTAAAATACAGGGAAATGGTAAACTGCAGAGCAATGCGAAACAGCAGAAAAATGCAGGAACAGGACTGTCGGCTGGCATGGATGCCGCAGCGTTTTCAGAACGTCTGGCTTCGTTATCCCATAACCGTACTAAAAAATACGTCCTTCAGGAAGGCGTCCCAGTCCCATTTCTGGTAGATCTCGGTGTCATGACGGCAGAAGGCAAAGTTGTGAAATCCCGCTACGACAAATTTCGCCAGATCAACCGTTTCCTGGAATTTATTGAGGATGTACTTCCGAATCTCGATCCGAACCGGACGAATACGATCATTGATTTCGGATGCGGGAAATCATATCTGACGTTTGCGATGTATTACTATCTGCATGTGCTGAAAAAATATTCGATCCGTGTCATCGGTCTGGATTTGAAAAAAGATGTCATTGCGCTCTGCAACCGCCTGAGCAAGAAGTTTGGATTTGAGAACCTGACCTTCCTGCACGGCGACATCGCCGGATATGAGGGCGTCGATCAGGTCGATATGGTCGTGACGCTGCACGCCTGTGATACAGCGACCGATTATGCGCTGGCAAAAGCGGTCAAATGGGGCGCAAAAGTCATTCTTTCCGTTCCGTGCTGTCAGCATGAGATTAACAAGCAGATTCAGAACGACCTTCTGTCGCCGGTTTTACAGTACGGCCTTCTGAAAGAACGTATGTCGGCGCTTCTGACCGACGGAATCCGAGGGCAGCTCCTCGAAATGTCCGGCTACCGGACGCAGATTCTCGAATTCATCGACATGGAACACACACCGAAAAACATCATGATCCGTGCGATCCGCCAGGGCAAGAAAGCAGACGGGGCGGCATTAGAGACAATGATGAAGGAATTGCATGTGAAGCCGACATTGTATGGATTGTTGGTGGGGGAAGAGGCGTAGGAAATTTAGAAAGCACTTTTATGGAGGTTGATAATGCTGGACAGTTATAGCTGATAAAACCTCTTCGCAAATTCCAAAAACACCCCGCCTTCCTCTGCCATATACTTAACCGGCGAATACACCAGATAGAGTTTCCGGAGAAAGGCAGCTTCCCCAAGCGGAAAGAGAAGCAGTTTCCCCTGCCGTGCATCTGCCTGTACAGTTGCTTTTGAGAGAATGGAGATGCCCATTCCCAGCATGATACACTGCTTGAGGGCGGCGGCATCGTCCATCACGGCAATAACATTTAAATCATCGAGTGAAAGCCCTTTATTTTTTAGGAAATGAAGGGTTTCCTGCTTTGTGCCGGAATTATCTTCCCGGAGCAGAAACGGTTCTTTTAAGAGGGCATCCAGCGGTGATGGCATAGTCTGGTAAGCCTGATAATGTGGCGTGGCGGGGGCGGCGATCACAAGCTCATCGGAGGCAAAGGGGAGAAATTCGCAGGAGGTGTCCGAGGTAGTAGTTCCGACCAGACCGATGTCGCAGATGCCGTCATCCACCTTATGTACAACGTCCAGACTGTCTGAGCAGGAGGCATAGACACGGATATCAGGATGAACTGCGTGATAAGCGCTTAAAAGTTCCGGCAGAAAATAAAGGGACGGAACGGAGGATGCGCCGATCCGAAGCTGCGGTTTCGTCTCGTTGGCGAGTTCCACGATTGCTTTCTGCTGGAGGGTCAGAATCTCCGTGGCATAGGAATATAATTTTGTCCCGGCAGGAGTCAGGGAGAGCGATTTGGTGGTGCGCTTTAAAAGCTGGGTGTGAAATTCCTCCTCCAGACTGCGGATGTGGGCGCTGACAGTCGGCTGTGAGATGTACAGCTTCTGGGCGGCAAGCGAAAAACTCTGATATTTGACGGTGTACACGAAAGCTTCTAATTGGCGGATGTCCATATATTTAAAATCCTTTCTATAGATAAAATCAATTTTTAATGATTCTGTGATAAAATCCAAAATTAAAATGAATAGTAGACAGGTGAAAACAATCTCTAAAGAAGAGTGTAGCTTTATTTATTGAAAATATCAATAAGTTTATAGCAAATATCAATATAAACGATTTTACCATAAAAATACAGGATGTTATACTTGTCTGCGGAAAGTATGGATAGATCCATGAAATGTACGCGCTTGAAATTTTTCTTGTTTGATTTTGTGAGATGATTTTTTTGCCAGATGCACTCAAATTTCTGATATGTATTGATGAAATGCGAGTGTGGTGCGTGAAATCACCCACAATGACGAGTGTGAGAAAAACTTTAAGAGTACATGAAATAAAAAAGGAGGCAGGTATGAAAGTATTTGACAAGACATGGAAGCTGGCAGTGGCAGGCGCGCTTGTGGGTGTGCTGGCAGCATTGCTGGCGTATTTTGGAAATCCGGCCAATATGGCGATCTGTATTGCGTGCTTCGTACGTGATACGGCGGGCGCGCTGAAACTTCACTCAGCAGCACCGGTTCAGTATTTCCGTCCGGAGATTGTAGGATTTGCAGTGGGAGCATTTGCGATCTCACTGGCGACGAATGAGTATAAGGCGACGGCAGGCTCTTCACCGATGATCCGCTTTGTTCTGGGTGCGATCATGGTAATCGGCGCGCTGGTATTCTTAGGGTGTCCGCTGCGTATGGTTCTGCGTATGGCAGCCGGTGACCTGAATGCGTATGTAGCGCTGGTTGGATTTGCAGGCGGTATTGCAACTGGTTCGTTCTTCCTGAAAAAGGGATTTTCGCTAGGCAGAGCGTATGAGACGCAGAAATCAAGCGGATATGTGCTTCCGGTGCTCCTTCTGGCGCTTTTTATCATTGGAGCAGTAACAGGCGTATACGCAGCCAGCACGGAAGGACCGGGAAGCAAGCACGCACCGGTTCTGATTTCCCTAGTTGCGGCTCTCCTGATTGGTGCATTGGCACAGAAGAGCCGTATGTGTTTTGCAGGTAGCATCCGTGATGTGATTCTGATGAAAAACTTTGATCTGCTCAGCATTATCGGCGCACTGTTTGCAGTCATGCTGATTTTTAACCTTGCAACTGGCAATTTCCATTTGAGCTTTTCCGGTCAGCCGATCGCGCACTCCCAGCATCTCTGGAATATTCTGGGTATGTATGCCGTTGGATTTGCAGCCGTTCTGGCTGGCGGATGCCCGCTGCGTCAGATCATTCTGGCAGGACAGGGCTCCTCGGACAGTGCGGTAACCTTTCTGGGAATGCTGTTTGGGGCGGCACTTGCACACAATTTTAACCTGGTTGGTGCGGCAGCAAAAGCGGTAACCGAGACAGAGGCAGCCGTTTTGGGTGGTCCGGCGATGCCGGGCAAAATTGCCGTAATTGTATGTATTGCCCTGTTATTCGTGATTGCAGCGGCAAATATGAAACGTAGAAAGAAATAAAGAAAAGAGGAAACGGAAAATGTCAGATTTTGTTGAGGTAGATGTGCGGGGACTCTCCTGTCCGGAACCGGTTTTGATGGTGATGGATGCGATGGATGAACATCCGGGAAAACAGATCCGTGTGCTTGGCGATGAGGCACACACCCGGACGAATATTGAGCGCACGTTGGAGTATCATGGAAAAGAGGGGCACACCGAGGTGCTGGAAAACGGCTGTTTCACCATTACCTTTGAAGCGTGATGCTGCTCTGGAATATTAAATAGGTGGAAATGATGAGGCAGAAACGGGAATATCGGATTTTTACCTTTCACACGACGGCTGCGGCGATGGAGATGGAGGCATTCTGCCGGGAACAGGGAATCAGAGGGCGCCTGGTGCCTGTCCCACGCGAACTCTCAGCAGGCTGTGGAATTGCCTGGCGGATGGAACCGGCGGAATATGAACGGTTTCAGGGAGTGATTGCGGAGAGCCAAATTGAGATCGAGCAGAGCTGTGTGGTTATGAATTAAATAAAATGTTATGTTAGAGCAGGCATCATAGAAAAAGTATATAGGAAAAAGCGGCGGTATCGGCAGTGGCGAGACATTCAAAAAAGAATGGAGCGCTGACTGTGTGATACTGCTGCTTTTTGGCGTGTAAATCGAGGTCAGAATGAGGTCATTGAGGTCAGAAATCAAATCATGACCTCGATGACCTCATTTGTGACCTCGATGATCCCAATATTTTGAAATATTATTCTTCCGCCTTCGCCGCCTCCAGCAGCCGTGCAATCTCCCCCGCACCAGCGAGAATGCAACCTCATTCCGTCCGCTGTTTGTAACGACATCTGCATAGGCGCGGGTCGGTTCAACAAAGAGAGCATGCATCGGTTTGACGGTAGTCAGATACTGGTCGATGATGTTTTCGATATCGCGTCCGCGCTCTTTCGTGTCACGTAAGATTCGGCGGAGGATGCGCTCGTCGGCGTCGGCATCGACGAAAATGCGGATGTCGAGCAGATTGCGGAGTGCTTCGTCATAGAGAACGAGAATGCCCTCCAACAGGATAACCGGGCGCGGCTCGATGTGAATGGTCGCTTCGGCGCGGTTGTGGTTGGCGTAGTTGTAGGTTGGACAGTCGATTGCCTCCCAGTTTTTCAGTTTGTTGAGATGCTCAAGAAGCAGCTCCGTCTCAAATGCATCCGGGTGGTCGTAGTTCAGCTTTTTGCGCTGTTCAAATGGCATATCGTCGTGGGCGCGGTAGTAGTTGTCGTGGTAAAGCACGGTCACCTGATTACCAAATGCGTCTTTCAGACGGTTTGTAAAAGTGGATTTTCCTGAACCAGTTCCTCCGGCAATTCCGATGATAATAGGTGATTTTCTATTCACTGTGGTTTCCTCCATTTGTAAGTTTTATCTCAGTCGAGAAGAGTCCCACCTCTTTAGGTGGCGAGTAATAGCAAATTTGTCTCAGTGGGAGGTGGGTCTCCGACTGAGATAAACGCTCCGCGGGGATGCGCAGTGATTCTGTATGGAATATGTCAGCTTTGCTGACCAGAATCA
>ERZ650918.1667-NODE-1667-length-18024-cov-7.052980_pt1 | contig 18024 bp, 16 predicted proteins | sample MGYA00514758_ERZ650918 | MGnify/ENA metagenome assembly ERZ650918 | reverse complement strand
TTTGTTATATCTGTGCAATTGACACAACATATAGTTAGTTTCGCAATTACCTATTGTATCATAGGATATTTAAAATTGCCCTCAAATCATCAACATTTATCTGCCCCGGTGCACTTGCCTTTCCAAGACAGCCAAATGTCATGGCAGAACCAAAACTTTTCCCTGCCACTCTGCTGACTTTGCCATAGTCTCCCATAGACATTGTTATGACCGGCAATCCGACATTTTTACTTACAAAATCCTGCGTCGCTTCCATCAATGTAACTACATCATGCCTGTTTTGCGGCATACAGGCTAGTTTGGGTATCGAAACGCCCTGGGATTTCATAAAACATAATCTTTTGATTATCTCATCATAAGACGGTGTCTTGTCAAAATCATGATACGAACCCACAACAACAACATTTTTTTTAAGAGACTTTACAATGTCCTTCGTGTTTTTTTCGTCCATAAAATATACTTCTATATCGACCATATCAATATCACCGCTCTCTGAAATAGCTATAAGCATATCTTTATATGCAGACTCTTCTATCTCTTTGTTTCCGCCCTCGTTCTTTGTACGGAATGTTGCAAGCAGCGGTTTCTTTCCAACGACGGTTCTCAGCAGACTCGCTGTCTGAAGAATTTTTGAAATATCAGAACTTTCATCATAAAAATCTATTCTCCACTCTATAAGGTCAACACCCTTACTTAATGCAAGTTTTTCTCCCTCCTCAAGTATATCCTCCTGTGTCACTTCCACCACAGGTGCACATATCTTTGGACTCCCCTCTCCTATCGTTATATCTCCAACTCTTATCATCGGTCATTTCCTTTCCTGCCGGATTTTATTCATCATCTTTAAGTGTATCTTTAACTCCTGCCGTAACAGCCACTACTGCTGCCACTACTACCACTACCGCTATAACAACGATTCCTATTACTCCTGCTATAAGTACCATATTACTCCTCATTTCTGCACACTTTTTTGTGCATAGTGCGAAAGTTTTTGACTTTTGCACATAAGATTTGTGTCAAGTGTGCGCAGACACAAATCTTGTGTGTGAAAAATCGGATTTTCCACACTATCATCCTAAAGTAAAACGGATATTCACAACCTGCTCATAACGCTATTATAAAATAATATTAACTCCTTGTAAAGTTTACATACCCATATTGTCAAAAAAGGAGCACACCGGCATAAAGCGATGTACTCCTTTTATTTATAATCATGTCATATGTACTAATTTATATTATAAGATGCACGCATCATTATATTTCAAAAATTAGTTGTTGATGAGTTTGTCTCCCTCATTGTTCCAGCTATAAAGCTTACGGATTTCTTCTCCGACTTTCTCTGACTGATGCTCAGAAGCAAGTTTTCTCATAGCCTTGAAGTGAACCTGACGTCCTGCCGGTGACATATCGAGAAGGAATTCTTTTGCGAATGTACCATCCTGAATATCTTTAAGAATCTGTTTCATAGCTTTCTTTGTATCCTCTGTTACGATCTTAGGTCCTGTGATGTAATCACCATACTCTGCTGTGTTAGAGATAGAATATCTCATTCCTGCGAAACCTGACTGGTAGATAAGATCTACGATAAGCTTCATCTCATGGATACACTCAAAGTATGCATTTCTTGGATCATATCCTGCTTCGCAAAGTGTCTCAAAACCAGCCTGCATAAGTGCACAAACACCACCACAAAGTACAGCCTGCTCACCGAAGAGGTCTGTCTCTGTCTCTGTACGGAATGTTGTCTCAAGAACACCGGCTCTTGCTCCACCGATACCAAGTGCATATGCGAGTGCCATGTCAAGTGCCTTACCTGTTGCATCCTGCTCTACTGCTACGAGACAAGGTGTTCCTTTTCCTGCCTGATACTCAGAACGTACTGTATGACCTGGTGCTTTAGGAGCGATCATTGTTACATCTACATCCTTTGGAGGTACGATACATCCAAAATGAATATTAAATCCATGAGCAAACATAAGCATATTTCCTGCTTCAAGGTTTGGCTCAATGTCAGCTTTATACATATCTGCCTGCTTCTCATCATTGATAAGAATCATGATAATATCAGCCTTCTTTGCAGCTTCTGCTGCTGTATATACTTTAAAGCCCTGCTTTTCAGCCTTTGCCCAAGATTTTGAACCTTCATAAAGACCGATAATGACATCACAACCTGACTCCTTAAGGTTGAGTGCATGAGCATGACCCTGACTACCATATCCGATAATGGCGATTGTCTTGCCATCCAATAAAGATAAATTACAATCATCCTGATAAAAAATTCTTGCTTCTGCCATTTTATTTTCCTCCTGTGAAAATTAATTAATATATGTGAAGTACAGACTATCGCCTGCGCTATCGCCAATTTTAATCTGCTTAATCGAAATCATCAAGCATTACCTCAGCACCTCTGCTTAGTCCTGCAATACCTGTTCTCACAAGTTCCTTGATCTCATAACCGTCAAGAAGTTTGATAAATGCATTAAGCTTTGTCTGATTTCCGGTAAGTTCTATCATCATAGTGTCAACTCCGACATCTACTATCTTACCTCTGAATGTATCAGCTATAGCTATTATCTCAGGTCTGTTTGATGCCTCTACACCAACTGTAATCAAAACCAGCTCCCTGCATACTGAATGTCCGCTCTTAAGTTCCTTGACACATCTTACATCCTCAAGCTTTGCAAGCTGTTTTTCGATCTGGTCAAGGATGTGGTCATCTCCCCTGACTACGACAGTCATGCGTGAATACTCAGCATTTTCTGTTTCACCGACCGTGAGACTGTCTATATTGTAACCACGTCTGCTGAACAATCCCGATATACGGCTAAGTACACCTGACGTGTTATCAACCAATATTGATAATACTTTCTTTTTCATAAGTTTCCTCCAAAACAGGATTTTAAATCGATAACAGTCCGTCAATATTTAATATTTATAATCGTGTAAATATTAAATGAACTTTATCTTAACTACCATGTTTCATTTTAGCAATATGACAATGGTTTGTCAATAAACTAAAAAATAAAAAAACATATTTATATCATTCCACTTTTCTTTACTTTGAGCAAACCGCTTTTTACTTTACTTTTTTTAGTATTTTTCACTACATACTTAATTTTGCCTGATGAATACTTTAATTGTGTTATATAGTATGAATTTCCGTATTTTTTAACGGGACTCCATATAACTTTTGCATTTTTTTCTTTGTAGTTAAAAATATAAAGCCTGTTATAAGCCGTATAATAATACTTATTGCTGTTAAACTTTATAAAACAACTGCCTTTTACTTTTAACAGACATTTTGCTTTTCCGGAACTGATATGTGCCCTTTTATATATTCCTGAATTGTTCATAAACACCCAGTAACTTCCCCTGTAATCAAATGCACTCGTCACTTTCTTAAAATAAGCCGTATCATAAATTTTGCTGTTCACACCAGATGAATCAAACCCTGAATACCCATGATTTCTCATATATTTATCACTCGCAAGAAAATACTTGTGATACACCACTCCATCCTGATTTCTGCCGTTGTCACTGTCAACAGAATCATCCCATGTAACATCAACATTATACCAGTTTGAACCTATCTTAATCTGATTCCACACATGATCCATATACTCCGAATCAACGAAATGCACTGAGAATCCCAGTTTTTCCATAACCGCAGCATAGGCAAGTGAATAACCCTGGCAGTTTCCTTTATGTTTTACCAGAACACCATACTCGGTAAGTCTTGAATTATTTGAAACTTTATCCTCATATGAAGTATCCTTTGCTATCTGGTCATGAACAAAAAGAGCCTTGTCAACACTGTTCATCCCAGGCTTTATCTTAGAAGTTATCTTGTTTATCTCTTTATTTAGCTTTGCTGTAGCTTTTTTTATAGCAGCCTCTTTTACTGAACCGTTTGTTTTTTTATATTCTGATGCATAACCAAGTTCTATCTTTGTTATTTTTCCGGTTGTCCCTGTATATTCCAGAGAATAGCTGTGATTGTTATAAAATATCATTGTTGTCTTATTTACAACCTCAGTCATAATCTCTTTTATAGTGCTTTTATCACTGTCAACATAAAGTTCAAAAGAACTTACATCCACTTCTGTTTTATAATTTTTGTATGCCTGTATGACTTTTGTTTTCAGCCTTTCATAATCCGTCTTTTCCATTGCCGATGCTCTTTGCCCAAAAGCATCTGAAAAACACATGAGCATACATATAAGCATACAGCAGATGTATATACATCTGCTGTGCCTAAAACATATGTCTTTCTTCAACATAAACATATCTGTGATATATTTTTCTCTTTTCTCATTTAATATCTCTTTAGTTCTTATAGCAATACACCTGCCTAACCATTGATAATCCTGCGTGCAGAAATATACCATCTTTTAATCATCCGCAACACCTATAAGATGGTTGATAAACTGCTGCGCCGTACGGCCTGAAATACCGCCGTGGCTTAATTCCCACTTGTTTGCCTCAAGCCTTAACTCGTCCTCTGTAAGCTTAATCTCAGGATATTTCTTTGCAAGATTGATAACAATATCAAAATATTCCTGCTGTGATGGTCTGTAGTAACCAATCGTAACACCAAATCTTGCAACAAGCGATAACTTCTCCTGCATGGTATCTGAGCGGTGAAGTTCATCCTTCGACATATCGGAACGGTCGCTCCATGTCTCTCTTATAAGATGTCTTCTGTTTGAAGTTGCATATATAAGAATATTGTCAGGTTTCGTTTCAAGACCGCCCTCTATAACAGCTTTAAGATATTTATATTCAATCTCAAATTCCTCAAATGAGAGATCATCCATATAGATTATAAATCTATAATTTCTGTTCTTTATCTCAGAGATTATCGTCGAGAGATCTTTAAATTCATGCTTATAAACCTCTATCATTCTAAGTCCCTGACTGTAATATTTATTTAAGATAGCCTTGATACTCGTTGACTTTCCTGTACCTGCATCACCGAAAAGAAGAACATTGTTTGCTTTCTTTCCCTTTACGAATGCCTCAGTGTTTTCAATAAGTTTCTGTTTCTGTGACTCATATCCTATAAGGTCATCAAGTGACATATTTCCCGTTGTCGTGATAGGCTCTAATATCTCACCTGCCTGTCTCGTATTCTCATTGTGATTTACTCTGAATGCCTTATTAAGACCAAACTTTCCGACACCGTAAGTCCTGTAAAAATCTGTTACTATCTTATACATCTCAGACTCATCTTCTGCCTTTTCAATATCAGTGCTAAGCTGCTGTACTTTCTCGCTTACGCTCTTATTAAATATCTGCTCACTTTTAACGATTGCCTTATAATTTAACACGACACTGAAACAGTCGATTCCAAGCTCTTTTTCAATAGCCGAAAAATCATAGTCAAAAAGCTGTTTGAATATGGCAAAATCTCCCTTTGCAAACTCGTTTACCGTACCCTCGTTCGCTCCAACTTTCTCAGAGACGAGAGTGAATGGATTTTCACTCATCGCAAGGAGAAATGCAAGGTAATTATGCCAGAGATTTTTGTCAAAACCGTAGCGTGTTGAAAGGTCAAGAAGATTATGTATCTGGTCATATATCTCCGTGATAAGATCCTCTTTCACATACTGACCTGTTGAAAACCTCTGAAAAATGTCGGCAAGCTTAAATAAAATGCTGTCTTTTCCTATATTTCTGTAAATTACAAGTTTTGATGTCAAACGATACATCGAAAAATCGCCTCCAATTTTTAACTTCTGTTATTTATTTCTAAAACCAACTCTTAGCTGTATATCTTATGCAATTACGATTGCACAGATTTCTAACATCTAATCATAGTTACATTTTAATTTTTAAATTTAAATTTTTTACATTCTCTCAGGTGCTTCAAGTCCTAAAAGATCGATAGCTGTTTCAAGAACTTTTCCAACCAATGCACTGAGTTTTATATATGAGTCTCTCTGCTTTTCATTTTCATTTGTCACTATCTTATTTTCATGATAGAACTTATTGAATGTATCTGAAAGTTCATATACGAACTGGCATATCTTGTGCGGTGCGTGCTCCTCAAATGCAGCGTTTACTGTCTCTGACCACTTTGTGAGGGCGAGCATCACATCTGTCTCAGATTTGCTGTCAGCAGGCTCAATAGCTGATTTTTCATCAACAGTTATATTCTGTGCTTTTACTTTTGCAAGAAGTGATTTTGTGCGGACTATCGTATATAAGATATATGGTCCTGTATTTCCCTCAAATGATGTAAATCTGTCAACATCGAATATATAATCTTTTGATGCCTGATTGCTTAAGTCACCGTATTTGATGGCTGCAAGGCTTATCTTAGCTGCCGCATCATCTATCATATCCTTGTCCATATCCCTGTCTTTCATCTTGTCAAGTACCTGTTCATTTACATCTTCAAGAAGTTTTTCAAGCCTTAACACTCCGCCGTCACGAGTCTTAAATGGTTTGCCGTCCTTGCCGTTCATAGTACCGAATCCTACGAACTCAAGTTTTACATCTTCACCGATTATCTTTGTCTTTCTCGCACATCTGAATACCTGCTCAAAGTAAAGTGACTGTCTCTTATCAACTACATAGATTATCTCATCAGGATCAAAAAGTCTGCGTCTCTCAACGATAGTCGCAAGGTCAGTTGTATTGTAAAGAGTTGCTCCGTTTGATTTAAGAATCATACAAGGTGGTATTTCTTTTGTGTCAGTCTCCTCTTTTACATCAACGACAAGTGCCCCCTGATCGATGTGTGCATATCCACCGTCTTTCATATCCTGCACCATCTGTGGAATATATGGCTGTGCATCCGACTCTTTCTTCCAGAGGTCAAACTCTACATTTAACTTTGTATAAATCTTCTTTAAATCTGCAACAGACACATTGATAATGTGCTGCCAGAGTGCAAGATAACCTTTTCTTCCCGACTGGAGTTCGGCTGTTGCTGTCTGTGCTTCCTCTTTATACTCCGGATGCTCTTTTGAATAACCTGATGCATAAGGATATATCTCCTCGAGGTCAGACATTGTAAATGGAGGCTCTGTAGGATATTCCCCCTCAAAACTCTCATCAAAATATACAAGTTCAGGTTTGCGGTGTTTTAATTCTGTAATGATAAGACCTATCTGAAGTCCCCAGTCTCCAAGATGAACATCACCAATTACCTTATGTCCAAGATAACGCGCCGTTCTCTTTATGCTCTCACCGATAACTGCTGAACGAAGATGCCCCACATGGAGTGGTTTTGCAACATTTGCTCCGCCGTAGTCGATAACTATTGTTTCCGGATTTTCGGCTTTATCAAGACCGAGTGTCTCTGATGCCGCCATCTTATTTATGTAATCAGCAAGAAATCTGTCACTTACACTCATATTTATAAATCCTGGTGCCTGTGCAGCTATCTCCTTAAAACTTTCACTGTCTTTTAAAAATTCAACAACTTCATTTGCCATCTGTATAGGAGCTTTGTGGTACTCTTTAGCTGCCGCAAGTGCTCCGTTACACTGATACTGGCAAAGATCAGGTCTGTTTGAAACACCAACCTTTGCATATTTCTTATCATAGCCCGCTTTTTCAAAAGCAGCACTAAGTTCTTCCTGTAATATCTCGATTACTTTTTTCATTAAAATTTATTCCTCCAATCTGTCTATTTCATCAAAAAATCCCGCAAATGTCTTTTTACAGCACATAGGATTTAATATTGTCATTCCATCACCTGCAAGTCCGGTAACCGCAAATGACATTGCGACTCTGTGGTCATTATATGTCTCTATATTTGTATTTTTAGGTGTGCCGGGATGTATCTTTACACCGTCAGGCAGTTCATTACATAATATCCCCATCTTAGCCAGTTCGTCAACAATAACTTTTATCCTGTCGGATTCCTGACCTCTTATATGTGCTATCCCCGTTATAGTAACTTCCGAGTCAGCAAAAGGTGCTATCGCCGCAAGCGTAAGAGCCTGGTCTGAAAAATCTGACATTTTAACTTCCATTCCCTTTAACTTACCGTCAGGTCCCTTAAGCCAGAGATTTTGTCTGCCATCACGCTCCCAGCTTACAGTGCATCCCATCTTTTCAAGCAGTTTTATAAACTTCATGTCACCCTGAAGCGACTCTTTACGCATACGCTTAACCATAGCCCGCTTTCCTGTCGCCGCCGCAAGTGCATAAAAATAACACGCTGCCGATACATCAGGCTCTATATCATAATCCCTTGCAATATAATCTCCACCTCTTACACGGTAGCTGTCATTTTCAAGTTTTTCAACCCCCTTGTGACCAAACTGTTTCATCATCTGCTCAGTCATCTCAACATATGACCTTGCCTCTCTCGTCCCTGTCATTTTAATAGTAACATCATCAAATGCAATCGGTAAGACCATCAAAAGTGCACTTAAAAACTGACTGCTCCTGTCTATGTTTAAATCAACAGCCTTAGGCTCATTTATTCTTTCTATATTTGATGATTTTTTCTTAGGTTCATCTGCCTTATCATTATTTAATTTTACTTTTCCTAATATATCAGTCCTGTTTTTTTCAGGTTCATCCGAATATATCTCAGCTTTTTCTTTAACATCTCCGACAGAATTTCTTCCATATAAGATACCTCTTACTTTCATTGGGAAAGTATATTCTTCACCGAGCCATGTAAACTCTGCCCCAAGACTTTCAAGTGCCTCAAGCAATTCACGCATAGGTCTTTTTCTCATCTGGTCTGACGAATCAAGCACATACTCGCCATCCCCCATTGCCGTAAAAGCCGTAAGAAACCTTGCCGCAGTTCCTGCACTGCCCACATATATCCCGGCAGTTTTATTTGGAATATTTCCTCCATGCCCCTCGATTATGACAGTGCACCTTTTCTCATCAGCTTCAACTTTAAATCCCATACTTTCAAGTGCCTTTAAAAAGTGAACCGAGTCCTCACTAAACGCTGCTCCCTCAAGCCTCGATGTTCCGTCTGCCATCGCAGCGAGCAGAAGTGCCCTGTTTGTCATGCTTTTTGAACCTGGAACTTCTGCCACTATATCTTCTTTTAAATATTTTTTTACTTTGTAACTTGTCATTATCTTAATCCTTGTTTTTATGATGTTTAATGTATTGCATTATTAATATTTTCCAAATAAATTTTTAATCCTCACATCATTTTTATTTATTAGAAATTGCTATCTTATAGTGTACGATACAGCAAAGATTTAGTCAAATTATTTCTTTATAGCTATTATCTTACATAATTTCTCCACCGTTTTTTCTATATTACTCTCTTCGACACCGAGATAATTCATCACAAATATATGCTCTGTTCTGTTTTCTTTCAGATGGTAAAAGCCCGACAGCGGTGACATTTTTATCCCCTCTTTTGCTGCCCGTCTTACAAATTCTTCATCACTGTATTTCGTTTTTATCTCCATCAAAAACTGCAGCCCTGCATCCTCTTCATGCACTGTAACATATTTGTTAAGTTTACTTTTCTTTATAGCCAAAAACAGTTTTTTTCGCTTGTCCGAATAATATTTTCTCATTCTGTTTATATGCTTCTCAAAACACCCCTCGTCTATAAACTTTGCAAGCGTGTACTGTTCAAAATTTGACACTGTACATGAATAGAAAAACAGCGTTTTATAAAATTTATCCAACAATTTTTCCGGCAGTACCATATAACTAATTCTGACTGTTGACGAAAGTGTTTTTGTAAATGTATTTATGTAGATGACTTTCTCCGACACATCTATACTTTGCAATGCAGGTATTGGCTGTCCGTTCAGCCTAAGCTCACTGTCATAATCATCTTCTATTATATATCTTTCTTCATCCTGATTTGCCCATCCTAAAAGTTCATATCTCCTGCTTATCGGCATTACTATTCCTGTCGGGAAATGATGCGACGGTGTGATATGAAGTATGTCTATCTTTTTTTCACTTATCTGCGATGGAATAACACCGTACTCATCCATTCCTATATAATCCTGTTTTACACCGTGACACCTGTAAATTTTTGAAATCTTATCGTATCCGGGATCTTCAACACCGTATTTCTTGTCCATTCCAAGAAGCTGTATGATAAGACCATAAAGATACTCAGTACCTGCTCCGACTATTATCTGTTCGGGGGCAACTATCATTCCCCTGAACTCCTTAAGATGCTTTGCTATTGCCCTTCTAAGCTCCATAGCACCACCACTTGGTGGATTTGTCATAAGTGCATTTTGCTGTTCTGATAAAACCTGCCTTATCAGTTTTGTCCATATGGTAAAAGGAAACATATCGGAAATCATTTTGTTTTTTGTAAAATCCGCAATATATCTTCCCTCTGTCCGAGCCTGTGAAATTGCAAATTCCTCATCAATCCTGTCACACATTTTTTCTTTCACAAGATTTATATGCTCAACACCATTTTTAATAGAAGTCTTTTCTCTCTCATTTTCCATTGCACTACTGTCCCAGATATAACCACTTTTAATATCAGAAACATAATAGCCTTTTTTGGCAATCGAATATATATATCCCTCGGCAAGCAACTGGGCATATGCATTCTCAACCGTAATGACGCTTATACCCAGATTTTTTGCAAGACTTCTCTTTGACGGAAGTTTTTCATTTTTCTCCAAGACCCCTTTTTTTATATCATTTTTGATACATTTATATAAATGTTCATAAAGTGAATCTGAACCTATATCTGCAAATGAATATGTAAGCATATCTGTTAATCCTTTCAAACTGACCTTTTTGAATATGTTTATTTTGACGATTTTTTTATATCCAGATACTATTATAATCTTGTGTATGCTGAATGTAAAGAATATTACATAGTGATTCAAAACTATGCGTAACAGTTCAGCTTTCCATTTATTACATTTTCATACAAATTTAAAATAAACATTTACGAATTTTGGAGGAAAAACGATGAATAAAAGATATGAACTTAATAAAGAACTTGCACAGATGTTAAAAGGCGGAGTTATCATGGATGTAACTACTCCTGAGCAGGCAAAGATTGCACAGGAAGCCGGTGCTTGTGCTGTTATGGCACTTGAGAGAATCCCTGCTGACATAAGAGCGGCCGGTGGTGTTTCAAGAATGAGTGACCCAAAAATGATAAAAGGTATTCAGGAAGCAGTTTCAATCCCTGTAATGGCAAAATGCCGTATCGGTCACTTTGCAGAAGCCCAGGTACTTGAAGCCATTGAGATTGATTACATAGATGAAAGCGAAGTATTATCGCCAGCCGATGATGTTTACCATATCAACAAGAGAGATTTCAAAGTTCCTTTCGTATGTGGAGCAAAAGACCTCGGCGAGGCACTCAGAAGAATCAACGAAGGTGCATCTATGATTAGAACAAAAGGTGAACCGGGAACAGGTGACATTGTTCAGGCTGTAAGACATATGCGTATGATGAACAGTGCAATACGAAAGCTCACAAGCCTTAGAGAAGATGAACTTTTTGAAGCGGCAAAACAGTATCAGGTACCTTATGAACTTGTAGAGTATGTTCACGAGAACGGTAAACTTCCTGTTGTAAACTTCGCAGCCGGCGGCGTTGCTACTCCTGCTGATGCAGCACTTATGATGCAGCTTGGTGCTGAAGGTGTATTCGTAGGTTCCGGTATATTCAAATCAGGAAATCCTGCAAAAAGAGCCGCTGCTATCGTAAAGGCAGTAACAAACTATACAGATGCAAAACTTATAGCAGAACTTTCAGAGGACTTAGGAGAAGCAATGGTCGGTATCAATGAACAGGAAATTGCACTTCTTATGGCTGAAAGAGGTAAATAAGGAGAAAAAATCATATACGCAAATTTTTTCACTAAATAAATTTGAAAATCAGAAAAGAGGGATACGGCTATGAATATTGGAGTCTTAGCTTTACAGGGTGCTTTTATTGAGCATGAAAAGGTACTTGATAAACTTGGTGTTGATTATACGGAGCTTCGTCAGAAATCTGACCTTGATACCAAACTTGACGGTATCATTCTTCCCGGCGGTGAGAGTACGGTTCAGGGAAAACTTTTAAGAGAGCTGGATATGTTTGAGAATATAAAAGAACAGATTGAGGATGGTCTTCCCGTTCTCGCCACTTGTGCCGGTATGATTCTTCTTGCTAAGGATATTGAAGATGATGACACTAAACACCTCTCAACACTTCCTATCACAGTTAAAAGAAATGCTTACGGCAGGCAGCTCGGAAGTTTTTATACGGAAAGTGATTATGAGGGACTTGGTGAAATCCCGATGACTTTTATACGCGCACCCTATGTTGCCGAGGCAAAGCCCGAAGTTGATGTAACGGCTGTTGTCAACGACAATATCGTAGGAGTTGAATATAAAAATCAAATTGCCATCTCATTCCATCCTGAACTTGATGAGAGTACGAAAATTCATGAAAGATTTTTGAAAATGTGTGAAAGTCCCACTGTTGCACAAGCATAAATTTGAGATATAATGTAAAATCATCTATACTCAATAAATAAAATACACTTTATGTTGCAAATTAAAAAGCTGCTTGTTTTAATTTGAACAGGCAGCTTTTAGTAAAACTGTAAAACCATTAAAAATATACCCTCTAATCAGCTTTATTATATTTTCCAAACCACTCGTTTTACTTATATATTTTTAACAACAAACCTTACTTTTTCATTGCTGAAGTATTATATAATCTCATCCACCTATAATCATGCATCCTGTTTTCTCAGCTCCCTGACTTTCTGCATAAACACCGGCTTATTGGCAAATACAAAACTGCGCTTACTGTAATTATAATTTATCACATCAAGCATATCATCTTCCGTTCTCAATATGCAGTCATTTATATCTATGTAAATCTTTTCTCCTGAAAGGTCGTCTATATCAAATATATTATCACATATGACTATCTCTTTTACACCAGCCGCCGCTTTTTCGCACCACTTTATGTCATATCCAAAATTCTTTGCAAGAATTCTTACTCTCTCTGCCATTACGGAATGTTCATTTTCATTTATATAAAAACTGTCTGCACTTTCAAAAAGTTCCCTGAAATGCTTCTCATTGAAATCAAGTTCAAATATTCTGTTTTCACCTGCTTTTCCGGTAATTCCATGAATGGCATCATCGTATGCGAGCATTACCGTTTTTGCCCGGTTGTATTCGCCATTGTGAAGTCCCTCATATACTATCTGGAACATTGAATTTAAAAATGTGTCTGTCATTCTGTCAAGGTCTTTTTCAGTTGTGTACTTTACAAAGAAATTTATCCAGTTTCTCCACGCATAATATGTAGGAAATGTGTTTACCGTTTCCTTTTTTGCCCCCATTGCATGAAGTGCTTTTGATGTTCCTACAGATGCCACTTTCATTCCTGACTTATTGCAAAGATAACACCACTCCGTATCATCCCAGTAAAGAAAATTTTCTTCAGGCATAAATCCAATCTTATCTATCGTGCTTCTTCTTATCATAAGCGAGCAGGCAGCTACACTGTCTACATAAAGATAATCAGGCATGGAGCCATCCTCATACATATCAAGATGAGGTACATCCGTACAGAAATATTCAAAATCTATCGTCTGTCCGAACTGCTGAATATAATCAGGTGCTTCAAGATGATATATCTTTGATGCCGCCATACCCACTTCGTCATGCTCCTCAAGAAATTCATATAAATTTCCTATTGCATTTTCATCGAGCATCGCATCATTGTCAACACACATAAGATATTCATATCCCTCTTTGTATGCCGCACGAAGTCCTGTATTAAATCCACCCGAACCACCAAGATTTTCTTTATTTACAATAAGTCTTACCTTATCACCGTATTTTTCCTTAATAGCCTCTGGTGCACCATCTGTTGACGCATTGTCAACCACATACAGATCATAATCAGTAAATTTATTTTCAAGGATACACTGAATACATTCAAGCACCTTGTCAACTTTATTAAAATTACATATTACTATACCTATTTTCTTCAATATTATATCCCCTTTCCGATTATTCCTTCCAGTTCATTAAATAACAAACTGTGATATGTGCCTATAGTACCTTTCCCTACACTTTTTATATCGGTCGAAACACCGGTATTCTTTGCTGTTTCTTTCCAGACTTTTCCTGCTGAGTATGCCGTATAAAAATACTTCTGACTTAATCCATGTTTTCTGTCATATTTACTTCCATTTATTCCAGTTTCTGTTTTATTGTCCGCTGTTTCTGCAAATTGGATTTTGCTCCTATCGCCCGCCGCAGATACATGAGACAAATATGCCCCCGCTGCAAACAATGCACAGAGAGCAGACAGCATACATCCCGTTCCGCTGACTTTTCTCATCCTGCTGTCCCCACCATCTATTTTTAACACATTTTCACCATCGGAGATAATGTCAATATTTCCACTTATAAAAGCAACCGTATTATATTTACCGGCAAGAGCCATTGCTGCTCTTTCCTGTTCCTCCTCCGACAGTTTTATACTACTCTCAACTCCGTTTGATTTGATTTTTATATTTTCTTTATCTTCTGACAATCCTATTTTATTTTCAGAAAAATCACTCTTTAATCTTTCTTTATTGCTAAAATCTGCTTCTTCTATGTTAAGTTTTTCAAAATCAAATAAATTCTTTGCTTCTCTGCCAAAGTTTTTAAATTCAAGCAAAACCTTTGCCTCTTCATGGTTACATCTTATTATGTCAGGGTACACATTTGCAAGTATGTCATTTGCACATTTTTTTCTATAATTACTTGCACCGACTCCGACAGGGTCAAATATCACCGGATGTCCGAGTTTATTTGCACATTTTCCTGCCGCAATATATGCCGCTATCTTTTCATCAGACGGCACTCCCATATTTAAAAGCGTTGCCGATGTAATCTGCGTTATCTCCTCCATTTCCTTTATGTCCTGTGCCATTATCGCACTTCCACCTGCTGCAAGCAGCATATTTGCAACATCCTGCATAGTCACAACATTTGTAAGGCAGTGCACATTTGGAGCTGTGCTTTTTATATACCCGATATTTTCATTTACTATATTTTCCAGGGCTCGTTTGCTCTTTATGACACCACTTTTGATACTGCCACTTTTTGTAGTATCATTCTTCGCCTCATCTTTCTTAAACTTTTCACCAAATTTATTTTTTTCATTATCTGAGTCTTTAGACTTTTCATCTATCATCATAATAAACTTCCTTATTTTTATACAATATGTTCATCACATCTACTCAAAAAACTCCGTCACTCCACTCTTTTTAAGTGCAGTCACAAGTACAAATGCAAGAATACTTCCTGCTACAGTTGATATAAGAAACGGAACAACATACACAAACATTCCTATATCCTGAAGTCCCATCGCATATTTTGCCACCGGATAAGCCGCTATTCCACCAAGCACACCTGTTCCAAATGCCTCGGCAACACAGGTAGGAAGCACCTTTTTTGAAAATTTATAGACAAGACCACAGCATAAAGCACCGACCATACTTCCCGGAAATGCAAGAAAACTTCCAAGCCCTAAGATATTTCTGAGCAAACTTGCCACAAAAGCAATACCAACACTGTAACCGGGTCCTAAAAGAACCGCCGACAAAATATTTATCATGTGCTGAACAGGTGCACACTTACTTGATGCAACAGGCACACTAAGCATACTTCCCACCACCGCAAGAGCCGTAAAAACACCTGCCATAGCTAGTTTCTTTGTTGTTTTTGATTTCATTTTTATCCTCTTTTCTTATTATATGTACTCTCGGTATCTCCTCAAAACGAGTCATTTATCCCTCAAAAAAACACTCCCAAAGCAATACTTTTTCGGGTTTAATACAAAATTTACTCATTTACACAAGTCTGGCAGTCACTGTCAAACCATTGAATAAATAACAACCTTTAGGGTATTCACTTTGAGAGTGTATATATTTACTTGTAAATATATTTTTAGACTGTAAACATAAATGTACTTAATGTATCATTGAGCCCGTACACCAATTATATTAAGCCATAAATTCTTTAACTTTTGCGTAGATACCTTCACTGTCAAGACCGTATTTCTTGATAAGTTCTACTGCAGGACCAGACTCGCCGTAAGTATCATTTACACCAATCTTAAGAACCTTAGTTGGTGCTTTTGCACTGAGACAATCACATACTGCACTTCCAAGTCCACCAATAACAGAGTGTTCCTCAATAGTAACAACTTTTCCTGTCTCCTTAGCAGCCGCAACTATGAGTTCCTCATCGAGAGGTTTGATAGTATGAATATTGATAACTTTCGCATCAATTCCATCTGCTGCAAGTTTTTCTGCTGCCGCAATTGTCTCAGAAACCTCAAGTCCTGTTGCAACAAGTGTTACATCTTTTCCTTCGCGGAGAACAACACCTTTTCCAAGTTCAAATTTGTAATCAGGTCTGTCGTTTATTACAGGTACGGCAAGTCTTCCGAAACGGATATATACCGGACCCTCATGGTCAAGTGCTGCCTTTACTGCTGCTTTTGCTTCAACATCATCTGATGGATTCATAACTACCATTCCCGGAATTGTACGCATAAGTGCAAGGTCTTCACAACACTGATGTGTCGCACCGTCTTCACCTACTGAAATTCCTGCATGAGTTGCACCAATCTTTACATTGAGTTTCGGATATCCTACTGAGTTGCGAACCTGCTCAAAAGCACGTCCTGCTGCAAACATTGCAAATGAACTTACAAATGGGATTTTTCCTGTTGTTGCAAGTCCTGCCGCAATACCCATCATGTTACACTCAGCAATACCACAATCTATATGTCTTTCAGGATAAGCTTTCTTGAAGATACCTGTCTTTGTTGCTGCTGCTAAGTCAGCATCAAGTACAACAAGATTTGGATACTGCTCTGCAAGCTCTGTCAAAGCATTACCATAGCTTTCTCTTGTAGCAATTTTCTTTACTTCTGCCATTTTTTCCTCCTATCTGCTTATTTCAAGCCCTCACCGATTTTTTCAAGGTCAGCCATTGCCTGTGCATACTGCTCATCATTTGGAGCTGTACCATGCCAGCTTACATTGTTCTCCATGAAAGATACACCTTTACCTTTCACACTCTTCATAATGATAGCCGTAGGCATTCCTTTAGTTTCTCTTGCTTTCTTAAATGCATCTGCAATCTGTTCAAAATCGTGTGCATCAATCTCAATAACATTGAAATTAAATGCCTTAAACTTGTCTGTAATAGGATATGGTGAACAAACATCCTCAATCTTTCCGTCAATCTGAAGTCCGTTATTATCAACAATAACACAAAGATTATCAAGTTTTCTTGCTCCGGCAAACATAGAAGCCTCCCAGACCTGTCCTTCCTGAATCTCGCCGTCGCCCAGAACGGTATATACCCTCCATTCGCCGCCGGTCAGCTTGGCAGCTTTTGCCATGCCGCACGCCGCAGAGATGCCCTGTCCCAGCGAGCCGGAGGACATATCCACACCTGGGATTTTTTTCATATCCGGGTGTCCCTGCAAACGGGAGCCGATCTTGCGCAGGGTTTTGAGCTCCTCAACAGGGAAAAAGCCCTTCTGCGCCAATACAGCATACAGCGCCGGTGCGGTGTGTCCTTTGGAAAGTACCAGACGGTCGCGTTCCTGCCAAGCAGGATTTTGCGGGTCGGTTTTCATCTCCTGAAAATACAGGTAGGTCAAAATGTCCGTTACCGAGAGCGAACCGCCCGGGTGACCGGATTTCGCGCAGTGAGTTCCCTCAATGACGCCCATGCGGACCTTGCACGCTGTGATTGCCAGCTCTTTTTTGGAGTTGCTGTTCATGTTGTGGGATCATTCCTTTCAATTGCTTTTATAGCTTTTGTACAGCAGAGGATTCCCCGTTTGTACAAAATTCTCTCTACCTTCAAACTTTTATCTTGACAGCAGCGCTCACATCCGCTGCTCTAATCGCTCAATAAAATCTGCTACAGCTCCATTGTCGCACGAATCGACAATAAAATCAACCTCTTTTTGCAGATTTCTGTCCCCGCTGCACGGAGTTGCAGAAAAATCTGCCGCCCGCAGCATCGCCAGATCGTTTTCCCGGTCGCCGA
>ERZ650918.1664-NODE-1664-length-18047-cov-11.362717_pt1 | contig 18047 bp, 10 predicted proteins | sample MGYA00514758_ERZ650918 | MGnify/ENA metagenome assembly ERZ650918 | reverse complement strand
GTTACTTCCGCTGGAGATTGACCACCAATGAGAATATCTCCTTTTCGAGGAGTTTTATCATTTTCAATAGGAAGTGCAACTCCCGAAATTTCAGTAAGAAAACGTTGTAAGAATTGTGCTGACGTCTTACTATTTGGCATCTTGTCCTGCACAATGATGCGAGCACTACTTTTGCCATCTTTTACGAGTGTTATTTGTGCTGAAACAGTACCACATACCACCAGCAAAACAGATAATAACCAATGTTTCATGTTTGTTAGAATTTAAGTTTATATGAGCATTTACTAGAAGTACAATTCAGGAGAATAAAGTTCTAATAAATTATGGATACTTTAACATATAAAAAAGAGGATATGCCTCTGCGACATATCCTCCTCTTTCAATGATTTATTAGCCTAGAACATTTTATTTATCAAATCGGATATTATGTTCCCACCTTTGAAGCGCACCATTAGATGTTGCATTGTGTCCGTTTCCTGTAGCATCTCTAAAGGAAGTACCATCTCCTTCATCCATTGGCCAAAGGGCAATCAAATTAGGATTCTTAGGATTAACTTCAAAATACATATTGTTTGCGATCTCCGATTCTGTACGAGCTACTTTCCATAGGCGAACCTGACTCATAGCACAATTATTACGGAAATAGCTACCACTATCCACTATTTTCATAAAATCAAAGCGTACGCTTCCACCTTTCGGTGCAGGAGGATCAAAGAAGGTATCTTGTTTTCCATTCCTATAAATGGTAAGTGTTGTTCCATTATAAACGAAAGCCCAATGATACCAAGTGTTTGCTTCCAAATCACTGGCTGTTTGTTTTTGACCTCCCAAAGACTTTATCTGTAGATAATTGTAAGGCCTATTGGCATCTCCAAAACGGATATAGATTTCATGATCATTACTTCCGGAAGTGAAAATAGCCTGATTATTTATACTATAACCATCCATACGTACCCATGCTTCCAATGTCCATGCATCTACTGTAATTCCCCAATCCGTTTCAGGAAGTGTTGTTACATTTCCGGCATTACCACGCAATACAGGCACAGAAACATTCAAAGGCTTAGCTAATACATAAATAAATTTACTTTGAGCTTTTGATTTTACAATATTACCTTTTATAACATTTCCTAATGTAAGAGGAATGGCATAAGTAATACCATTAGTCACAAAATCATCCACATGAAGTCGATAATTAGCACTAATTTCACCTGCCGGAATTATCACTGTCGCATTCTTTGGAAGCATATCGGCTGGCAAGACTTCATATTCCGTACCGCTAGTTGCATTGTATTCAGCCAGTAATTCAGGAGAGAACTGGATTTCCACTTCCACATCTTCCATAACTTTTTGAGCTAAACGCACAACAACGTTAATGTCTGCACCATCATCCATGGTAACAGTAGTAGCATTGTTTGTACCAGCCGCATCTGTTATGTAAAGGCTGTTTGACTGTGCCTTGTATTCTGCATTCTCACATCCTATAAGAAAGAATGCTGACAATGCAATCATAAGACTTGATAAATAGATATATTTCATAATTTTCATTCTTATAAAATTCGTTTAATCATTATTCTTCGTTGGCAGCATTCATGCGATCATAGAAATTCCTATATATGTTTGTAATTCCCTGACGCAAGAAATAATATTCCGGTGAACCATCATAATCGCCCTTACCTTGTGCATAGTCAAAGCCTACACGATAAAGACCACATCCACCAATTAACTGGTCTATTTCATAAGGTTTTCCATTAACAGTATAAGTATTTTTATATACGTAGTTTGACATACCCAGGAATCCTCCTCCAGTATTAGCATACGATTCAAAATTCTCGGTAGCTATGGTTCTACGGACAATTTCATCCGGAGTAATAATCCCCTGTTGTATCCAATCATCCATATCACGCAACACGCCTGTCATTCTATAATCTGCCATTCCACCATAAGCTTGCAATACAAAATAGTCTACATAGTATGAAAGCCATTCTTTATCCATACCTGTTCGGATTCCAACCTCACCGTCAATCAAGAAAAGAAGGCGTTTCTCTGGCATAGGGCGATCTCCACGATCGCGGTTAGGATCCATAGCACCATGTCCAAACCAGTAGGAAAGTTCCTCGACAAAAATAGTTCTCTGTACTTTATTTGACCAAAGCGGACCAACTCCCATTCCACCACCAGGCTCATAATCCCAGTCATAACCATCATATCCACATTCAAGACAAGCTTTATAAATATCCTCTGCATAGGCTTTAATTGCAGGTCTCACCTTTTCCGGATCACTACTGGTTCCAGCTTCGTGATAAATTTCTTTATCTGGAAGGTCGTCGCCTATATTTTGAGAAAATAAGGTAACAACAACCTTTGTGCCTTTCACTTTTTGTACATATTCCATATCAGCCTTTCGCTCCGAAGTTAATTCAAATTTCGGATGCCCACCCCAGTTGGAAGCAATGGTTACAGAATCAGGCAGACCTCTCAAGCTATTTTCACCGGTAGGAGAAGTTCCTGTCCAATTGTCGAACCAAACGAACACTTGTGGAAGTCCCGGTGTTTCTTTCCACTTGCGCAAAGCAGCATAATATTCATCAGTTTTAATTGTTTGATTCAAATCAACATCATTAATAGATTCCACATCCGTACATCCAACGAAGAATATAGCGGCAAATGCAAATCCGAATGCATTTTTTATATGCTTTATATTCATATTCTATATTTTATCAGGTTAAAAATTAATTCTTTTTCGCCCACCACAAATCTGTAGCTCCGGTGTCCGGACCACCTAACATAGTTGCAATAGCTGCTTCTACATTGGCTGAGTTACTAGATTTTTCCGTTGTAGGATATGGTAAACGACGTACCATACGTTTACTATCAATATCACCGATATAACCAACAGAGCTTAGATTATCTCGCGCCGTAAACAATTCAGGATAACCAGTTCGGCGATAATCACACCACGCTTCGATTCCCAATGGATAGTTGGCAATCCATTTTTGAGTAATAATCTTCTGAAGTTTATTACTTCCGTTTTCCCATGCAACACTAGGAACATCAGTAAATGAAATATTATTTTGAGAGTTCCATCGATCTGTATACCCTTGAGGAACAACTGTACTTGAAAGATAATCGCCAATCTCTACGCCATATTGATTCATTGAAATTTGAATACCTTGTTCATAGTAACTCTTAGCTGCTGCTGTTCCGCCTGCAATCCATCCTTGTAAAGCCGCTTCAGCTTTTAAGAAATAAGTTTCTGCCGCATAAAAAACTGGCATAGGAGAAGCATCTGTTACAGCTGGTTTAGAGTACCTTGCAGCACTACCTTCAACGCTTTTACTTGTATCTTTAATACCCATACGTACACCACGATACTCTCTATAAGAAGTCGAAGTATTCATATATTTGCTGATACGTGGATCATTATATCCATTCATGTATGCAGAAAGTGTTGCATTGATAGCTAAATCACCCCAATCTGAAGCAATCCAAAATGGGTTATATGGCATAGATGGAAAAAATGCATTATCATCATTAGATTCTATTACTCCGCCATCAATCGCTTCCGCCATCATTTGTTTGGCATATTCTGTATCTTCAGTATTAGAAGCGATACGTACGGCCATACGAAGTTTTAAAGAGTTAGCGTATTTGATCCATTTGCTAAAATCACCATTATATATGATATCATATTCGGCAACAGGTACTTCTTTTCCTTCATTTTCCTGAACAAATGCTGAAAGTACATTGATACTACGTGTCAAATCATCAAACATATTATGATAGAGTGTTTTCACATCGTCATATGCCACTTGGAATTCTCCTTTTCCCATTTCAGAGTAAGGGATAGGCCCATAAATATCAGCTACACGAAGCATAACACCGACCCGCAGAATAGATGCCCACGCATAAATATATCCGGTACCTCCTGTAGATTCTTTTATTGTCTGGAAATTCGGATAAAACTCTGTAAACATATCTTTATAAGGAACATCTACCCAGTCAGCACTAGGATTGAATGTTCCAAAATTAGTACCATTCCAAGGAGCAGTTGTTGCAAAATACCCGCCATACTGCCCTACCATTTGTTCAGTGTGTTGACTGTTATTTTCCTGACAGGCATTTAATAAGCGAGTCATAGCCACAAACAACGTACCGACCCGTTCCGTCGGAGTCATATCTTCGGGATATACGTCTGTTGGATGTGTGTTTAATTCGTCAAAGTTTCCCGTACATGAAGCGAATAGCAGAGTAGTAGTGAAAGCTGCCACGCTTACAGTCTTAACTATATTGAATCTTTTCATCATTCGTTGCTTTATTAGAATTGTACTTTTATACTAAATCCCATGTTTCTCAAGCTAGGTTGCATGAAATAATCCACACCAGTATAGAATGTACTGGTAGATGACGCAACCAATTCAGGATCGAACGGTGCCTTGCAATATATCATAGCAAGATTATTTCCGATTAAACCTAATGTTACATCAGCAATGTTATACAACCACTTTTTAGGGAGTGTATATTCAAGACTAACCTCCTGCAAACGAATATTGGTTGCTTCATATACATAGTGGTCACCTTCACCAGTACCAGCCGCTACTATGCCGAGATAATCCTTAGCGGATACATTTCTGTTATTGATGGTTACTCCTCCAGCCTGACGAAGTTGTGCGCTATATTCGGAAACACCACAACGATCAAGGAAAGCTTGTGTATTAGATACAACCAAACCACCAAAACGTCCGCTTAACAATACATTCAGACGTAAACCTTTATAAGTAAATGAGTTTCTCCATCCTAAATTAACCTTTGGAAGCAATGAACCGATTTTCTTATATTCGGTTTCCACCATACTTGGCAAACCAGTCTTGGCATCCAAATAGATATAACCATTATTATCGCGTTTAAAGTCACGGTTGATATACAGGTCTCCCATAGAACCACCTTCTGTCAAGCGTACTACCGGCGAAGTAGAGCCTCCTAATCTTGCTTTGTCTACATAAGGCATTTCAATCGGTTCCCCCGTAATTCTGTTTGTAACACCATCAGCCAATCTTTTAATTTTATTCTTATTATAAGTAAAAGTAAAATTACTGGACCAACCGAAATCACGCCACTCATTTTTATATCCTAAGGCCATCTCTATACCTTGGTTCTGTACACTACCTGCTTGGATGTTAACAGCCGTATACCCAGAACTTGCCGGAAGAGGTGCGGCGAATGTTTGGTTACGTGTATCAGAGTTGTAATAAGTAATATCAAAATTCAATGTATTCTTGAAGAAACGCATATTCAATCCCGCCTCATAAGATTTAGTAATTTCTGGTTTCAAATCAGAGTTTGGATACAAGGATTCTGCTTTATATTGGTCAAGCTGATCATCATAAACATAACGTACCTTTGTCAAATATGGATCATAGGCATTACCCACCGAAGTGAAAGAAAAACGTGCTTTTAAGAATGAGAACCATTCAGGCAAATCAATAACTTCACTCAAAATGCTTGAAAGACCAATAGAAGGATAGAAAAACGGTTTATTTCCTCTTTCTGAAAGAGCCAGAGAAGAATCCCAGTCAGCACGTCCGGTGAGACTTAAGTAGAGAAAACTTCTCCAGCCTATTTCCGCATTGGCAAAAACTGATTGTGTCTGACGCTTTAAACCATCAGCATCTACTTTATAATAACCACTGCGTGTAAGGTTTTCGATGGTAAAATGATTAGTTACATTGTTCAAGTCTCCATGTAAAGAAGTCAACTCCATACGAAGATCCTTAATAGAAGCACCCAAATTGGCCGTTACATTAAATTCATTGAACGTTTTATTGAAGTTCGCCAATACATCAGCATACACTTGTCTGTCTAGACGGTTTTCTTCTTTATATCGCCCTTTTGGACCAGCAAAATTACCGACCGTACCTGCGTGGAATTTTTCGGTGTATTTACTTTCGGTGTTATCGATGCTCACACGTCCTTGTACATTTAGCCCTTCAATGATATTATATTGTAGACTAGCAGCCAATTTATAACGTCTTCTATCGTTCTCACGATTCATACGATTCATAATCCAATAAGGATTTTGAGACGAAACACCGCCTAAATCACCATATGGCCAATACTGAGTATTTACACCCGACAAATCATCATAACGTTCGTATACAGCTACATCAGAAAAATCTTCGCCACGTGGGAACAAGTACAAAGAAGTAAGCGGGTTAAAATACTGCCCTTGCGATACCATATTCTTATCGTTTTGAATAATATAGTTAGCACTTGTATCCAAAATAAACTTATTATTCAAGAAGTTGGTAGTATTACGGAATGAGAAATTATATCTATCATAGTCATTATTGGGCATAATGCCTGTTGCATTAGTTGTGGCTACAGAGATATAGCTTTGACTCTTATCATTACCTGTAGAGAGAGAAAGTGCATTGGATACATTGCTTCCTGTATTAAAAAAATTTGCAGGATCGTATCTCTTATCAGTTTCTAATCCCCAGCTCATCATTTCACCTGTCATATTACCATAAGTGTTTTGAAACTTAGGCATCATCATAGGATCACTGAATGTGGTATTATTACTATAAGTCACGGTTGTCTTATCAGCACGTCCCTTCTTGGTAGTAATTAATACTACTCCATTAGCTCCTTCATATCCATACAATGCAGCTGCAGAAGGTCCTGTCAACAACGACATGCTCTCAATATCATCCGGATTAATGTCAGCTATTGATTCACTACTCGGTTGTGTAGCCATAGCTCCATCACCCCCGGAAGAAGCACGATTATACATTGGAATACCATCAATCACATAGAGAGCGTTATTATTCTGCGTAATAGATTTAGCACCTCGCATTACAACCTTTACACCACCGCCTGGACCTGAAGCACTAGAATTAATCTGTACCCCTGCTGCTTTACCAGCCAGTGCTCCCATAAAGTTAGTACTCTTTACAGTTGTAAGTTCATCCCCTTTCACCTGTTGTACATTATACGTCAATGCTTTCTCTGACCGCTTGATACCCAATGCAGTAACAACTACTTCATCCAATACTTGCGTATCTTCTCCTAGGGTAACTTTCAAGGGTTGTGCGTTGGTAAGTGTGATTGCTTGGGAGGCATAACCAATATAGGATACTTCAAGTACATCACCTTTAGCTGCTTGTATTTTGAAATTTCCATCCATATCAGTGATAGTACCATTTGAAGTTCCTTTTATCAAAATACTAACTCCAATCAATGGTTCTCCTTTTGAATCAGTAACAGTACCACTTGCAGTAATTGGTGTTTTTTTCTGCTGCTCTTCTTTATTACTCTTCGCAGAAAGTACAATATGATTATCTACTATTGAAAAACTGACATTAACTCCTCTGAATAACTGATTCATTACATTATTCAAAGATTCTTTTGTTACCTTGATAGATATGACACGATTTATATCGACATCATTTGTGTTATAGACTACTGACATTGAAGTTTGTTTCTCAATTTCTTTCAAAGCAGTGTTCAAGGGTACTTTCGATAGATTAAGAGTGATCGTTCGTTCTTGCCCATAAGCTGAAGCAAAACACGAAACCAACAAAAGGAAGAATAACAAGTGTGAGAACTTGTGTTTTATAATTTCTTTCATCTTATTCTTTTTAATTAGAAATAGTTTTTAGAGAGGTTTAATTAGAAGCGGTAAATGTGATTACCGTTTTCACACAAAGGTTTCATGTATCTCTGTTTCTCATAATTAATAAATTTAAAGGTTACACTTAAAATAAATTCCATAAGCGCTTATTCAATAGTAATACATTTTATGTTGTAACCTTACTAAACGAAGATAAGATTTTTTTTATCAAAAAAATAGAATAGGTAGATTCTTATTTGAAAAATAAATACTCAAATATTTGATAAATAGAATCTTATGTACTTATTAAAATCAGGCTGATTTATTACATTTGCATACATTTTGCATACAATATATGTATGCTTTACCTATTGTATAGATATAAATATTCATTTTATGTTCAAATATTCAAAAGATGGAATTTCGGTTTTAACCATATTAGATACCAGAAGAGCAAAAAAGAGTGGACAATTTCCTGTTAAAGTTCAAGTGGTATATAGAAGAAAGCAAAAATATTACTCAACTGGGAAGGAATTGTCAAAAGAAGATTGGGCAAGGTTATTAAAAGTAAAAAGCCGGTTATTGGCAGAAATTCGATCAGATATAGAGAGTAGTTTTTCAACTATTAAGCAACAAGTTAACGAACTGATACAAAAAGGAGAATTTAGTATTGAAACATTAAGCGCCAGGTTAGGAAGGCAGATGAATGATATGACTTTGCGCAGTGCTTTTCGCTTAAAAATGAAAGAACTGGAAGCCAATGAACAAGCAAACACTTACTTAAATTATCAAAGTGCTTTAAAAAGTTTAGAAGATTTCGGAGGTTCCACTATACCTTTGGAAAACATTACAATTGATTGGCTTAAACGTTGTGAAAAATTTTGGATATCAGAAGGTAAAAGCTATTCAAGCATAAGTATTTATTTCCGAGCTTTAAAGTGTGTCTTAAATCGTGCTGTACATGATGGTATCATAAAAGAATCATCTTTTCCTTTTGGAAAGAATAAATATGAAATTCCTGAAGGGTGTGGACGTAAATTAGCACTTACTCTTTCTGAAATAAAAAAAGTAATGTCTTATCAATGTGAAACAAAAGATATAGAAGAATTTAGGGATCTCTGGGTGTTTTCTTATTTATGTAATGGCATTAATTTTATGGATTTATTATTTCTTCAGTATTCAAATATTATGGATGGAGAAATATGCTTTGTACGCTCTAAGACATCTCGAACTACCAAACATAACAAAGAGATACATGCAATCATTACTCCTGAAATGTGGAATATTATTCAAAAATGGGGTAATCCAAGATTAAGCCCGCAAACGTATATTTTTAAATATGCTAGAGGATCTGAAGATGCCTTTGAAAAGATTAGATTGGTACGGCGTATTATAACCAAATGTAACAGAAGACTTAAAAAAATAGCCCAAGACATTGGAGTTTTTCAGTTGACGACTTACACGGCAAGGCATTCTTTTGCTACAGTATTAAAACGTGGAGGTGCGAAAACCTCATATATTTCTGAAAGCTTGGGACACTCTAACTTATCTGTAACCGAGCACTATTTAGCATACTTTGAAAAAGAGGAAAGAATAAGGAATGCTCAATTATTGACTAACTTTAATCTCTAGATTAATACATTTGCATGCAAATTGTATGTACAATGAAAAATGGACCAATAATTGATATAGGATAAAAGTGAGTATAATATTAAAAAACGCATATTCAGATTACCTATAATTTAGAATATGCATCTTGTTATCAGGAGTGTTTTGAAAACCGCAGGGATTTCCACTTTAGCCAAACGTAATTCAAATAAAAAAAGGATGATATTATTGCAATTTATTCTTTTTATCGCCCGCGTAGTGATAGAATAATATCTAATATTGATAATATTAATCAAATGAAAAGATTCCGTTCTTTGTATTATCGGCACTAACTAGAAGAAAACAACTACTATAAAGCAAGTTATTATTATTCTTTAAATGATTTGTTAGGTTCCATTTAAAGAATCAAAATGTTCCACACCGAGAAACGAAGTGATTCTCGGTGTGGAACATTCCTGAGAAAACGTCTTTTATCGAATATTCATACCGCATATATGAATAAAAACAATTTAATTACTGCATATTCATGTGCAATCTTACTAACTTTTTCTTTCATTCATTGATTTTGCTCAATTGTATTTAGCCTGATATCTTAAAAATAGAACATCTAATCTATTTATCTAACAAGAATTGGATCTAGAGAAAGTATATGAAACTGATTTTCTCCCAAGCAATCACGCTTACTAGTGCACAACCCTTGAAGGTTACTTTAGGAGAAGATACGCAGGTGTTGGACGAAGTAGTCGTTACTGCATTAGGTATCAAGCGCGCAACTAAAGCATTAAGCTATAATGTGCAAGAAGTAAAAGGTGATGAATTGACAACTGTAAAAAGTGCCAATTTTATGAACTCACTGGCTGGAAAGGTGGCTGGTGTTAATATCAATGCATCTTCATCCGGTGTTGGAGGGGCTACGCGTGTAGTTATGCGTGGTACCAAATCTATATCTTCAGACAATAATGCTTTATATGTAATTGATGGTGTTCCTATTTTTAATACAAATAAAGGTGACACTAACGGACAATATTCAGCCCAACCGAGAGGAGAGGGTATATCTGATATCAATCCGGAAGATATTGAAAGCATGTCTGTATTAAGTGGACCTGCTGCTGCGGCCTTGTATGGCTCTAATGCAGCGTCTGGTGTAATTTTAATTACTACAAAGAAGGGAAAAGAAGGTAAGGCACGAATTATTATTTCTAATAATTCTACTTTTTCCAATCCTTTTATAATGCCTGAATTCCAAAATTCTTATATAAACCGCGCAGGTTCCTTTGCTTCATGGGGAGATAAAGCGTCTTCCCTTTTCGGAACTTATGAGCCAAAAGATTTTTTCAATACAGGTACTAATATTCAGAATAACGTTTCTTTATCTGTTGGTAATGAAAAGAATCAAACTTATCTGTCTGTAGGTACTACTAATGCAACTGGTATCATTCAAAATAGCAAATATGACCGTTACAATTTTACCTTCAGAAATACTACAAAATTCTTGAAGGATAAAATGACATTAGATGTGGGTTTTAGCTATATTATCCAAGAAGATCTTAATCTAATGGCACAAGGTGAATATTTCAATCCACTACCAGCCGTATATCTGTTCCCGCGTGGCGAAAACTTTGAAGCTGTGAGGATGTATAAAACGTATGACACAACTCGTAAGATTGATGTACAGAACTGGGGATGGGGTGATCCTGGATACAGTATGAAAAATAATCCATATTGGGTGGCTAATGAGATGAACCATGGTATGAAAAAACAACGCTACATGGCTAATGCCAGTTTAAAATATGAAATTTTAGATTGGCTTGATGTGACAGGGCGTGTCCGCATTGATAATGCAACCAATGATTATTCAGATAAAAGAAATGCTTCTACTGACCTTTACTTTACTAATAGTTCTATTTATGGATTCTATAAGTACTATAAAGCTGACGATAGACAGGCTTATGCAGACGTGATGGCTAATATTAATAAACGCTTTGGTGACTTAAGTTTAAGTGCTAATATTGGCGGTAGTTTTACTCAAACTTATTATGACGAAAGAGGATTCCAAGGTGGTTTGAAAGATATGTCTAATGTTTTTAGTCTATATAATATGACTACTACCTTGGATAAAGATACTTATCCTATAGAAAGTGGATACAAACAACGTACCAACTCTATTTTTGCTAGTGCGGAAATTGGTTGGAAGAGTATGTTATATATGACTTTAACCGGACGTAATGATTGGGATTCAGCATTGATTAATACAGAACAATCATCTTTCTTTTATCCATCAATAGGACTTTCAGGAGTAATTTCCGAAATGGTGAAATTACCCAAAGCTATTACTTATTTGAAAGTACGCGGTTCATTTGCTTCAGTAGGTGCTCCTATTCCTAAGAATCTTTCTTCTAACAAAACGTATGAGTGGGACCCTGCGACTAGTCAATGGAAATTACAAACTTATCGTCCTTTGCCTAAACTTTATCCTGAACGTACTAATTCTTGGGAAGCTGGTTTGAATGCCAAATTCTTTAATAATAGTTTAAGTTTGGAAGTTACCTGGTATAAGGCTAATACTCGCAAACAAACATTCCAGGTTCCTTTGTCAGGAACCGCTGTATATGCGACTATGTATGCACAGTCTGGTAATATTGAGAATAAAGGTATGGAATTTTCTTTAGGGTATAATAAATCATGGGGAGATTTCTCATGGAATTCCAATTTGACTTTTAGTTTTAATAAAAATAAGATTGTAGAACTCTTGGATGATGCAGTGGATGATGAAGGTAATCACTATAGTTTGAGTGAGATAGATAAAGGTGGCATTGGATCGGCTAAAGTTATTCTTCGTAAAGGAGGAAGCATGGGAGACATGTATGTCACTAATCGTTTGAAACGTGATAACGAAGGAAATGTATTTATTGATAAAGCGAGCCAGAATGTGAAAAAAGAGGATATAAAGAATTCGGATGAGTTTATTCATATTGGCTCTGTATTGCCTAAGAGCAATTTAGGCTTTAGAAATGATTTCTCTTATAAAGGCATTAGCTTGGGATTCATGCTTGCTGCCCGCTTTGGAGGTATTGTTATCTCACCAACACAAGCTGTAATGGATCAGTTCGGAGTATCTAAGGTCACAGCTTTAGCACGTGATAATGAAGGTGTTCCTGTAAATAATGGAAAAGTGGATCCCCAGACTTATTATACAGAAGTGGGTGGAATAAGTGGATTGATGTCTAACTATGTATATAGTGCTACTAATGTTCGTTTACAAGAGTTATCGGTGGGCTATTCACTTCCAGCCAAATGGTTTAATAACAAATGTAATCTTAGTTTGTCAATAACAGGTCACAACTTGTGGATGATTTATAATAAAGCACCATTTGATCCGGAAGCTACCGCTTCTACTGGTACTTATTATCAAGGTGTTGATTACTTTATGCAACCAAGTTTGAGAAGTTGGGGATTTAATGTAAAAATACAGTTTTAACGATAAAAGAATAACCAAATGAAAATATATAAATTCATAACGCAGATTTCTATTGCAGGCTGTATGCTTGTTGGAACTCCAATGTTACAAGGATGCATGGATAATAGCTTGAATGATCCGTTGGGAAAAGTTTCGGAAGAAGAACTTGGACGAGATGGATTTGCTGCCAATGCTTTCTTCTTGACTTTATGTGATTATGCATATCCCATAGCTACTGAAAACATTTATAATACCAATGAATCCTTGATTGGTGACTGCTATGGACGTTATCAAGTAATGGCAACAGATAAGTTTAAAGGGGCAAATTTTGCTACATATAATGCACCCGAGAACTGGTTAAACTGGCAGTTTGCAGATGATAATGTAATGGTATTGACGTATGGTGCATGGAATAAAATAAAGAATGTAACCCAAGGGACAGGGGTTAACTTTGCATGGGCACAGATCCTAAGAATTGCGACAATGCATCGTATGCTTGATATGTATGGGGCACTTCCTTATTCCCAAATTTCAAGTGATAAACTTTCGACTCCTTACGATACAATGGAGGAAGCATATCATGCAATGTTTACTGATCTGACTGATGCAATTAATGTAATGACTGTTTATGTGACCGAAAATCCAAACAACAGAACGATGGCTAAGTATGATAAAGTTTATGACGGTGATTTTGAGAAATGGGTGAAATTTGCAAATTCACTGAAACTACGTATGGCCATTCGTATTCGTTTTGCAGATCGTGAATATGCCAGACAGATGGCGGAGGAAGCTATTAACCATTCTATAGGGGTAATTACTTCCAATGAAGATAACGCAACTTCTTTAGGCACTAAAAATCAATTGTATACGGTATTAGTGCAATGGCCTGACCAATGTGTCTCTGCCGATATTACATCTTATATGAAAGGATACAACGATCCACGTATGTCGAAATATTTTAAAAAGAAAACGAGCGATAAAGGAGATGATGATTATGTGGGTATGCGCGCAGGTTTGTCTTATGGTAATGATATTACCGGACCGACTTTCTCTAGAATAAATGTTGGAGAGATGGATCGTACTTTATGGATGAGTGCAGCTGAAACAGCTTTTAATAAAGCTGAAGCGGCAATGTTAGGATGGGATGTAAAAGGAGAAACGGTGAAAGATTTGTATGAATCAGCTATCAGACTTTCCTTTGCACAATGGGGAGTATCGGATGGTATTGACCAATACCTGAATGATGAATCAAGTACTCAGGCTGATTATGTAGATCCTAATGAGAATAAGGGGAATGAAAGTGCTATTAGTTCTATAACTATCAAATGGAAAGATGATGCTGGTGAGGAAGAAAAACTGGAAAGATTAATAACCCAAAAATGGATTGCAATGTGGCCTTTGGGACAAGAGGCATGGAGCGAGTATCGTCGTACTGGGTATCCGCGTTTTTTCCCGTTATTGAATGGAAATGTAACCAATCTTCCTTCCGCTAATCGTATTCCGTTCCCACCGTCGGAATATATTCGTAATGCTGCTAATGTAAATGCTGCTGTAAGTAAATTGGGTGGCGCTGATAATTATCAGACTAAGGTTTGGTGGCAGCGTAGGGATAAGTGAATAATAGTATAATCTATATTAATATAAATAGTATGAGAAAGATATTCTATTTTATAATGTTGTTATTTGGCATAACGGTTGCGAATACAGCGTGTGATGATTGGACAGACATGGAACCAAAATTCCAGGAAGATATGACTCAGTCGTCACTTCCGGAAGAATACTATGCCCAGCTTCGCGCTTATAAGAAAACAGATCATCTGGTTGCTTTCGGATGGTTTGGTAATTGGACCGGAAATGGAGCTACTTTAGAAAAATGTTTAGCCGGACTTCCTGATAGTGTGGATTTTGTTTCTATTTGGGGTAACTGGAGAAATTTGACAGAAGCGCAAACAAAAGATTTGCGTTATGTACAAAATGTAAAAGGGACTAAAGCTTTGATGTGTTTTATTGTTCAAAATATCGGTGACCAATTGACTCCCGAGGAATATAAAGATAATTATCTGGAATTCTGGGGATGGAATGAGAATAAGGAAGAAGCTATAAAGAAATATGCCCATGCAATATGTGATAGTATTGATAAATATGGATATGATGGCTTTGACATTGACTATGAGCCTAATTTTGGTCATCGAGGTAACATGAGCGGAAGTGATGAGAATATGTTGTTGTTCATCCAGACCTTGGGAGAAAGAATCGGGCCGAAATCGGGTACAGACAGGTTGTTAGTAATTGATGGTGAACCACAGAGTATTGTATCGGAGTCAGGTGCTTATTTTAATTATTTTATAGTGCAGGCTTATGATTCTCCAGGAGATAATACTGGACGTGATAATTTGGATAGCCGTTTAAACTCTACAATAAGAAACTTTGATGGGCATTTGACTGCAGAAGAAGTTGCTAAGAAATATATTGTAACTGAAAACTTTGAAAAATGGGCTTTGTCTGGTGGGGCTGATTTCACTGATCGATATGGAAATAAAATGAAGTCATTGGAAGGTATGGCACGTTGGACACCTATTATTAACGGGAAAAAATGTGTAAAAGGAGGGGTTGGAACTTATCATATGGAGTATGAATATACAATTGATGGTACAGAAGAATCTTATCCTTATTTGCGTAATGCTATCCGCATTATGAATCCACCGGTAAAATAATAAATTTAAAGATATAATAATTATGAGATATCTGGTAAAAAATAAAAATACAATAATGTTCGCCTTTGCCATATTGCTTTGTGCAATTATAGCAAGTTGTGAAGATGCAAAGTATGATACTATCGGCAGTAGAATTTATTTAGCTGAATCCAGTAGTTTGTCTTATGAGTCCAAAAAGGTAACAGTAGCCGAAGAGGGTAGTGTTGTCACTGTGACTCCGCGGTCGGGACAAATTGCAACAGAAGATATAGAAGTTACTTTGGGACTAAGTCCGAAATCGTTGGAAGTATATAATACAAAAAGTGGTACGAACTATAAATCTATGCCGGAAGGTTCATATTCTTTTGATCAAAAGACAGTGGTTATAAAAAAAGGAGAATTAGTGGCTCCTACTGTTAAAGTAACAATTGATCCGTTGACAAAGGAAATGCTTGATTCTGGTGATAAATTTGCACTACCGGTTGCTATTACTGCTGTATCAGGTGGGCAACAAACTTTGGAAGGTGCAGATGTGATGATTTATATCATGGATCAGGTTATTATAACCTCTGCACCAGTGTTGACGGGTACAAAACCAATTACTATGGAAATGCGTCAGGATTATACAGTAACTCAATGGTCACTTGAAATGCGTATTAATATGAGCGAACTTGGTGATGGGGTGACTCCTGGAGTTGGTTATCCTGGTCCTCCTAGCTATCAGAATCAAGCAATATTTTCTGCAGGTCCAGGTAATGGTATCGCAGAAGATGGTGAAATTTATATCCGTTTCGGTGATGGCCCGATTCCTGGTAATATTTTGCAGATAAAAACACAAGGTACTCAAGTAAATGCTGCTACTAAGTTTAAAAATAATCAATGGTATCATTTAGCATTTGTTTGTGATGGAGTGAAATTGACTATTTATGTAAATGGAAATATTGATGCAACATTAGATCTTCCAAGAAAACCTTTGCGTCTTGTTAAGAATAGTTTTGGTATATGCAATGGTGATTGGATGGTTACAGATGCTATAGTTAGCGAAGTACGTTTTTGGACTACTGCTATTTCACAGTCGCAGATTCAGAATAATATGTTTGCGATAAATCCGGGTACGGATGGCTTGGAGGCTTATTGGAAATTGAATGAAGGGGCAGGAACCGAGTTTAAAGACGCAACTGGTCATGGAAATAAAGCCACGGCGCCTAATGGAGTTGTCAGATGGGTAGATGGCATTAGATCAGATGGTAAATAATATAATATTCAAATGATGTAATTATGAGATTGAAAAATATAATATGGAAAACAGTAGTGATGTCATTAATGGCATCACCACTGTGCATCTCTTGTGACGATGATGACGAAGTTACTGTAAATTCTAAGTTTTATCTTTCTACGAAAGTTTTTCCGGTAGATTCTTATGAAGCATCGTTGTCAGTGATTTTGAAAGATAATTCAGTGGTCGTAAATGAGTTACAACCTAATTATCGGTTTGTTGCATGTGCCACGGAGAGATTATCGAAAGATGTGAAAATAACAGCCGATAGTGATGATAATCTAGTAAGTGCTTACAATAAGGCTAATGATACGGAATATAACATATTACCTGCTGAAAATTATTCTTTCACCAATAAAACTGTTACTATTGAAAATGGAGAAAGTGTATCTGGAGATTCTATAAAAATAGAGCTATTAAATGTAGGATCGTTGACTACAGAAGGGGGATATTTGTTGCCAGTTACCATATCTTCTATAGAAGGTAATAACTTAGATGCACTTAGCTCTAACAGAGGAGTAGTTTATGTGAAAATTCAAAATATTCATGTCAATGTAGAATCCGGACAACCGGCTGAAGGTACTTTGATTGCCGATCGTTCTGGCTGGACTGTAAAAGTTGCCCCGACGACTCGTGGAGATGCTAAAAATCTAATTGATGGAACAAATTCTGATGTAGCTCGTGATGGAGGAGCAGAATATTGGCTAACTGTAGATATAGGTAAGGTGCAAACATTAACAGGAATAAGAAATAAGTGTTATGCTAGTAGTTATTCACCAACTGCAGTAGAAGTATTTACTTCAGGTGATGGAATAAAATGGAAATCTATCGGAACTGTAACTATTTCAAGAAGTGGCACACAATATATTAAGTTTTCGAAAGCTATTGAAACGCGTTATTTAAAGTATTATGTGAAACAAGGTCCCAATACGGTCAGCCTTACGGAATTTGACCTATATGCGAAATAATTAATAGGTTATTGAAAATTTTTAAGTCCCACTTTTTCGTATTTTCGGATAAAGTGGGACTTATTATATAAGTTAATAAATAAAAAAAGAAAAAGATTGATTGTTTAATAGTATCATATTGATTGTATTACTATTATATAATAACTTTTAATAGCAAGAAAAACATGAAATTATCTATTATTCTACGGTTCTGTTTATGGTTTATGGGAATTAGTATGGCGTTTCCGTCTCTCTCTCAAACTATGTTAGTAACTAATGGGAATACAAGTTCTAGGATCATTTTGAAAGAGAATAATCAAATATCGTGGACAGCTGCAAATTTGTTACAAACATTTATTCAAAAAGTAACCAGTTGTAAGCTGCCTGTTGTTATAAGTCAAACTCCTCGAAAAGGAGATATTCTCATTGGTGGTCAATCTCCAGCGGAAGTAAC
>ERZ650918.1610-NODE-1610-length-18571-cov-4.223428_pt1 | contig 18571 bp, 16 predicted proteins | sample MGYA00514758_ERZ650918 | MGnify/ENA metagenome assembly ERZ650918 | reverse complement strand
AAGCTATAACACAGCAAGAGCAAATAATAGGATTTTTTTATGAAGCAATTTATATGTTTTTTTTCGGGGTTACTACTCTTATTCACTTCCGCCACTCATGTGGTTGCACAGGAAGTCGGTAACTATTCCCGGTTAAGTGAAGATGATTACAGCAACATAGTCCTTCCCCCTTTGGATGTTTTATTCGAGAATGCCAAGAACAATCCCATTTATGAAATGGCGGATGTAAAGGCGGCGGTAGAGCGTAAATTACTAGCTAAAGAGAAACGCGCTTTTCTCGGTTTCTTTTCTCTAAGAGGAAGTTATCAATACGGAATGTTCGGCAATGAGTCCACATATACAGATGTGGCGATTGCCCCCTACCTCACCTATTCCACCCAGGCACAGAACGGATATACGCTAGGTGCGGGAATAAATATCCCTTTGGATCTGCTCTTTGATCTCAAAGCCCGTGTCACCCGGCAAAGGCTTACCCTTCGAGGAGCAGAGTTGGAACGGGAAATCAAGTATGATGAAATCAAGAAAAACATCATTGAAACATATGCAGCGGCCATTTCCCAGATTAAGATTCTTAAAATGAGAAGTGAAAGCCTGATACTCGCCAATGTGCAATACGAAATATCCGAAAAGAACTTCGCCAACGGAACCATCGAGTCTACAGACCTGGCAACGGATAAAGAAAGACAGTCTCAGGCGCGTGAATCATACGAAAACAGTAAGTTTGAGTTGACAAAGAGCCTGATGGTGCTCGAAGTTATTTCACGTACCCCCATTATAAGAAAATAAAAAGACCAAGATATGAATTTCATCATCTCTATCATACAGACCCTGTTCCGCCATCGCTGGTTGATACTATTAGGTACCTCTATCTTCACTTTACTGGTCATCTTCTACACACGGCATATGCGTGGGGGATATGACGTAAAAGCCACCTTATACACGGGCGTAGCATCGGGCTACAATCTCGAAAGCGACAAACGCACTGACTGGGCTACGGTGCAGAACTCGATGGACAACCTGATAAGTATCATGCAAGCCGAGAGTACGCTAAAGAAAGTATTCCTGCGGTTATTCGCACGAGTTCTTATTCAGGGAAACGCAGAGAAAGAGAATGACGGAATCACGCCTTCCAGCTACAGCTACACCTATAACCATCTGAAAAACAGCCCTCACGGGCCGGAGATACTGAAACTAATCGACAAATCGAGCGAAGACAAGACCGTAGCAAACCTGGAAGCGTACATGCGTCCGCACAAGGGCAACTATATCTACGAGATGTTCTACTACAACCACCCATATTACAGCTATAACGCATTGAAGAACATCAAGGTACAGCGCCGGCTGACAAGTGACCTGCTCGACATCAGCTACACTTCCGGTGACCCCGGCATCGCTTACAATACCGTCAGTATCCTCATGGATGAATTCGTCAACGAATACCGCCGCATCCGATATGGAGAAACGGACAAAGTGATTGCCTATTTCAAGTCGGAGCTAGACCGTATCGGCAAACAGCTCCGTACAGAAGAAGAAGACTTGACCAAATATAATGTAGAAAAACGCATTATCAACTATGTGGACGAAACCAAAGAAATAGCCGCCATCAATAAAGAATACGAGCTGAGAGAGCAAGACGCGCTCTTTGCATTCAACAGCACCCGCTCCATGCTCGAAGAGTTGGAAAAGCACATGGACAGCAACGCCAAGCAAGTCCTCAAGAACCTCGAATTCGTTGACAAGCTGAGAGAAGCGTCCACCCTTACCGGAAAGATTTCGGAAGCCGAAGCCATGTCCAGTTCCCAGACAGACAACAATGCCAGGATAGGAAACGACAAAAAGAAACTGGGTGAACTCAGACAAGAACTAAGAGAACTAACAGACTCCTATGTGGGACACAAATATACCAAAGAAGGAGCTTCACGAACCGACATCATCAACCAATGGCTCGAACAGACCTTGTTGTACGAGAAAGCAAAGGCTGAATTACAAGTAGTACAAGCAGCCCGGCAGGAACTCAACGGGCGGTATGTATTCTTTGCCCCCGTAGGCACCACCATCAAGCAGAAAGAGCGTTCCATCAACTTTACCGAACGCAATTATCTGTCCATTCTGCAAAGCTACAACGAAGCCTTGCTGAGAAAGAAGAACCTAGAAATGACTTCCGCCACACTGAAAGTGCTGAACGAACCTACCTACCCGATTGCGTCCAATTCGACCAACCGGAAGCAAATTGTCATTGCCGCCTGTGTAGGCAGTTTCCTCTTTATCATCGCCATCTTATTACTTATAGAGATGCTGGACAGGACACTGCGCGATGCCAGCCGCACCAAACGAGTGACAGGCTTTAAGGCAATAGGCGCCATCCCCAGCCTTTCATCTCCCCGTTATGGCGGGCTGACGAAGACTTATATACATTACTCCGTCCGGGAGCTTACCAACTCCCTGCTCCGTTTCCTTACGAAGCGGAAATCTCCTGGTGTGTTCATCATCAACTTGTTCAGTACCTGTGAAAACTCCGGTGAGGAAACAGTAGGCAACCTGATTTGCGGATATATGCAAAGCCGCATGCTGAATACAAGGTTCATCACCTACGGGACAGACTTCAACACCAATTCCACCCAATACCTGCTAGCCAAAAGCGTCACCGACTTTTACACCTTGCAAGGAGAAGACATATTGATAGTCGCTTATCCGCCACTACGTGAGAGCAATATTCCAAGCGCACTGCTGCACGATGCCAATGCCAATATCCTCGTAGCTCCGGCAGACCGGGGATGGAAGACTATCGACAAACAGCTATGCGAACAACTCATGGTGCAGTTGGGCAAGACAGATGTCCCGTTCCGTATCTGCCTGACCAATGCCAACCGTGCAGCAACGGAAGAGTTTACCGGCCAACTTCCGCCATATACCCTGCTTCGCAGGCTCAGCTACCGGTTCAGCCAATTATCACTAACAGAAAAAATCATATTCAGCTTCAAGAAAAAGGAAAAGGAAGAAGAAGATGACGACGAATAGGATAATAACGTTCCATATCCTGCTCGCCATCCAGTTTCTGCTGGTTGCGGCAGGCATATTCCTGAACATCAAGGTAGGACTGTTCTCAATGGTGTTTACCGTCTTATGCACCGCTACCTGCATCGTACAGCTCAGCAACGACAACCGTACAGACTGGAAAATCGGGCAGAACACAATGACCTATATGTTTGTCGCCTGGTTCGCCTACTACATTCTTGAAATCCTGAACCCCAACAATGTGATGGAAGCATGGAATATCAACATCATGCCCTATGCCTTCATACCCCTGATATGCGCATTTGTCATTCCGCTTGTCATCCGCACCAAGAAAGACATTGAATTATTGCTGTTCATCTGGTCTGTCTTTGTCCTGATATTCACCCTCAAAGGCTACTGGCAGAAAAGCCACGGCTTCAGTTCGAAAGACCTCTATTTTCTATACACCCTGGGCGGATGGCGTACCCACATCATCTGGTCAGGGATACGTTATTTCTCCTGCTTCTCCGATGCGGCAAACTTCGGGGTGCATGCGGCGATGTCGTCAGTAGTTTTCGCCATTTCCGCCTTCTTTGTAGAAGCAAAATGGAAACGGCTCTATTTCCTTTTCATAGCATTCTGCGGGCTCTACTGCATGGGAATTTCCGGCACACGCGCCGCTATGGGCGTTATCATGGGCGGCATGTTCATGATAACCATTATCGCCAAAAACTGGAAAGCAATCATAGGGGGCGTCTTTATATCTATCTCCGTCTTTTGCTTTTTTTACTTTACCAGTATCGGGAGCGGAAACCAATACATCCACAAGATGCGTTCCTCTTTCCACCCGTCCAAAGACGCATCGTACCAGTTGCGTGTCGAGAACCGGATGCGGATGAAAGAACTGATGGTAAGAAAACCTTTCGGATACGGAATCGGACTGTCCAAAGCAGGCAACTTCCAGTCGAAAGAGCAGATGCCCTACCCGCCCGACTCGTGGTTAATCAGCGTATGGGTGGAAACCGGCATTGTGGGGCTGATAATCTATCTTTCGATACACGGCATCCTCTTTGCCTGGTGCTCATGGATACTCATGTTCAAGGTGCGCGACAAGAGTCTCCGCGGACTGATAGCGGCGTGGCTTTGCATGGACGCCGGATTCTTTATAGCCACCTATGTCAACGATATCATGCAATATCCCAACCAACTGCCTGTCTATATAGGGTTCGCGCTCTGTTTTGCCGCCCCGCATATCGACAAGCGAATCAGAGAAGAAAAAGAACTATCCATACCCAACAAAGAAACTGACAAACAAGAATGACAAACAATATTCCCGACATATCATTCATCACCATCTGTTACAACGGGTTCAAAGACACCTGCGAACTGATAGAGTCACTGCACAAAAACCTGCAGTCCGTGAGTTATGAAATCATAGTGATAGACAACGCTTCGCGTGAAGACGAAGCGGCAAAGATACAAAAGCTGTATCCCACGGTCGTTGCCATCCGCAGCGATATAAACGGGGGATTCTCCGGCGGCAACAATATCGGAATCCGTGCGGCAAAAGGCAAATACCTTTTCCTGATAAACAACGATACGTACATCGAATCGGACGACGTCAGTTACCTGATAGAACGCCTGGAAAGCCGCCCGGAAATTGGCGGTGTATCGCCGAAGATACGTTTTGCCTTCCCGCCGCAACACATCCAGTTTGCGGGATTCACCCCCCTGTCACAGGTTACGTTGCGCAACACCATGCTAGGGTTCGGCTGTCCGGACGACGGAAGTTACGACACTCCCCACTCCACCCCTTATCTTCATGGAGCTGCCATGATGATAAAACACGAAGTCATCGAAAAGGCAGGCATGATGCCTGAAATCTTTTTCCTCTATTACGAAGAACTGGACTGGAGCACAAGCATGACGCGTGCCGGCTACGAGCTGTGGTACGAACCGCGCTGCACCGTTTTCCATAAAGAAAGCCAGAGCACCGGGCAACTAAGCAAACTGCGCACCTATTACCTGACGCGAAACCGCCTGCTCTATGCCCGCCGCAACCTGAAAGGAACCGCCCGTTTTCTCTCCGTACTCTACCAGAGCACGGTCGCTGCCGGAAAAAACAGTCTGACATACGCATTGAAAGGTCGTTTCGACCTGTTCTTTGCCGTCTATTGCGGAGTAAACAGAGGGCTGTCCATGCCTGCCGCCGCCCCAAATTGTAAAACGCATAAATTCTAAATACTATGAACATCATTGACTGGATTCTCTACATCCCTCTTGTGTTTTGCGTATGCTATCTATTGCTATACGCCATCGCATCGAAGTTTTACCGGGCTCCCCATTATCCTGAAGCCCGTACACTCCGTCGTTTCGTCGTACTCTTTCCCGCTTACAAGGAAGACCGCGTGATTCTCTCTTCCGTGCGCAGCTTCCTCGAACAGGACTACCCGAAAGAGCTTTTTGAAATCATAGCCATCTCCGACCAAATGCAACCGGAGACAAACGAAGCACTGCGTGCCCTGCCCATCCGCCTGCTGATAGCAGATTATATGGAGAGTTCCAAAGCCAAGGCACTGGCCATGGCAATGGACAGTATAGACACGCGCGACTATGACATAGTAGTCATCATGGATGCCGACAACCTGACCACTGCCGACTTTCTGTCCACCGTCAACCGTGCCTTCGACAGTGGCGTGAGATCCATACAGGCGCACCGTACCGGAAAGAACCTGAATACAGACATCTCTATCCTCGATGGCGCCAGTGAAGAAATAAATAACGGCTTCTTCCGTAGCGGGCACAATGCAGTAGGGCTTTCTGCCGGATTATCGGGCTCGGGAATGGCTTTCGAAGCCGAATGGTTTCACCAAAACGTGAAATATCTCCAGACAGCAGGTGAAGACAAAGAACTGGAAGCCATGCTTTTACAGCAACGCATCTATACGGCATACCTGGCAGACTTGCCCGTTTTTGATGAAAAGACACAGAAAAAAGAAGCCATCAGCAATCAGCGCAAGCGTTGGATAGCCGCACAATTCGGTGCACTCCGGGCTTCACTGCCACACCTGCCGAAAGCATTGCTCGAAGGAAATTTCGACTATTGCGACAAGATACTTCAATGGATGCTCCCGCCACGTTTAATCCAGCTAGCGGGAGTCTTCGGACTGACATTCGTGTTCACCATTATCGGCATCGTACTAAGCGTGCACAGTGGCGGCGGATATGAATGGACAATGGCAGTCAAATGGTGGATATTGTCGGCAGCCCAAGTAGCCGCCATGACACTCCCCGTACCGGGCGGGCAGCTCTTCACCAAGCAAGTGGGGAAAGCAATCATGAAAATGCCTATGCTTGCCGTCACCATGATAGGCAACTTGTTCAAGCTAAAGGGAGCAAACAAAAAATTCATCCATACAGAACATGGCGAACACCATCAATAAGGACTTAATAAACAAACATTTATGAAAATCGCTATTGAAGCCCAACGCATCTTCCGCACGAATAAACACGGAATGGATTTCGTAGCTCTCGAGAGTATCCGTGAATTGCAAAAGATAGACCACGAAAACGAATATTTTATATTCGTCAGTCCCGGCGAGGACAAATGTCTCAAAGAGTCAGCCAATATGCATATCATCGAGTTGAAGAGCACCATTTACCCGCTATGGGAACAAGTACTGCTTCCCCGCGCGGTAAAGCGTGTCAAGCCCGACTTGCTGCATTGCACCAGCAATACAGCTCCCATGCACTGTTCCGTACCTCTGATACTGACATTGCATGACATCATCTATCTGGAGAAAAGACAATCATCCAGTGCATCATGGTATCAGGAAATGGGATGGTATTACCGCCGGTTTGTCGTTCCGCGCATAATTCCCGAATGCGAAAAGATTATCACCGTCTCGCAGTTTGAGCGGAAGCGTATTCTTGATGCCCTGCACCTGCCCGACGAACAACTGGTAGCCGTGTATAATGGTTTCAGCAATCATTTCCACCTGCAACCCAAAGCTCCGGAGATTACGCGGAAGTATATCGACACAGACGATTACCTGTTCTTCCTGGGAAACACAGACTCCAAAAAGAACACTCCGAGAGTGCTGAAAGCATACAGTGATTATCTGAAAAAATCAACTAAGAAACTACCGTTACTCATCGCCGACCTCAAGGAAGACGCTATCGACCGGATACTGGAAGAAGAGAAAATCACGGAAATAAAAGGCTCACTCCGTTTCCCCGGATACATTGCGAATACAGACCTTGCAGCGCTTTATGGTGGGGCATTCGCATTCCTGTATCCTTCGCTTCGCGAAAGTTTCGGCATTCCGATGCTCGAAGCAATGGCTTGCGGAACGCCCGTCATTGCGGGAAATACTTCCGCCATGCCCGAAATAGCAGGTGAAGGGGCTTTGCTGGCAGACCCGTTCAATGCGGAAGATATTACAGACAAGATACTGCAATTAGAGAGTGACGACGCCTTCTATCGGCAACAAGTGGAATACGGACTCAACCGCAGCCGGATGTTCTCGTGGCGGAACACAGCCGAATCGCTGCTAAAAATATACAAAGAATTTGCCAAATAGAAATAACTTTATATTATTCAGGCACGTATTATACAGATTACACGGTTTAAGATGATTGATAAGCCACATAGCTCACATAATCCGTGCCTGAATATAAATGGAATGACATTACCTTTCCGAATACTCGTCCTTCACCTCAAAGCAAGGACAAGCCTTCACCCACTCTTCCGGCTCAATCTCTCCGTTCCCGTTCAGGTCGGGACTCAGGTCGCGATGTCCGCAAATGCGGCAGCCGGGATAATCACGCAGCAGCGTGAGGATAAGCACATGCATCGAATGAACCTGCCACTCGGTACGGGTATCGGCAGGGCGACCGTGGCAGTCGAGTCCGCCCTCATAGCAGATGCCTATCGAGTGAGCGTTGTGTCCTTTCGCATGCGCACCGACCTTTTCGATGGCACGAGTAGTCTTTATGTCCCCATTCTTGCGGATATAGAAATGATACCCCACACCGTTGAAACCACGTCGCCGGTGGCACACATCCAAATCATCTTCGGTGAAATCCCTGTCCGCCCTGGTGGCGGAACAGTGGATTACAATCAGGTCAATCTTCCTCATCGACCTGTCCTTTCACTCTTTTTACCCTTTCTCTTTCTGCGAAAGAAGAACAGGACTTCCAATACAATGTCTAAGATTCTGTCAATCATTTTTTCTGCATTTTATAGTTTAACTTTGTTGATATGAAGGCGGAAGAGCCGTGCACAAGCCTTCCGCCGGAAAATGCCTTTCAATCAGGGATACGGCCGGGCTGTCCGCTAATCAGGAATACGGCCGGGCTACCCGCAAACCGGAGATACGGCTAGGCTGCCGGATCGGGAGTTTCCCCGCTGTCACCGCCATCCCCTTTGCCGGAATCACCGGAATCATCGGAGCCACCGTTTCCGCCGGCAGCGGACTTCTTGTCCGTGTACAGCTCGAAGACCATATTATTATCACCGCCACGAGTGGTTGCCGTACTGTCATTGGCAAGGCGCAGGGAATTATCGACCTTGAAACGGAGATTGATACGCGAGATACTCTTCACGGTGCAGTCCTTTTCCACTTCCACGCCGGGACAAGTCAGCGTAGTGTAAAAGATGCCCAACCCCTCTACTTTCACCTTATCACCCGACACAAGGACTTTCTTCATCGCACGGACAAAGGACTTCATGACGTGCGACACATCTTCCACCGAAAGAGACCCGATAGACTCGATTTCGCGTGCCAGCGTCTCAATTGAATAGATTTTCGCCTCTCCGGACTTGGGTTTGAGGGCGTACACCATCGGAGATTCTTCATCAGCGATTCGTTTTCTGCGCTTGTAGCGCACTACTGTAACTGTTGCCATACTTACATAAATTTGTTTCTACGAAAGGAAGGACATTCTCCCTTTCTGATGGTGAAACAAAGATACGGCAACGCACCGGCAGCCCGGCGGGTTACATCGGGCTACGTAGGATTAAGAAGGGATAAAGGGGAATAAAAACGGGCATTACTGTTTTGAAGGGCCAAGATACAAAAATGGCAGCATGAATCCGAAGTTCATGCTGCCATTCCTGTAAGTGCTTATCATCAGATATTTTCAATTTCTTCTACGGAAAGTCCGGAAGCCTGAGAGATAGTGTCGGCGGGAACCCCTAATTTCTTAAGGTTACGGGCAATTTCCCGGCTCTTTTTCTCCATGCCTTTTTCCATGCCTTTTTCCATACCTTTCTCCATACCTTCCTCTATCCCTCTCTCCAGTCCTTTTCGCCAGCCTTTTTCTTCCGCGAACGAGATGGTAGCCAGTTGGTCACGAAACACTTTGATACTCTCATCGTATTTCATGCGTTCTTCTTTAGTCAGGGAAGCAATGTCCACAATCTTCTCCAACTTTTCGAAGACCGATTTTCGTGCCTTGAAAGGCATTCTTTTCAATGTGTCCATATTCTTCAATACATAAATCCAACGTTCAAAATCAGTTTCACATTCCGATTCCTCTTTGTGAAAAGAAGGAAGCTCGATAAAGATAAAACGTAACTTATCCGAAAATGTTTCATGCGTATCACGATCAGCCAATACCACGTCCGTCCGGAGTTTGTGCGGAGCGTCCGCCAGACAGAAGTTCAGGAAAAACACGCCATATACCGCTTTCAAGTCAAACTGCCAATGAGCGCCCCGTTCTCCTTGTCGGGCAATAGTATGAGACAAGTAAAAAAGAGCCCGCTCCTTGAAATTCGTCTGCTGTTTGTTCTGCATCTCCACAATGAACTGTTCACCGCTCTCTGTCGTGCAATAAATGTCGTAAATAACTCCGCGGTCACCCATGTATTCAGGAAGCAGTTCCTTATCCAAAAAGGTTATATCCGTGATACTCTTCTCGTTTACAAGCAGACCGTTCAAGAAATCAATCAGCAAGTCTTTCGTTATTTCCTGCCCGAATATTTTCTTAAAGCCTACATCCGTGAACGGATTGATAAATTTTCCCATTTTCTTTGTTTTACGTTTGTATAGACCGGAATGCATCCAGTCTATACAAAGATACTATATTTTTCAAAGTGAGCGGTTTCTTTTCCTTTTTTTAACTCCTATCCATTCCTTTTCAACCTTCCCTAATGTTTCCGACTTCCCTCAAATGAAATGGCCCGAAACTTGCACAACTCAGTAAAAATGCGTAACTTTATAGCTGGTAAATACAAACTCAATCCTCATTATCAATGAAAGCAAAACCCGAAAACCTTCCCGAACAGGAAGAAGAAAAAACATTCCAATACCGCAGCTATGGAAAAGGCGAACTTGCCGCATTATATCTCCCCTATATCAAGCAGCAGAGCGCGGTAGCCCGCTTCAACGAATGGATAGACGCTGCTCCGGGACTGAAAGATCGCCTGCTCGCCACCGGCATGAATCCACAGAGCAGACGCTACACTCCCGCACAGGTACGGCTCATCGTGGAAGTGCTCGAAGAGCCGTAATTTAGTGGTTAACGGAGTAGTGCTTAGTAATTGACAGGCGACGCAATTGGTGCGCAAACTCATGCCACTGGGGGTATAATCATTAATTCCGTTAATCACTAGTCACTACCCCCGTTAACCACTATTCAAACAGCTCCTTTTCCGGCAACCAGCAGGAATTGTCGAAGACAGTATTCCGTGCACGCTGGTCGACAGGTACGGCGGGGTCATGAGATTCTTCGCAAGGGAGATACCGCCCGCTGACAGGGTCGTAGACGAAAGCAGCCACGCCGCCCGTTCCGAGATGCTTGAATTTCACCTTATCCACATATACGCGGGTGATGCCGATTTCCTTGTCGCGCTCGACGACGATTCCGTAATCAGCCTTGTTGTAAAAATCCGCGGAACCGTTGATGTCATACATTTCCACACGCGGAGTGACGCCCGTCGCAGGGTTGCGGTTCATCTTGCGCGGATGGGCGACGACTATCAGCAGGCAATTGTTCTGAGTGGCAAATTCGGTGAACTTATTCAACAAGTTGGAGAGATATTGCGTCTCCGACTGCCTCGGCTTGGGGTCGTGGTCGAAGCGGTTGAACGGGTCGAAGACGAAGATGCGGCAGCCACGGCGCACGACGAGCTCACGGGCTTTGGCTATCACACGCTCGGGAGTGGCATCGCCTTTGAGGGAAATATGCGAGACGTTCTCCGTCAGAAACTCTTCGGAACGTGCCAGAAGGCTTTCCGTCATGCCGCAGCCGTTCTGGAAGCGGTGGGCGGTGAGCTTCTCGATCAGTTTGCGGAGATGGTAGGCGATAGGGACATTCTCCGGACTGAAAAAACCAATCTTCCATTGATGCCGCAGACAGAGACGCAGCACCAGTTCGTCCACCCATTCGGACTTTCCCGCGCCGGGGATGCCGGTGACAATGACGACGCGGCGGCGCTCGTAGGTACAGATTTTATCCATCTCTTCCCAACCGGTTTCCGCGCCGGGACCGAAGCCGTTGTCGAACAGGGCACGCAAGTCGCCGTGCAGGTCGGCGGCGGTAAAAATGCCTTCCAGCGGCACTTCCGCCGCTTGTCCGATGGCGATACGGAGACTTTCGATTCCATATTTGACGAGATGTTCGTTGGCGTCCTTGCAGCCGGGGCCGTACGTGACGATACGGCAGCGTTCGGCGCCCATGCGGTTGACAAGCTCGTCACGCAGGCGGATTCCGGCCGAATCGGTGTCTACGGCGATGATGATTTCTTTCAAGTCCTCGAAATGGGTTTCCATGAAACGGTCGAGCCACGAGAGATTGGAGTTGGCACCGGCAGGAACGGAGATGACGCTTTCAAATCCGGCGGCGATGGAAGAGGCGGCATCCAGTTCGCCTTCGTGGATGATGCAGGACGTCTGCCCTACGACGGAGTCGATGTTGTAGGGAATCAGTTCGGCTCCCTGCACCATTTTGAAATGCTTCTTGCCGCTGCGGAATTTCGTGTTCACGAGTTGCCCGCCCTCGAAGTAGTTGAAGCAGACGCAACGCTCCTTCGCGGCGGACTCCGGCATAAATTCTTCCTGCTCCGTGATGCGTAGCGCGGCTATGACGGACTGCGGAATGCAGCGCGTTTCGACCAGCCAACGTTCTGCAGCTTCGGACAGCGTGGTCTTCGAAGCGTCAAACACCGGACGACGGAAATGCTGCGGAACGGCTGCCGCACGGCGCTGGCGGGCTGCACGGCGTTCTGCCTTCTCTCGTTCTTCATTGTCGTCGGGGACGTAGAAGTCGGCCCCGCAATGGTAGCAGTGGCAATGTCCGGTGTCGATATTGACACGCAGCGAACGGTCGCGCTTGTTATGCCGCGTAGGGAGACATTGATTACAGATTGTCTTGATAACTCCACTCGTGCGATGACGTACATCGACTTGGTGACTGGCAAAATTTCTCATAATTTTTGTTTTACTTTTTTAGATTGAATACTTCATCACAGTTTTAATGATAATTTATTTGCAGACAGAATAATAATTTTCTTTTTAGACAGAAGAACATAAGAACAAAAGATGAAACAACAGTAGTAGTTTAATGACCGGCAGAAATAATTTTCCAAGCGCAGCCTTTATGTTCTTTTGTTCTTATGTCTAAATTAAATTCCCAATTCCGTGTCATCCGGACGTGGGGTGAGTATCTGCCGGACGTGGGGCGAGCAACCTTCGTGCGTGGGGTGGACAAGCCCCGGACACAGGCTGAAGGACATCCATCCCCCGTCCGGCGAATGATGAAAGCCGGACTCAGTGCACCCACCTCTTGCGCACGTCGTCCCACACTGCCGAGCTGTCCGGCCGCGGTGGCGCGTCGTCCGGAATGACATGTCCCAGATACATCCGCTGCCCGCCGGCTATGCTCTCAAACCGGTTCATATTCCCGCTATCCCTCTCCTTGAGCTCCTGTAGCAATACATCGCGCAACCTGCCGCAAGTGGGAGAACCTGCCGCGACATAGTTGGAGAAATAGCGCCGCACATCCTCAAGAAACAGCAGTTCGCCCCCCTTGCCGTAGAGCCGGATATGGTTCTTGAACAGCATGATGACCTGTTGCTGATGCTCAAGAAAGAGCAGCCCCAAGCCCGAATGCTGTCCCGCCAGCTCCATGTACGTCCGTGAAGCGGCAAGCTCGTCCACCAGTTTCTCCCATGGAAGCACCTGTTGCAACGGACGTCCGCCGGCCTTTTCCGCCGGAACAATCCTCATACCAGCGGCAGCAACAGCAGCAGTTTCCCGTTTTCCGCCGGTATTGCTACTGTTGTTCACAACAGGAGTAATACTCTTGTTCTCTTCTCCTCTCTTCTCTTGGGTTTCATTCGGTTTTTGCCCCTTGCTGGCGGGCGTTTCAGCGCTTTTCACAACCTTCTTCGGTCGACCGCCTTTTTTGCCGTTTTCGGCATTCAGCCGCCACTTCGCTTCCAGGTTTTTCATCACCTTGTCCAGGTAAGGAGCACGAAACGTCTGCCGCTCCTCATCCACCTCGAAAAGGTTGAATTCGCGGAGCACGCGTCCTATCAAATCCAAGTCCATATCATAGCGCCTGGCAAGCGCCTGCAACGGAAGCAGCTTGCACGAGGCTTCGTAATTGTCCTTCGTGCGCAGATGCAACAGCAGCATCACGTAAATTCCGAGGGCTTCCGCAGCCCCCAACTCCAACATCATGCCGGCAATATTGTCGTCACTCAATAAATTTACCTCCAAATTGAAATACTGGTCTTTTTTCATCGCGACAGCTAAGTGTTTAAAATTCAACATGTAAATCTTTCGGCCGCAAAGGTGTGGAATATTTTATATACCATCGGTCGCATATCTGCGACATGCCGAATCTTATTTTATCGGAACTTTGCATCATTATTTACAAATAACCATTCCTATAATGAAACAAAAATGCAATCATACACTCGCTGAAATAGAAGAAAACAATATCGTAGACCGGATATACAACAACCAGATCCTATTGATAAAAGAATTGCTTCATGCATCCGGATTGACAACCGAAGACCTGTGCGTACATCTCGACATAGACAAATCCACCTTCTACAGATGGTATCAGAACAATCATCCTGTCAGAATAGATTCCCACACATACATACACGCCTGCATCTTCCTCCAACAGCATATGGCAGAACACAAAATCCCTTTTACGGAAGAAATAATCAAGCTGATAGAAGATACAGAACTATTCTGCCCTCATCCAATAATGTCCTGACATGAATTTAGACAGGAAAAAAAGATAGAATTATCATATCTTTTCATACCTTTGTGGCAAAGCTCAGTTTATTAAGGCTCAGAAAAAAAACATGAATGACAGTGAAGAAACAAGCAGTCCGGCGATAAAAGCACTTATTGTATTCAAAGAAGATGGGGACACAGACAATCTGTTCGTCCCCATCTTGTGCGATGCCATTCGTGCGGGCGGCATCGACGTGCGATGTTCAACAAAGGAATTCTGGGAATCGGACAAGACTTATGACATCATCCACTTCCAATGGCCGGAAGAAGTGGCGGGCTGGACGTGCGACGACTCCGGCATCATCCGCCGGCTCGAAGAACGGATTCGCTTCTTTCGTTCGCAAGGCGCACATTTCATCTATACGCGCCACAATGTACGGCCGCATGATGCCAATGAGGTTATCAGTCGGGCGTATGACATCATCGAATCGCAAAGCGATGTCGTGGTGCATATGGGGCGGTTCAGCCGCGACGAATTTGCCGCCAGGTATCCCGGCAGCCGGAATGTCGTGATTCCACATCACATTTATCAATATACCTATCAGGAGAATATCAGCGTAGAGCGTGCACGCCAATACCTGCGGCTTCCGCAGGAAGCGTTCGTTGTCACTTGTATCGGGAAATTCCGCAACCGCGAAGAAAGACGCATGACACTGGATGCATTCCGCGCCTGGGACGAGCCGCGCAAATTACTGTCAGCACCACGTTTCCACCCTTTTTCCCGACACGACAGCTACGGGCGGAACTTTCTGAAACGATGGGCGTCAAGAGCCGGATATTATCTGCTGATGCCGCTACTCAACCGTGCGCTGAAGCTGAAAGCCGGTGCCGGTGACGAACGGATAGACGACTGTGACCTGCCTTATTACATTGCCGCCTCGGACGTGCTGCTGATTCAGCAAAAGGACATATTGAATTCGGCCGACGTGCCTCTCGCGTTCCTCTTCCGTAAAGTCATTATCGGGCCCGATTGCGGAAATATCGGCGGGGTGTTGAAAAGTACAGGGAATCCTACTTTCCACCCCGGCAGGAAAGAAGACATCGTATGGGCACTGGAAGAAGGCAGGCGCCTGTCCGTCCGGGGAAAAGGAGAAATGAACTATGCCTATGCCATGGAAAACATGTGTGTAAGCAAAGTGGGTAAACAATATGCCGCACTCTACAAAGAGCTGGCAAACAGGGCATGATACGGGAAAGTATCCGTCAGCGCCATAAAAATTACAGAAAGCATGGAAAACAAGAATATAAAAGTCAGCGTTGTCATCCCTGTTTACAATACTGAAAAATATGTCCGGGAAGCGGTGGAAAGCATTATGCGCCAAAGCCTGAAAGAGTTGGAAATCATCATTATCAACGACGGGTCTACCGACGGAAGTCTCCATATAGCAGAAGAACTGAAAAGCGCGGACAACCGTATCAAAATATACTCGCAGGCAAACCAGGGACTATCAATGGCACGCAATGCCGGTATCTTACATGCTCACGGTACATATATTTATTTCATGGACAGTGACGACCTGTTGGAAAAAGACGCCATGCAACTGTGCTACCGCAAATGTGAGGAAGAAAAGCTTGATTTCGTTTTCTTCGACGCGCAAAGTTTTTTTGACGGCAACCTGAAGAATGCTCCTTCACTAAGTTACAATCGCACGGACAAACTGGAAGATAGAACCTATACCGGGGATGAAGCGCTCAAGACACAGTTGGAAAACCGGGAATATACCCCTTCGGCGTGCCTGAACTTTATCCGCCGGAGTTTTCTAGAGAAAAACGGATTGCGGTTTTATCCCGGCATCGTGCACGAAGACCAACTGTTCACCACCCTGCTTTACCTGCAAGCCGGAAAAACCGCCTGCATCAAGCGGACATTTTTCCAACGGCGCATGAGAGAAAACTCTATCATGACAGGCAAGTTCACCAACCGGAACATCGAGGGATATCTTACCGTCACGCGGGAGATACTCGATTTCAAAAAGCGGACAGTGGAACGCAAAAACGGAGCAATCATCGACCTGTATCTCTCGCAGATGCTCGATGCCGCCATGTGGCAGGCACATACGCTCAGATTGCCGGAACGGCTCAGACTGGCATGGCTATGCCTGCATAAGTACCGGAAATATGTGTCGGCAAGGACAATAGGGACGCTATTATTCAAGTCACTGCTTACTAACCGTCAATAACAACAATCTTAAATAATGAGTTAAAACAATAACCATTAACAATGAGTTAAGAATAACAACTATCAACAATGACAAACAATATCAAAGGGCAACTCTTCTCCGGAGTATTTTACACCGCACTCGCCAAGTACAGCGGCGTCATCATCTCACTTATGGTGGCAGGCGTATTGGCACGCCTGCTCTCGCCGGACGACTTCGGAGTGGTGGCCATCGCTTCCGTGATTATCGCTTTTTTCAACCTTTTCACCGACATGGGGGTGTCTCCTGCCATCGTGCAGCATAAGTCGCTGACCAAAGAGGAACTGTCGGACATCTTCTCGTTCACGGTGTGGACGGGCATCGGTATCAGTGTGCTGTTCTTTGCCGCGTCATGGCTCATCGCCGACTATTACGGGAGCGACATCCTGCGCACGCTGTGCCAACTGCTCTCCGTCAACCTGTTTTTCGCTTCCGCCACCATCGTGCCCGGAGCGCTGTTCTACCGCAACAAGGAGTTCAAGTTTATCGCCATCCGCAGCTTCGTCATACAACTGTCCGGCGGTGCAGCAGCCGTGACCGCAGCCCTCTGCGGGGCGGGACTGTATGCACTGATTATCAACCCGATACTTTCCAGCGTCCTGATATTCGCCATCTCCTACCAGCGTTATCCGCAGCGGTTGCGCTTCACGTTGGGACTGACGCCGCTACGGAAGATTTTCTCCTACTCCGCCTACCAGTTCCTGTTCAACGTCATCAATTATTTCAGCCGCAATCTGGACAAACTGCTGATTGGCAAATACATGGGTATGTCCCCCCTCGGATATTACGAAAAATCCTACCGCCTGATGATGCTTCCCCTGCAAAACATCACGCAAGTCATCACGCCCGTGATGCACCCCATTTTCAGCGATTTCCAGAACGACAAAAGAAAACTGGCCGGCTCTTACGAACGCATTGTCCGCTTCCTTGCGTTCATCGGCCTGCCGCTCAGCGTGTTGCTTTTCTTTACGGCGGAAGAGGTGACGCTGATTATCTTCGGCGACCAATGGTTGCCGTCCGTACCCGTATTCCGGATACTGGCGCTTTCGGTCGGGATACAGATTATCCTTTCCTCGTCCGGCTCCATCTTTCAGGCGGCAGGCGACACACGCAGCCTGTTCGTCTGCGGCGTGTTCTCGTCCACACTCAATGTAGCGGGGATACTGCTCGGAATCTTCCATTTCGGCACACTGACAGCGGTAGCCGCCTGCATCGTAGTGACGTTCACCATCAATTTCGCGCAGTGCTACTGGCAGATGTACCGGGTGACTTTCCGGCAGAGCGCGTGGCCGTTCATACGTCAGCTTATTTCGCCGCTCGTAGTCAGCCTGCTGATGGCGGCGGCACTCGTCCCCATGCAATGGGCGATGGAAGGTATGAACATATTTTTTACAATTATAGCCAAAAGTATCGTTAGTTTTATTATCTTTGGCATTTATATACAGATGACACGCGAGTACGATATTATCGGAAAGGTGCGGTCGCTGACAAAAAAGTCTATATAACTATGAATATACGGAACATTTTTATAACCATACGCTATAAGATAAGATATGGCAGCACGGTAGAGTGGTATAATTTCTGGTATCTGGCGTTAAGGAAAAAACATGGAATTGTACCGCAAGTGGCATCTATCGGCGATACAATCCGTAAAATCATAGACGACCGCTGCTCTGTCAGCCGCCTGGGCGATGGAGAAATCCTGCTGACCAGACCGGACAAGAAACTCAAGTTCCAGACGGGGAACCCGCTACTGGCACAGAGATTGGTGGAGATACTGGCAAGCAATGAGGAAGGGCATATCGTCTGTATTCCAGATACATTCAGCAATCTTTACCGCTATATAAGGAAGAGCCGGCGGTTTTGGCGGACACATTTCTTTATTTACGGTTCGTGGTGGGACAGGTTGCTCGTGCCCGGACGGAAGTATTATAACGCATTCGTCACGCGTCCCTACATGGATTTCGCCGACAAGGAGAATGCCGGCCGGTGGTTTCACGACATGAAGCAAATCTGGGACGACCGGAATGTCGTTTTTATCGAAGGGGAGAAAAGCCGTCTCGGTGTAGGCAACGACCTCTTTGACAATGCCCGGAGTATCCGGCGTATCCTCTGCCCGTC
>ERZ650918.1605-NODE-1605-length-18643-cov-4.980955_pt1 | contig 18643 bp, 13 predicted proteins | sample MGYA00514758_ERZ650918 | MGnify/ENA metagenome assembly ERZ650918 | reverse complement strand
ATAAAATCATGCAATTACCACAGATCATCAACAGCTTACTGGAAAATGATATGTACAAGTTCTCTATGGGACAGTGTATCTACCACCAGTTCAGCGCTTATAAGACTACCTGGACCTTCAAATGCAGGAATACAGATGTATTTTTCACATCTGAAATGGTAGAAGAAATCAAGGCGCAGATCCGGGCCTATTGTGACTTACGTTTTACGGAAGAAGAACTGGCTTATCTGGAAAACGTAAAATGGATCAAGGGTTCCTATGTGGATTTCCTACGGCTGTGGCAGCCCAGATATGAGGATTTTGAGATCGGCACAGAGGCAGACTGTGGCCTGACTATCGAGACGAAGGGCTCCTGGCTGAATACCTCCATGTATGAAATTCCAACGCTGGCTATTGTTAATGAAGTATTTTTCCGTATGAATTATGACTATGAGAAGCTGTATGCCTCCTTCCGGGAGCGTCTGGCAGACAAGCTACAGAAGCTGGTGGACGGAACGTATTGCCTTGGAAATTTCAGTGAATTCGGTCTGAGACGCCGTCTCTCTGCAGAGGCACAGGAACTGGCAGTACAGGAGCTGGTGGGTCACAATAAGGATTATAAGGACTCCGCCTGCATTGGTACCTCCAATGTCTATCTGGCAAAGAAATGGAACGTGACACCGGTAGGCACTATGGCCCATGAATGGATCATGTGTACCGGGCAGGGCAATCACAAGCACAATCCGGCATATTCCAACTGGTATGCCCTGGATGCCTGGGTGAAAGAGTATGGCATTTTGAACGGAATTGCTTTGACGGATACGATCACCACAGATTGTTTCCTGAAAGATTTCCAGCTGACCTATTCCACTCTGTTTTCCGGCGTGCGGCATGACAGTGGGGATCCCTTTGCATGGGGGGAGAAGCTGATATCTCATTATGAATCTCTGGGGATTGACCCGAAGCGCAAGACCCTGCTGTTCAGTGACAGTCTGGACTTTGCACGGGCAGATGAACTGCGTAAGGCATTCCGGGACAGGGTGACGGTGGCTTTCGGTATCGGAACCTATATTGCCAATGATACCTGCGAGGAACCGTTGAATATTGTCATGAAGACCACTGCCTGCAACGGCATGGATGTGGCAAAGATCTCCGATACTCCCGGCAAGGAAATGTGTAAGAATGCGGATTACGTGGATTATCTCACCAGATGTATCAGATGGAGACTGGAACATGACAGATAGGAAGCAGCAGAAAATCAGAAACGGCGGGAATACAGCATGGATGAAAAAAACAGAATAGAAAACAGAATCGGTGTGCTGGATGGAATCCGTGCCATAGCCATCGGGATGGTAGTGTGGTTTCATTTCTGGCAGCAGACATGGCTGACACCGTATCTTCGGATTCCAACAGAGTACACAAAATATATTGGACTCACGGAGATCAACCTAGCTGGATGGGTCAGATATGGATTCGTTTTTGTGGATATGATGATTCTGCTCAGCGCGTTCTGCAATTTTTATCCCTATGCCAGATCTATTGTTCTGGGAGAGGACTGGCCGGATACGAAGAGATTTTACAGAAAGAGGGCAGCAAGAATATTGCCTTCTTACTATTTTATGCTGACGATCGATCTGGTTTTTTATATTTTACCTTGGCATAAATATCGGAATGTGGGGGCATTGTGCAAAGATATTGTAACACATGTATTTTGCGTTGCACCAAACTGGTCGGACACTTATATATCCACCTCTTTTAACGGTGTGTTGTGGACGGTACAGATGGAAGTAATCTATTATCTGCTGCTGCCGTGGATCGCAAGATTGTTCCGCAAGTGGGCCTTTGCCACTTATAGTGTGATGTTGATGATTTCCGTTACAAGTACTGCGGTAATTCTGAACTGTTTTGCGGGAAAAGAGAGAAATTATGGAAATAATATTCTGACGTTTATGGGAATCTATGCCAATGGCATGCTTTGCTGCATCCTGTATGTCATGTGGAAGAAATACGTGACAGAAAATAAATATTCGCAGCTGGCAGGAACAGTGCTCTCTGTTTTGTGCATTTTTCTGATGAACGGGGTGATTCATAAATACGATGGGGATGTGAATCTGCAGGCAGTTCAGCTGCAGAGCAGGCTGGTGCAGTCGTTCCTGTTTGCATTGTTCCTTTTCAGCACAGCCTGTGCGGGAGAATATTATCAGAAACTATATTCCAACCGAGTGGCATCACTTTTTTGCAAATTTTCCTATAATCTGTATCTCTGGCATCAGATGATCGCCGTCTGGCTGAAAGAAAAAAGAATTCCTTATTGGAGCGGGGATACGCCGCCAAATATGACAGGTGACCGTGTATGGCAGTGGAAATATCAGATACTGATTATCGTGGTGTCTGCGGCGGTGGCGGTAGCGGTTACTCTGATCGTGGAAATTCCTGCGGCCCGATATCTGCTGAAAGACAGGGACAGCCATAAGGAAGAAGGAAAACAGCATGACAGAATATGAACATATTGAGCACACGTTTGCACCGGTGTACGATGCGGATTCGCTGGTGCTGATCCTGGGGACATTGCCCTCTGTGAAATCCCGGGAGAACCATTTTTATTACGGACATAAGCAGAACCGTTTCTGGAAAGTGATGGCAGATCTGTGCGGGGAACCGGTGCCGGAGACCATAGAGGAGAAAAAGAAAATGCTACTGACCCACCATATCGCCATATGGGATGTGATCCAGAGCTGCGATATTAAGGGATCCAGCGACAGTAGCATCCGCAATGTGGAGCCGACGGATATTCGAAGGATCCTGGCGGAATCACAGATCACGCGGATCTATGCCAACGGTAACAAAGCAGGAGAGCTTTATCGAAAATATCAGCTGCCCCTGACCGGCATAGAAGCCACGGTGCTGCCCTCCACCAGCCCGGCCAATGCGGCATGGAGGCTGGAGAGTTTGTGCGAAGTGTGGCGGGAGACGATAGTACTTTTATAATTTTTGAAAAAACGACAAAAAAATGAAAGTACTATTGACAATTCATGAGATGTTTTATATAATTTAAGAAATGATACCAAAGGTATCAAAAGCAAAAGGGGATTATCGTATAGAACAGACCGCGCATCTAATAAGGATGCGCGGTCTGTTTTTTATGGGAAATACATATATCGGTCATGTTTAGTATGTAGTCGTTTTAAGGAAGGACGACAGTAGCAGATATGTATCGTAGCATTGTCTGGTGGAGAAATGCCATAGGCGAGTGTAAAAGTTTAGAGAAAAGCTAGCAAAAATAGAATATATAGTAAAATATAATTTAGTAAAGTATGATTGTCTAAAATACAAATTGACGTTCCGAGGAAGATAATTTGCAGATAATTTTGATATTTGTTTGCAATGAATAAATCGGAATGTAAATTTTAAATTTAAGAAAATGGAATACTTGCCTCGCGGATTAAGTTATAGATATTTTGGAATTTTGCAGGTTCACTTTGGCGTGCGGCAATCAGAAGTCCTTGCAATCGGGCCTTTGACTGAAGATTTTTTGGATTCTGACTAAAGTATTTCCATTCACTGATTACATTAAGACTTAATGAATTTTTGATTTTTAAGTTTCCATTAGACGATATAACGACACCAGTGATAAGCTTAGGATATTTTTTGGTATAGTATTTTACTTTGTTACGTGAAAGTCGGTATAAGTTTTTAGAGATAATTTTATATATTACTTGTTTTTGAGTATGAGAAATTATGTGTTGTGAAGAAAAGGTGACGTCATCAACATACACGGACATAGTAATATTATTTTTATCACAAAAATTCTGTAAAGAATCAAACATTTTATGGTTCACCAAATAAGATAATATCTGACTTGCGGGAGACCCGGAGATTAAATGGTTTGGTGTTTTAATTTTCTTTGATATTAAAAAAGCATTTACAGATTCAACGTTTTCAATGCTACATTTTGACAAGTCTACTGTCAACAAATTAGTTAAAATATTTGCAATATCAGGAGAGGTTTTTAGTGACTCTATAAAAAAATTGTATACAGTATTGCGTGTGATACAAGGAAAAAAGGCACACAAATCAATTTTGAAGACATATTTATTACCGCTATGTAGTTTTGCATTTCCTATATATGATTTCCCTTTTATCCCAGAAAAAATATTAGCTGGAACAATGATTTTATTTAATTCATTTTTAATATGTCGTTGAATGGTTTTTAGTTCTTCAGAAGGAACTTCAATTAAACGAGGTTTGGGATCTGTTTGTATATATGGAGAAATTTGTTTGGAAACATAAGATTGTTTTAAAAATTGCCTGTTGTGGATATGTAATAAACTCAATAAATATTTCTTTGAAGTTAGTTTATATAGGTTCGAATGAATAGGGTTAATCATAAAATTCCCTCATTTCAAATTAAATGCTGGTGTTTAGCAATTGCGTACTATGCTGATAAATAAACGAATAAATTCAGCACGAGTAGTAGGATCACAAATAGACATAACCAGTGTAAGACAAATAATAGCGATAATGATGCAGATTAAAGATTTGCCATCAAGTTTAATGTTACTAAGTATGTTGACATTTATAGTAACATTAGGTTTATCCGCTTTCTTTTTCATAGAGATCACCTCCTTGTTATTATTGGCTCCATATAGGAGTCTCCCTAATCCTCAAATAACAAAGAGATTGTTATAGCGTATATCTATTGTTCTCACACCAGCATATTTCTTCTCCCTATGAGCACTTATATACGTTTATGATGCGAAAAAAGTAAGTATAGCACCACCTAAGCCCCCTCTCCGGGAACTGCGGTACAGACTTGGTACTCTTAGGGGATATGGGCGGCATAGACTGTGAGATGCAGTCGCGTCCTTAAAAATACATATTGAGTAGTCAATATGTACCATTCGTCTTAGACGAACCAAATGGGAGTAAATCTGCTATTTACACTGGCAATAATATTATACAGCACTAATATAAAAAAATCAATCGAAAAAGAACGCTTGTTCCCTACTGGCTTTTTATTTTATCTAAGGAAGCAAGTGCTGTCAGATATGATACTCTATTGGCAAGGGATAAAAATAAAGCGAATGACAGGCATGAAATAGTAATCGTTATATTGACTAATAGAACTTTTATGGAATATCATGAATATGAGATTAAGATGATTGATGAAATAGGAATAAATAAGGTAAAAATATACGAGAATTAAAGAGCTATAAAGCAGAAGATATTGGAAAAGGGGATTTACGATGGCAGTTGCAAAACCAATTATAAGACAGATAAAAGACAACAGTGAATCATTAGATTTCTTTGAAACTGTTTCACTTCCTTCCGAAGATGAGAAAACACGGAAAATCATTATGGATTTTCCCACAGTTTATATACATAACTGGAAAGACTCCGGTGATTTTGAGGTGTATGTAGGGGAGTCCAATAATATCTTTAAAAGAACACGCCAACACTATGATACAGCGAATGACAGAACACAATGGCAGAGTAAATTATTGGAAAAGGATTCCAGCTTGTTCATTATTGGACACGAACATTTTAATAAATCATTGACATTGGATATTGAAAATCGGTTAATGCACTATATGATGAGCGCTGATCATGTAAGGCATGTACATAATTTGAGAGATAATCCGCAGAAGGGTTATTACCCGATGGAAGAGCTGGATGAAATATTCAGTAAAATATGGAGAGGTCTTCGGAAGGAAAATAAGGAACTATTTCCCTCAGAGAGTGCAATTAAAGATTCGGCGATATATAAGGCTTCACCACTGCACAAGTTGACTGAGGATCAGGAAAATGCAAGAGAATTGATCATACAGAAAGTCACGGACGCTCTTTCTAAGGGAAAAACAAAGCAGCTGATCTTTATTGATGGTGAGGCAGGAACAGGTAAGACTGTTTTGAATAGCAGTACATTTTATGAATTATATTGCCGGGCAGAAGAAAATAAAACCAGTATACGATGCTATATGCTTGTAAACCATGATGAACAGATAAAGGTATATGAGCAGATAGCGGAGAGACTTGGATTAACAGAAAAATATGGAAATGTTGTCAGCAAGCCCACATCGTTTATTAATACCCATTCAGCAGATGATCCGGTAGATGTTGCATTTATAGATGAGGCACACTTATTGCTGACACAGGGTAAGCAATCTTATAGAGGAAAAAATCAGCTTCAGGATATCATAGAGCGGGCAAGAGTTACTGTGGTGATGTTTGATGAATATCAGATACTCACGACGGAACAGTTTTGGGAAGCACAGATTTTGGAAAAGTACCGAAAGCAGGCAGAAGCAACCAATAATCACATTATATTGGATAAACAGCTTCGGATGCAGGCAGGTCCGGAAACGATGGACTGGATCGATTCGTTTACAAAAAGAAACGAGATCAAAAAACTTCCGGAAACAGTTGATGGATATACAATCAAGGTTTTTGATGATCCGGAACAACTGGATCTGGAAATTACGGAAAAGGCAAAGAAAACGGATTCGGCATTATCACGTTTGATCGCAACTTATGACTGGGAATATAGTAGCAAAGCGAAAAGAAGATTTAGAAAATATTGGGAAGTAGAAATCGGAGCATGGCATAAACCCTGGAATAGAGAATTAAAGTCAGAACTTTCCCAAAAAGAAAAGAGACAGATTAAAGATTTAGCCTGGGCAGAACAACCACAGACAATCAATGAAGTGGGTTCTACTTTTACAATTCAGGGATTTGATTTAAATTATGCCGGAGTTATTCTGGGACCTTCTGTTAAATACAGAAATGGAAAAGTAATATATGACACCGAAAAAAGCTGTAATGATAAGGCGATTCAAAACAGAACATTATCAGATGGTTCAAAACAAAAATTTGGAGAAATATTGATTCAACATGCAGTTCGTGTTTTGATGACCCGTGGTGTAAATGGAATGTTTATTTATGCTTGTGACGATGAACTTAGAGAGGCATTAAAAAGGGCAACCCAAAGAGGAGAGACAAAGTAAATATGAAACAGGAAACGATAGACAGAATCAGAAAATTCACAGAGGATAGAGACTGGGATCAGTTTCATTCACCGGAAAACCTTGCAAAATCAATTGTAATTGAGGCAGCAGAGCTTTTGGAATGCTTTCAGTGGTCTGATAAAGACTATGATTTACAGCATGTAAAAGAAGAACTTGCGGATGTTATTGTATATAGCCAGAATTTGCTGGATAAGCTGGGGCTGGATGCGGATGAGATCGTAAATATGAAGATGGATCAGAACGAGGCGAAGTATCCGGTGGAGAAGGCAAAGGGAAGTGCGGCAAAATATGATAAACTATAAATAGAACTAAAAGTTGTGATACATGGGGAAGTTTAAATACGCATTATTATTCTGTTATTTATGAAGTGGATGTTGGTTTTATACAGGAAAAGGGGATTAGGATGAAAAAAGGATTGCTTTTGGGGAATGGAATAAATAGTAGAATAGGAGTTGATTCTTTTTCAGTCGATAACATTTGGCGGCGTTTTATAGAGAATATAAGAAAATACAAACCGGTTTTTGAGGCAACATTTGATATTACGATATATGAAGATGAAATAGTTGATGTATTGTTGAATTCAAGTAACAGAGGAATTGAAACATTAGCAGGTACAGTCTACAAATATATTTGTGACAAAATCGGGAGCAAATGGTCTACAAATGATGATATCCGATTGCAGGATTTGTTGACATGCATTGCTATTACTACAATTTTTCTAGATGAAAATGGTAAAAAGAAAGTAAATTACAAGGTAGACCAGCTGCCGGATTTTTCTGTATATGATATGGTATTTACACTGAATTATTATGAATTTTGGGATTATAACCATATTGCGGTACCGTTACATGGAAGAGTAGACTTGGATGCAATCCATGAAAATATTAATGTGCTAGTTAGTAGTCTCCGTATGAGTTATGATAAATACAGGGAAGCTGTTGAAAAAGTAGCAAGAAATAATAAGGTTCAAATAGTAAATTTATCAGATATAATTTTTGCTCCGTCAGCGGTTATTAAAGAACATTTAATTTGCGTAGAAGGAATATATCCATCAAATAGATTATTCCCAGCAGATGATTTGTATCTTATTAAGAAACAAAAATTATATGAAGACATAAAGAATGTTGATGAACTGGATATTTTTGGAATGTCACCATATGGCGATGATAGCTTAATTCATATAATTAATACAAAATTAAAAGTGAGAGTATTTATTTATAATAAAGATAGCAACCATGAAACTAGAGAATGGATGAGAAAATTAACATGTCCCTATGAATTGCTTGATTCGGGATTAATATGATTTTTACTAATAGGCAAGAGCGTATTAATTGATATTAGCATTTATGAGGCACTCTGGAATATAAGAAAGGAGAAGGTATGTACGAATTATTATCAAAGAGAATTAAGAATGCAGACGGAGAACCGGAAGTATTTATATATAATAGTTTTCCATCAGCTTTTAGAAATCAGGTTTTTTATATTTTAGAAGATGTTTTAGAGCCATATTCAACATATGATGAAAATTTGTGGGATATTTTCGAGGAAAATTTTTGCAGAGAAAAGGGATTGAAGGGCATGGGATATGGTAAACTGCAAAAGGGTTATGGAAAATCCAGTATAGAAGAATATTTTAAAGATTGTGATGATATTGACTTTTTGGATGCAATAGATTATTTCTTTTACTTGATTGATAAAAAGCTACGTACTATAAAACCAAAATACAAATATGATTATGATGCAGATGGCGCAATAAATGATGCAATCGTTGAGTTGAATTATCGATTTAAACAGCATAATTTGGGATATGAGTTTGTCAATTCACAGATTATTACTATTGATAGTACTTTTTTGCATAAAACAGCTGTAAAACCAGCTTTAAAATTATTGCTCGAAGAAGGCTTCGAAGGCGCTGAAGATGAGATAAGAAATGCTTATGAAAAAAGACGAAAAGGTGATAATAAAAATGCAATATTAGAGGCAGAGAAAGCTTTTGAAAGCACAATGAAAATCATTTGTGATAAACAGGGATATGTATATGATAAAAACAAGGATACGGCACAGAAACTAATTGCAATTTTAGAAAACAATGGTTTTTATCCAAGCTATATGAATGCGCATTTGACAAGTATACGAACAACATTGGAAACAGGATTACCTGTTGTAAGAAATAAAGTAGCTGGACATGGACAAGGAAATCAGATTATTACTATATCAGACGAATACACCGATTATGCATTGCATTTGGCTGCGGCTAATATTTTGTTTTTGGTACGATTATATAGGAATAAAAAACAAAATCCTTAGTAGTAATCTTTTTCATTTTACTACTAACAGGTAGTAACAACTTGCTAAGTTCTGCCCTGATTTGCCACAATCTGTAATTTCACAGCATTTTACCATAACCCCAGAAAACCTCGCAAAACAGGGTGTTTCCGGACAAAAAGGAGTAAACAATAACTATGATAAAAGTCCTTTTCATCTGCCATGGCAACATCTGTCGTTCCCCCATGGCGGAATTCGTAATGAAAAAATTAGTATCCGATGCCGGACTCACCGCCCGCTTCCAGATCGCCTCCGCGGCCACCAGCACAGAGGAAATCTGGAACGGCATCGGGAATCCGGTGTATCCGCCGGCGAAGGCGGAGCTGGCGAGGCATGGGATCTCCTGTGAGGGGAAGCGGGCCAGACAGGTGACGAGAGCGGATTATGCGGAATATGATTATCTGATTGGTATGGATGGTGCGAATATCCGCAACATGCTGCGGATATTCGGGGGAGATCCGGAGGGGAAAGTAGCGAAGCTACTTTCCTATGCGGGATCGGAACGGGATATTTCGGATCCATGGTACACGGGAGAGTTTGGGACGACCTACGATGACGTTCTGGAAGGCTGTACCGCGTTCCTTGAATATTTACAACAAAACAGCAAAATCGACACATGATCTGACACTGCCAACACTGTACATATGACAAATGTGTCATGCGTGAAAAGTTCACAGAATCACCACATTTTTCTCACAATTCCTTCGCAGATGTCCTTTATCATAAGAGGCAGATAAGGGGAAAGAAATGTTCACAAGATTTTTAATGGAACAGGAGGAATGAGAATATGAGAAGATGGAATTTACCCCAGGTGAATACAAAGGTAATGTGTGCAGTGTTGACAGCTGCTATGGTGATGACAGGATTTACAGCCTGTGGCGGATCAACCACTGCGAGTGCAGCAAGCACGGAAGCATCGGAAAATAAAGAGACGATCGCATCGGAGAGTACGACGGAGCAGAATACTGTAGAGAGCAGTGAAGAGAAGGTAGAATCTTATCTTGGTCAGATTACAGCGATTGACGGCAATGTGATCTCCATCGCACTGGCAGAGAAGCCGGAAGCTCCGGAGGGTGAAGCACCTGTTGGTGAGGCACCCAGCGGAGAAAAGCCGGATGGCCAGGCTCCTGACGGCAACGGTGGCGCGCCCAATGGTGAAGCCCCTACCGGCGAAGCTCCCAGCGGAGAAAAGCCGAACGGCCAGACTTCTGATGGCAATGGCAGCGCCCCCAACGGAGAAACACCGAACGGTCAGAAACCTGAGAAAGACATGCTAGATGAGATGACCTTAACTCTCAGCGGAGATACTATGACTATCACAGTCAATGACGATACGATCATTACGATTGACGGAGAAGATGCCACTCTGGATGAACTTCAGGTAGGCGATACCGTATCCTTCTTCCTGGATGGTGAGACAGTGACTTCATTGAGCGTAGGCGTGCCGGAGTCGACACAGCCTATGCAGGCCCCGGAGCAAAATTAAGCTGACGTAAGAGCATGGTTCCCAGAATTTCTGCCATTTCTTCCGGAGACTGGGGATTGGATTCTTTCAGCCAGGTCTCTACGACACCGACACAGCCGGTGATGATGAAGGAGCAGAGATATTTATAGTTGGCATCGGATTGCGCACTTTCCAGAACCTGGAGGGTGCGCTTTTCAATCTGATCTTTCAGACGATTGACGAAAGCCAGATCCCCATGAGGGCCGATCATGACCTTGGCCAGATCCCTGTTTCGGTCCAGAAAATGGAAGAATTCCAACAACGGCCCCTGAGAGGCCAGAGAATTGGTAACGACCGGTTTCTGCTCCATGATTTCATTAAATTCCAGGAACATTTCATCCTCGATTTTATGGAGCATATCGTAGATATCATCATAATGCAGATAAAAGGTTCCGCGGTTGATATCCACCAGTTCAGTCAGCTCCTTGACGGAGATATCCTGAATATCATGGGTTTCTAACATTTTTACCAGCCCCTGTAATAAGAGAGCTCTTGTCTTGCGCACACGGCGATCCATTTTTTCCATAAGACAATCCACCAGCCTTTCCGGGAAAAGAAGAAATCATTTCCTATATGTAATACAAATCTGAATTTTTTCTAAAATAATAGACGAACATCGCGAAAATGTCTAAAAATAAACAATCACAAAAAATCTGTAGCTTGCTTTTTCTTCCCCATTATTATATTTTGCATGTGGCAGAAAATCAACACAAGTTCATTAAATGACATTAATACAATTTCTCATCTTTGTAGTAAGTCTTTACAGATGTTCAAAAACATTTTAAACTAGAGGTGTATAAAATCAAATACATAAACAAGGGTACAAAGAGAGAAAAAGCAGGAGGGAACTATGGCAGACAACGCAGAAAAAGACAAAAAAGATAATTCCTTTATGATGAAACTTGCCACGCTCATTGTAGACAAACGAAAAGGATTTTATCTGATCTTTATTGTTTTATGCATATTTTGCGTATTATCCATGAACAGAGTCAAGGTTAATAACGATCTGACCACTTATTTGCCGGACACAACAGAGACCAGAAGGGGACTGGATCTGATGGATTCGGAATTTACCACGTATGGCTCCGCCCGGATCCTGATCTGTAACGTGACGTTTGACGAGGCACAGAAACTGGCAGATCAGGTGGAGGAGATGGACGGTGTCAGCATGTTGGATTTCGATGACACCGAGGATCATTATCATGACATGGAGGCTTTATTGTCTGTCACTTTTGATGAGGAAGCAGACACGGAAGCTACACAGCAGCATCTGGATGAAGTATTGGATGCATTGTCCGATTATGATGTTTACTATTCTTCCGATATCGGTCAGGAAGAGCGTGACGCGGATGACTTGAATAATGATATGATCGTCATTCTGTTGTTGGCAGCAGTGGTTATCGTAGCCGTATTGTTATTTACCTCTACGACTTATGCGGAAATCCCGGTTTATCTGACTACATTTATTGTGGCAGCTATTTTGAACAAAGGTACGAACTACTGGTTCGGAACCATCAGTTTTGTTACGAACTCCATCGCGGTGGTACTGCAGTTAGGTCTGGCGGTAGACTATGCCATCATTCTGGCCCACCGTTTTATGGAAGAACATGAGGACAAGGATGCCAGAGAGGCTGTGATTGTTGCTTTGAGTAAGGCAATCCCGGAGATTTCCTCCAGTTCCCTGACCACCATCTCCGGTATGGTAGCCATGATGTTCATGCAGTTTAGAATTGGTTATGATATGGGTATCATTCTGGCAAAATCCATTATTTTCAGTATGGTGGCCGTATTCTTCCTGATGCCCGGACTGTTGTTGACCTTTTCCAAGGCCATCGACAACACCCATCACAAGAGCTTCGTTCCGAAGATCACAGCAGTCGGTAAGTTTTGTGTGGCTACCCGCTACATTATACCGCCTATTCTGATCGTAGGTGTTATTATAGCATTTTTCCTGTCCAATAAGGCAAACTACGTGTACGATACCAACACTCTGGAATCCAGTACTATGAGTGATAATAAATTCTCCGTCAGCGTGGTAAATAAGGAATTCGGCATGGTGAACCAGCTGGCGGTCATTGTGCCGAACGGTGATTATGAAAAAGAGGCACAGACACTGAAAGCTCTGGAAAAGCTGGATGTGGTGAAATCCTGTCAGGGACTTGGCAATATCGAGGCCATGGACGGCTATATGCTGACGGATAAGCTGACCCCCAGGCAGTTTGCGGAACTGATCGATCTGGATATTGAAGTGGCGGATATGTTGTATTCGGCATATGCACTGGATCAGAGCGATTATGGTGCGCTGGTCAGTGGCGTCAGTGAATACGAAGTTCCGTTTATTGATATGTTCCTGTTCATTTATGATCAGAAAGAAAGCGGCAACATCACACTGGACGATGATCTGGAAGAAACTCTGACGGATGCTTATTCCCAGATCTGTATTGCGAAAGATCAGCTGCTGGGCGAAGACAATTCCCGATTTGTTCTGGAATTGAATGTTCCTTATGAGGGAGAAGAGACCACAGCAGCACTGGATCAGATCCGTAATACCGTGGCAAAGTTCTATAATATAGATGACATTCTGCTAGTCGGTAACGCCACCAGTGATAAGGATCTGGGCGATTCCTTCGCAACGGATAATACGATCATCACGGTGCTGACAGCATTGTTCGTTATGATCATCCTGCTGTTCACCTTCCAGTCCGCCGGTCTGCCGGTACTGTTGGTTGTAACGATTCAGGGTAGTATCTGGATGAACTTCTCATTGCCGTATCTGTTGAATGAAAATGTATATTTCCTGGGATATCTGGTAGTATCTGCGATCCAGATGGGTGCAACGATCGACTACGCTATCGTTATCACCAGCCGTTACATGGATCTGAAGACCTATATGCCGATCAAGGAAGCCGCCATCGAAGCACTGAACCAGGCGTTCCCTACCATTGTTACCAGCGGATCCATGCTGGTATCTGCGGGATTTATTATCAGCTATGTATCTTCCAATGCAGCGGTAGCGGCCATCGGACTGGCTCTTGGTCGTGGTACTCTGACATCTATTTTGTTGGTACTGCTGGCATTGCCGCAGACACTGCTGATCGGAGATATCATTATTCAGAAGACAGCATTTACACTGAAACGGGATCTGGCAAAGCCCTTGCCCTCCGCCGGAAGAATCCGTATGAACGGTCACATCAAGGGTTATGTCAATGGTGTGTTGGAGGGTGATTTCATCGGTGTCATTGATGGTGAGATGGGTGCGGTGGTGCGTCCCAAGGATACCGTGACGATGGAGGAGCGGGACGATGCCCCGGAAGAAAACTATCCCAGACTGGAAGCCCAGGAGCTGCCGGAGGATGAGACAGCCGGACAGAAAGCAACCGGAGCAGATACAGAAGCTGCGGATAAGAAAGCTTCGGATAAAGAAAAAACAGCAGAAAGCGAGGGAACAGAAGATGAACAGTAAGAGATTATTATGTTTCCTGCTGGGAGCGGCATTACTGCTGCAGACACCGGCAACCGCTTATGCGGAAGAGACGTTAACCTATGAACAATATAAGGGCGGCAGCGGTTATAGCAGCACGATAAAGGAGCAGGATTATGCAGTCATAGAGATCAGCACGGAGGAGGATCTGCGGAAACTGGTGGAGAACTGTGTACTGGACAGTTGGTCCAGAGATAAAAAAGTAGTGCTGCAGAACGACATTGTTCTGAGCATGACAGGTGAACTCAGTATTCCTACGTTTGCAGGAATCTTTGACGGCAGCGGTTTTACTATTTCCAATGTGAAACTGACCGGAGACGGTTCGGCAGTGGGATTGTTCCGCTATGTGCAGGAGGGAGCAAAAGTCCGCAACCTTACGGTCACGGGGGAAGTATCTCCCTCTGGAAGTCAGGATCAGGTCGGCGGTATCGTCGGTGTGAACTATGGCAGCATTGAAAATTGTAAATTTACCGGAAATGTGGTCGGTGATACGGATGTCGGCGGTATTGCCGGAGTCAATGCCGAGAGCGGAGAGATCCGTCGGTGTGAATCCTCCGGAAATGTGATCGGCAATCATTCCGCAGGCGGTATTGTGGGCAACAACCACGGTATTCTGAATAACTGCAGCAACAATGGCAATATCAATACGTACAGCACGGAAGTGACTTATGATCTGGAAGATATCACCATGGACAATCTGGAGCAGATCAACAGTACCTCCAATGTGGCAGCTCATACGGACACCGGCGGTATCGCAGGTATTTCGGATGGTAAGATTTATTATTGCTCCAATTCCGGTGCCATCGGCTACCAGCACGTAGGCTACAATACCGGAGGTATCGTAGGCAGACTGCATCAGGGCTATCTGCAGAACTGCACCAACACCGGATATGTGCAGGGCAGAAAAGATGTGGGCGGTATCGTGGGTCAGATGGAGCCGTTCCTGGAAATCCAGTATCTCAGTGACAAGCTGAAGGAACTGGATACGGAGACAGACAAATTCCTGGATATGTTGGATGCCACCCAGAAAGATGTGAGCAGCTATAGCAAACAGGCATCCAGTATTGCCAAGAGTATCAGTTCGAACCTGAAAGATGCCAACAATGCGGGAAGTTCTCTGACCGGGACCGCTCATGATCTGTGGCATATTTACAATCAAGAGCTGAACGGCGTCAGCAACGATCTGAAAGTCCTGAATGACGATCTGAACAAGCAGGCGGATAATGACAAGAATAACGGCAACAGTCATGACGTTACCATCAGTGGAAATGATATTTGGAATGGTAACTGGGGTGGCGATGGCGATCATGACGTCAGTGGCGGAAACATTACCATCACCGTACCGGACGATACGGAGAGCTATAAATCGGCACTGAAAAAATTCGGAGAGAATGCCACCAAGCATCTGGATAACATGACGAATGCTTCCACGGATCGCAGTGGCGGTATCAAAGATAATCTGGATACACTGAATGACAGGCTCGACAAGGCTTTTGACCAGTTGGGTCAGTTGGGGGATGTACTGGAAGCCGGGACAGACAGCACCAGTGCCCACATGGATGAGCTGATGGATCAGGCCAGAGTTCTGAGGAATCTGGTCAGCGAAATCCGGGATGATCTCTTCCGGTATGAAGGAATTTCTGTAGAAGATACTTCGGATGAGTCAGCCAGCAAGGAAGAGGTGAACCCCGGAGATCCCGATGCGGAGGATGACACCGCAGAACCGGAAGGAACCGAAGAAGCGCGCTATGATACTTCCAGCTTCCAGAAGGGAAAGGTCACCTTATGTGTGAACCGCGGTACGGTGGAAGCCGATACGAATGTGGGCGGTATCGTTGGACAGGTGGCAACGGAATACGATTTTGACCCTGAGGACGATATCACTTTAACCGGAACGGAGAGTTTCGATGTGGAGCAGACGGTCAAGGCAGTCATCAGAGACAGCCGCAACCTTGGAGACGTGACCGGTAAAAAAGACTATGTCGGCGGTGTGGTCGGTAAAGCAGAATATGGCGCAGTCATTTCCTGTGAGTCTTATGCACCCGTAGAGAGTACCGGAGGCAGCTATGTGGGAGGAATTGCCGGATCTGCCAGCTATGCGATCCGCAGCTGTTACAGCATGGGCAGGATCACCGGTAAAAATAATATCGGAGGTATTGCCGGAGAAGGCTGTGATATTTTCTACAGCTATGCGTACAATGATCTGGATATGTCCGGCGAAGGCCAGGGCAGCATTGCCGGAAAAGTCAGTGATGATGGAACTCTGTATGGCAACTATTATGTGGAAGGCGGAGCCGGTGGCGTAGACGGCATTGGTTATCAGGGCGGCGCTACCCCGTTGTCCTACCAGGAATTCTGCAGCAAAGACGTTCCGGACGCTTTCTCACAGTTTACCATTACCTTCCAGGCGGATGGTGTAGAAGTGGCTTCCTATAAATGCGGTTACGGGGATTATCTGTCGGCAGACCAGATTCCGGAAGTACCGGAGAAGGATGGCTATTACGGTGTATGGCCGGATTATGATTTCAGTGATATTACCGGTAATAAAGTGCTGGAAGCAGAGTATGAGGAATGGACCGCATCCATTGCTTCCGCAGAGAAAAACGATAACAATAAGGCACTGGTTATGGCAGAAGGCAACTTCTATCCCAATGCAGCATTGCATCTGCAGGTAGAGGGAAATACTTATACAGTATCCATGACCAATTCCATGGAAGAGGATGCACCGGACTATACCGGAGAAGCAACCTTGCGTGTCTACTGTGAGGATGCGGATAACACTGTCATAGAGGTAGCACAGGATGGAGAGTACACGGAAGTGGAATCAACTGTGATCGGCAGCTATAGACAGTTTACCATGGAAGTGCCCGGCAGCTTCCGCACGGTAGAGGCCGAGGGCAGTCATACACTGCTGATCGTACTTTGCATCGTCGGTGGTGCAGTCGTGATCCTGTTGATCGTATTGTTAGGGAAAAAAGCGGCAAAACGCCGGAAGACGCGCAAGGCGGTAAAACGTGACCGGAAAGCCGGAAAAGCTGACGAGGACCAGAGTGGCAAAACGGATGCAGCAGAAGATGCCGGACAGACGGCTGACGCAGAGGAATAACAATGATTCAGGCAGTTTTATTTGACATGGACGGTACGCTGATCGATACCGAAAAATATTACCGTATTTTCTGGCCGAAGGCACTGGCAGCCTGTGGGTATACCATGACAGATGAGCAGGCACTTACGATGCGCAGCCTGGGACGCCCCTTTGCTCCCAGACAGCTCAAGGACTGGTACGGTGAAGATTTTGACTATTATGTGGTGCGTGACAAACGAAAAGAGATGATGGAAGAAACACTGGACCGGGATGGCATCAAATGCAAGCCCGGTGCCGTGGAGCTTCTGGAAGATCTGAAAAAAAGGCATATCACCGCAGCGGTTGCCACAGCGACGGATCTGGAGCGGACGGAAAAATATCTGGCGATGGCAGGACTTCGGCCGTATTTTGAGAAACTGATTTCGGCCACTATGGTAGCAGAAGGTAAGCCGTCCCCGGATATTTATCTCTATGCCTGCAGGCAGCTGGGACTGGCACCGGAAGAGTGCATGGCCGTGGAGGATTCTCCCAACGGAGTCATGAGTGCTTACCGCGCCGGCTGTAAGGTCGTGATGGTGCCGGATCAGACACAGCCAGATGAAAAATTAAAAAAATGTCTGTACGCCTGCGTACCGACCCTGGCAGATATCAGCCACCTCATTTAGAGGTGGCTATATTTGTCATAGTAGCTTGATTTTTGTATTCCAGTGTGTTATTATTTTAACGATTAGAGTGACTATTCGGAAGACAATGAAATCAAGCGGGACTGCTTTGTCATGCTTGCATGTAAAAAGCAGTTTTGCTTGATTTTAGGTGACTCGAATAGAGTCACCGCCACACATATGAGCAAAAATAGCTGCGCAGCAGCGAAAGCACGATTTATCGTGCGATTTTGCGAATAATGTGTGGAATGTATTCATACTTGGAGCCCACGAGGGGCGGAAAGGAATGGAAGAAAATGAATTTTGATGACATCGTAGCAAAAGTAAAAGAGTGTGGGAAGAAGACCGTCGCAGTCTCCGTAGCACAGGACAGTGCAGTACTGGAAGCTGTACATGAGGCCAAGAGACTGGGCATTGCAGATGCAATCCTGGTAGGTGATGAGGCAAAGATCCGTGAGATTGCAGCCGGACTGAATATGGACCTCTCCGATTATGAGATCATCAATGAGCCGGATATGATCGAAGCTTCCCTGAAAGCTGTAAAGCTGGCACATGACGGCCGTGCAGATATGTATATGAAGG
>ERZ650918.1601-NODE-1601-length-18709-cov-20.669669_pt1 | contig 18709 bp, 16 predicted proteins | sample MGYA00514758_ERZ650918 | MGnify/ENA metagenome assembly ERZ650918 | reverse complement strand
TGCTCCGCCTCCCCTCTGTTTGATGTACCTTCATTAAACCTCTTTTTTTACAAAACCGCAAGCGTTTTAGGCATTTTTGTAAAAACAGTTCATCTTATCCTTTCATTTTTTAGCTACATTTCCCTGCATTTAGCTATTTGTATAAAATATTTTCCTCTTGCTTTTTATTTCTTATCCAAAATCCAACAAAATAAACTGTATCTCCATTTGATTTGCGTTAGCTATTGACAACTTTTTTTCCAGGGATTAAAATGTAAGCATAGGCTAACAACTGTATATATCCTATTTTCCTGATAGAGAAAGAGGAGGAATTGTTCTTATGACATTGGACTGTCTGAAACCCGGACAGAGCGGCGTAATCTCTGTTGTCGGCGGTCAGGGCGCACTGCGCAGAAGGCTGCTGGACATGGGTCTGACCCCCAAAACAAAGGTGAGTGTCCGCAAGGTCGCACCGATGGGGGACCCCATCGAGCTGTACCTGCGCGGCTATGTACTGACCATCCGCGCGGAGGATGCTGCCAACATCGAAATCGGGGAGGTAACACAATGAGTCATCTTCTTGCCCTTGCCGGCAACCAGAACTGCGGAAAAACCACCCTCTTTAATGCGCTGACCGGCAGCAACCAGCACGTCGGAAATTTTCCGGGCGTAACTGTTGAAAAAAAAGAAGGCAGCATCAAAAAGTATAAGGATGCGGTTCTGGTGGACCTGCCCGGCATCTATTCCCTCTCGCCGTACACCTCCGAAGAGGTGGTCACCCGAGATTTTCTGGTCAAAGACCACCCCGATGCCATCATCAACATCGTCGATGCCACCAACCTGGAGCGCAACCTGTATCTGACCCTTCAGCTGATGGAGCTGAACATCCCGATGATCCTTGCGCTGAACATGATGGACGAGGTACGCGCCAGCGGCAACACTATCCACGTCAAAAAGCTGTCGCAGGAGCTGGGCATCCCGGTCATTCCAATCTCTGCTGCCAAAGGCGAGGGCATCTCGGACCTGCTGGACACCGTAATCAAAACTCTCAAGGGTGACAAAGCACTGCCGCGGCTGGATTTCTGCAAGGGAGAAGTGCACCGCGCCATCCACTCGATTGCCCACATCATCGAGGACCACGCACAGGCTGCCGGTTATCCCATCCGCTTTGCTGCCACCAAGCTGGTGGAGGGCGACCAGCGCATTGAGGAAGCCCTGAAGCTGGATCAGAACGAAAAAGAGATGATCGAACATATCATCGTGCAGATGGAGCAGGAGCGCGGGCTGGACCGCGCCGCCGCCATTGCGGATATGCGCTTCTCCTTTATTCAGGAACTGGTGGCGCAGACGGTAGTCAAGCCCCACGAAAGCAAGGAGCAGCTGCGCTCCAACCGCATCGACAAGTTCCTTACCGGCAAGTACACCGCCATCCCGGCGTTTATCGCCATCATGGGTCTGGTGTTCTTCCTCACCTTCAATGTCATCGGCCTGTTTTTCCAGAACCTCATGGAAATGGGTATCGACGCCCTGACCGGCGTTGTGGACACCGCCCTGACCAACTGGAATGTCAACGCGGCGGTGCACTCGCTGGTCATCGACGGCATCTTTACCGGCGTGGGCAGCGTGCTGAGCTTTCTGCCCATCATCGTGGTGCTGTTCTTCTTCCTCTCCATGCTGGAGGATACCGGCTACATGGCGCGTGTGGCCTTTGTGATGGATAAGCTGCTGCGCCGCATCGGCCTTTCCGGCCGCAGCATCGTGCCCATGCTCATCGGCTTTGGCTGCACCGTGCCCGGCGTGATGGCAAGCCGCACCCTGCCCTCGGAGCGCGACCGCAAAATGACCATTCTGCTTACGCCGTTCATGAGCTGCTCCGCAAAGCTGCCCATTTACAGCCTGTTTGCGGCGGCCTTCTTCCCCCAATATGCAGGGCTTGTGATGGTGCTGCTGTACTTCACCGGCATTCTGGTGGGCGTACTGGCGGCGCTGCTGCTCAAGAGCACCGTGTTCAAGGGCGAAGCCGTGCCCTTTGTCATGGAGCTGCCCAACTACCGCCTGCCCGGCCTGAAAAATGTGGCGCAGCTGCTGTGGGAAAAGGCGCGGGACTTCTTGCAGAAGGCCTTTACGGTCATCTTTGCCGCTACCATCGTCATCTGGTTCTTGCAGAACTTTGACCTGCAGCTGCGGCTGACCGCTGACCCGCAGGCCAGCATTCTGGCGCGCATCGCGGGCGATATTGCCCCGCTGTTTGCCCCGCTGGGCTTTGCGGACTGGCGCATCTCCACCGCTCTCATCACCGGCTTTATGGCCAAGGAGAGCGTGGTGTCCTCGCTGCTCATCCTCTTCGGCTCCACTGCTGCCCTGACCGCAGCCCTCACCCCGGCACAGGCTGCACCGCTGCTGGTGTTCTGCCTGCTGTACACCCCCTGCATCGCGGCGGTGGCCTCGGTCAAGCGGGAGCTTGGCGGCAAGTGGGCAACCATCATGGTGGTGAACCAGTGCGCCGTGGCATGGCTGTGCGCCCTGCTGGTGCGTCTGGTCGCCGTAGCGGTGTTCTGAGAAAAACGATTTGAATGCGCTCCGCGTTTGCTTTGCGCATCATCAGCGGAAAGAATATTTTTAATTTTGGGTTTCAGGAAAGTCTGCGGACTTTCCTGAAACCCTTTTTTACGGGAGGGGTCGTAACGGGAAACGACAGCTGCCGCGCTTGCTCCCCCTCGGGGGAGCTGTCGCGCAGCGACTGAGGGGCTATAAATGGAGAAGCGAAAAAAGCGTTAAAGCGATAGCGCCGACTGGCGCAGCGCTAGCTTTTTTGTGCTTCGACTTCTTCTTTAGGATTGTCAAGGGCGAGCAGCCCTTGGCCTGTTGCGGGGTGGGTGGAGTCCAGAGGTAGGGAGGGGGGAGTCGGAACACCCCTCCCTGCCTCTGGCCCAGCGGAGCGTCCCTGCACGCTTGCGACAAGCAGAAGCTTTCCCCGCAGCGCCGCTGCTTCCGCAGGAAGCAGGCGCTGCAAATGCCGTTTTCCTCCACGACCCTACCCGTGAAAAAGCCAATCGGGAAAATCCGCAGATTTTCCCGATTGGCAAATTTAAAATAATTCTTCCTTGAACCATGCGCAAAGCAAACGCGGCGCGCAGTTCAAATCATTTCTTCTTCAGTTGCTCTTCCAGCCCATCCCGCGGGGTGATGTAGACGGTGGTGTACACCTCGTACAGCACCATGCCGGGCTTGGCACCGTTTGCTTTCCAGATGTTCTTCACCTCGGTGGTATCCACTGCCACCTTGGCACCGGTGCCCGCCTTGTAGGCGCTGGAATGGATGACCGCCAGCTCCGCCGCTTCCTGCTTGGTGGTGTCCGGGATGTCCTCGCCGTGGCTCATGACCACAACATGGCTGCCGGGTGCTTTCTGCACATGGAACCATAAATCCTTTCCTCGGGCGGTGTGCAGGGTAAGCTTGTCGTTCTGGGCGTTGTTGCGGCCTACCAGGATCTCAAAGCCGTCGCTGGAAGTATAGCGCAGAAATTCCGCAGGCTTCTGCTTTTTGTCCCGCTGCTTGTAGTATTTCAGGTAGCCCTGATTTTTCAGCTCCATGCGGATCTCGTTCAGCGCGGCTTCGCCGGAGGCGCTTTCCACCTCATAGAGCACCGTTTCCAGATAGGCGATCTCTTTTTCGCCCTCGGCCAGCAGGTCCACCAGCATCCGGGCGGCAGTCTGCTTCTTTTTGTAGTTCTTAAAGAAGTTCTGGGCGTTCTGGCTGGGGCTGAACCGCAGATCCAGCGGGATGGTCACCTCTTTGCCCTCGTCGTACCAGTTGGGCACGGTCAGGCTCTTCATGCCCTTTTGCGCCAGATAAAGGTTGGCGGACAGCAGCTCACCGTACAGGCGCAGCTTTTCGCTTTTGCCGCTGGCAGCAAGCTCCTCCTGCCGGGCAGCCTGCTTGCGCAGGGCGCGGTCGTACATATTGTGCACCGCCTTGTGCAGTTCCTTGCTCTTGGTGCGCAGCCGCTCGGCGCGGTCCTTCTCGGCGTAGTAGCCCTCCAGCATCGCGTTGAAGGACGGCCACTCCCGGATGGTGTACTGCTCGCCATACTGCTGCGGACGGAAGAAGGTATACTCCACCGGCTTGCCGTCCGGCGCGGTGACGCTGCACGGGCAGCCGCCCTGTGCGTGCAGTTCCTTCAGTTCGTCAATTGCCGCCATCAGGCTGCGCTTCTGGGCATCGGTCAGTTCGTTGGCAGGCAGGTGCTCGCCGTCAAAGGCGCGCCATGCGGCCTCCCGGCAGACCACCGGCCCTACGCCGGCCACCGTCTTGTTCAACGCGTCTGCCACCGGCAGCTCCCGCTGACAGGCCGCTGCCACAATGGACGCACTGCTCACCAGCAGAAAATCCGGCCGTGCGGGCTTGGGGGGCGTGGTATAGGGCAAGCCCGGCAGCAGCTGCCGGACATCGCTGTCCTCAAAATCCACCCGCTTGAGGGCGTCGATAATTTTGCCGCTCTGCACCAGCACAAGGTTGGAGTAGCGTCCCATCAGCTCAGCGCACAGGGTATTGCGCACAAGGTCGCCCATCTCGTTGGTGCACTGAAAATCAAAGTAGACGATGCGGTCGCCCGGCTCCATGTGCACATCCAGCAGTCTGCCGCCGGTCAGGTGCTTGCGCATAAGCATACAGAAGGAGGGCGGCGTCTCGGGGTTTTCAAAGGTCTCCTCGGTCAGGCACACCCGTGCAGAGCCGCTGCGGGCGGACAGCAGCAGCGCGTAGGTATCGGTGCGGGTGCGCAGGGTGATGACCAGCTCGTCCCGGGTAGGTTCAAAAATTTTTGCGATCTTGGCATCGGTCAGGGTGGCTTTCAGCTCCGCTGCCGTCAGCGCCAGTGTCGCAGCATCCAGTGCCATAAATGTTACCTCGTTTTATCTATAACACTCTCAGTCGCCTGCGGCGTTGCCAGTTTTTCGGTTTATGCTGAAAGACCTCCCCCTTTCGGGGGAGGTGGCATTGCGCAGCAATGACGGAGAGGGTTCTCTCTTTATAAATAAGTATACGGGTCGCGGTTTTCGGTGCTTACCAGCACCTCCAGCTCCGGCAGGGCGGTGCGCAGAGCAGCCGCCACAGCGGCAGTCACCGGGAACTCGGTGGCGTAATGCCCCGCCGCAATCAGGGAAAGCCCCAGCCGCTTGGCGTCCAGCGCATGGTGGTGGTTGGCTTCGCCGGTCAGCAGACAGTCCGCGCCCTCGGCGATGGCTTCGGCAAACAGGCTGCCGCCCGCGCCGCTGATGACCGCCAGCCGACGCACCGGCTTTCCGGTGTCGGCAAACTTCACCTGTACTGCCGTGCCGGTGTCCGGCGCGTTGCACAGGGCAGCCAGCTTACGCTGCGCCAGTGCGGCCAGCTCCGGTACGGTGATGGGGTCGATTTCCCCCACCCGGCCGCAGCCGTCTGCAAAGGCGGTGCGCTGCCGGATGCCGAAAATATCCGCCAGCACATCGTTCACCCCGCCCTCGGCGGCATCCAGATTCGTGTGCATACAGATGGCGGAAATGCCCGCCTGCACCAGCTGATAGGGCACATCGGCGGGGCACAGCCGTTTGAGCGGGTCAAAGATGACCGGGTGATGCGCCACGATGACCGTGCACTGCTTTGCCGCAGCCTCTGCCACCACCTCCGGGGTGATGTCCAGCGCCACCAGCACCCGGCGCACAGCGCCGCCGCAGTCCACCAGCAGGCCGGGGTTATCCCAGTGCTCTGCCAGTTCCGGCGGGGCAAGCCGCTGCATTCCTTCGTATACCTGCTGTACCGTGGTCATTTCAGTTTCCCTCTTTCAGAATGGCATCCATCTCTGCGGCAAGCGGACTGCCGTCCGGCACGCCCAGCCGCATCCGGGGCAGCTTTGCCCGCTGCCACGCGGCGTAGCCCGCGCCCTCCGGCCAGCGGGCGGTGTCCCCCAGCAGACATTGGGTAAAGGTGGGCTCTGTCACCTCGCCGGTGTACTCTGCCGCCATCACCGCATACCAGCGGCCTGCGGCCTGCACCGGACGGTCGGCCACAAGAGCAAAGCCATGCTGCCACAGCCAGCGGCGCAGCTCACTGTGCCGGGTGGCGGGCACCATGACAAGGCGCGGCCCGCCCACGGCAGACACCCACGGCGCTTTTTCGATGATCTCCCACGTGGTCTGCGCCGACACGCCCGCCAGCACGATGCTGCCCACCTCCCCGGCAGACAACACAGAAAGACCGTCGCCAAGCCGAAGCTCAGCGCGGTCCAGACAACCTGCATTTTCCAGCGTCTGTTTTGCCTTGGCCAGCGGGCCGGGGCGCAGGTCTGCCCCGATGACCTTCGGGTACTTACCCGAAGCCGCCAGCACCGCCGTCAGCTTGCCGTGGTCGCAGCCGATGTCCGCCACCGGCTGTCCCGGGCGCACCAGCTGGGCCGCAGCGGTCAGACGCGCATCCAGTGTGGGCAGCACTCAAGCCTTCTTGGCTGCCAGATGGGTGTTCAGCTTCTCCAGCAGCTCATCGCAGTTCACGCCGTGCACTTCGCAGGCTTCCTCGATGGTCTCCCCGCGGGAAGCCGGGCAGCCCAGACAGTGCATCCCGATCTCCATAAAGTAGGGTGCGGTGGTCTGGTCCATATCCAGAATGTCGCCGATGATGGTATCGCGGGTCACCTGCTTGGGTGCGGTGTGTGCCTCTTTTTTGAGCATATTGAAAATATCAAACATGATAGCTTTTCCTTTCTGTTTTGGGTGAGATACAGTATAACCTACTGTTCCTCTATACTATACCCCAAACCGGGGCAGTTTTGCAAGAGCCTTGGGGAAATCCGCTTACCCCTCCGCCTGATAGTCCTTTTCCAGCGAGAAGCCGCGTCCGCTCACCTCGGTAACGTGGCTCACGATCATAAAGCAGGTGGGGTCGATGGTATGCGCCAGCTTTTCCAGCCTTGGCAGCTGCCGGTTGGAGACCACGCTCAGCAGCACCGACTCCGGCTCCCGCAGGTAGCCGCCCTCGCCGTGCAGGATGGTCACGCCGCGGTCCAGCTGCGCAAAGATGGCAGCGCAGATCTCGTCGGACTTGGCGCTGATGATCTTTACCTCGGTGCGGGTGGTGCCCAGCATGAGCACCTTGTCCAGCACAACGGTGTAGATAATGGCCATCACCACGCCGTACAGGGACTGCCGCACCGGGCTGAACGCCGCCTGCGCCGCCAGAATGATAAAGTCGAAAACCATCATGGTGCTGGACACCGGCAGGTGGAACCACTTGTTCAGCACCAGCGGGGGGATATCCATGCCGCCGGTGGAAGCACCGGCGCGGATGGTGATGCCCAGCGAGATGCCGATGCCAAAGCCCGCGAATACGGTGTTCAGCACCAGATCATCGGTCAGTACAAGATTGCCCAGCAAGCGCTCCCACAGCGCCATAAAAAAGGGACTGAGCACCGTGCTTGCCATAGTATTCAGGGCAAAGCGGCGGCCCAGCACCCACCAGCCCAGCAGCAGCATGGCCACGTTGACCACGAACAGCACTGCAGACACCGGCAGTCCGGTGACCTTGTTGAAAGCCAGTGCGATACCGGTAGCACCGCCGGTGATAAGGCCGGAGGGCATCAGGAATAATACCACAGTCAGCGCATACATCGCGTTGCCCACCACGATGGACAGTGCGTTGAATACCTGCTGTTGTTTGCGTGTTAATTGCGTCATCTGCATCTTCCTTTGTTTATAGTTGAAGTATCTTCTACTATGATAACGAAAATATCCGCATTTATCAAGCCTTCGGCGATAAATGCGGATATCGGGATCGATTTTTAAGGGGTCACAGGGCAGCTTCCGGCTGGGCTTCGTCCTCTTCCATCAGCCGCAGACCGGCGGTATCGGTCACCGGCAGCGAGAACACGATGGTGCCCGCCTTAGGGTTTGCACCCTCCATGATGGCTTTCATGATGGTGTTTTTCTGGCTGGTGCGGCTGACGATGAGCACCAGCTCCTTTTCGTTCACCAGCTCCACGCCCAGAAAAGCGGCTGCACCCTCCATGCCGGTGCCCTTTGCGTGGATCACCGTGCCGCCGCCTGCACCGGCGGTGCGGGCAGCATCCATAATGGAGCCGGTGTAGCCCTGATTTGCCACCACCAGCAGCAGTTCGTAGCGGGTATCCTTCAAGGTGCTCTCCTCCTTCCATGTAAGGGGCTGGTGCTCGGTGAGGAACATCAGCGCCCGTTTGCCGCCGATGCTGCTCAGCGGCACAATGAACGCAATGCCGGTGCCCGGCACATCGATCTGCATTTTGCGGCGCAGATCCTTCTGGATCTTCTGCCAGCTTTCTGCCGTTACCACGGCCAGCAGCACCGCCTTTTCGGTCTTTTCCAGCCCAAGGGTGGAAAGCGTCTCCTGCACCGCCGTGCCGGAACCAACGGTGCGCATACTTACCGTTACGCCGTGGCTTTTGTACAGCTGCAAAAAGCCATCGGTAGAGCGGCGGTCGGTGATGGTGATCATCAAAAACAAACTGCTCACGTTCTGCCTCCTTTACAGCTCGATAATGGCGTCATCCGGCAGGTCCGCAAACACGGTGGCAAGCACCGCAGCGGGCTGCGCCGTCCGTGCCTTGCGGGTGCGCAGCTGCGCCACCAATCCCATCATCTGCACGGTGATCAGCGGAGTCATGGCAACCATCGCCACCACGCCAAAGGCGTCGGTGACGATATTGCCGCCCACCGCCACGCAGGCACCCTGCGCCAGCGGCAGCAGGAAGGTTGCGGTCATGGGGCCGGAGGCCACGCCGCCCGCATCGAATGCGATGGCGGTAAACAGCTTGGGCACCACAAAGGAGATGCTGATGGCGAACACATAGCCCGGCACAAGGAACCACAGGATGGAGATGCCGGTCAGCACCCGCACCATGGCAAGACCCACCGAAATGGACACGCCGGCGGAAAGCGCCAGACCCATAGCCTGCGCCGAGATGGCACCGTCGGTCACCTCTTCCACCTGCTTGTTCAGCACATAGACCGCAGGCTCGGCCTTGACGATGAAGTAGCCGATAAGCATCCCGATGGGAATGATCACCCAGCGCATCCCGTCGCCTGTCAGCACCTGACCCAGATAGTTACCGGCGGGCATAAAGCCCACGTTTGCGCCGGTCAGAAAGAGCACAAGGCCGATATAGGTATACACAAGACCTACGCCGATGCGCCCCAGCGTGCGGCGGTCCAGCCGCAGGGCGATCAGCTGAAATGCTCCGAACATCAGCACGATGGGCAGCAGCGAGCGGGCGATCTCGGCCAGATAGGTGGGCAGACCCTCCCGGAACAGCTGCCACAGCTCCACCGAGTCTGCCACCTCCGGCAGAACAGGCGGGATGTAGGTGCTGTCCGCTGCGCGGAACGCGATGCTCAGCGTCAGCACCGCCAGAATGGGGCCGATGGAGCACATCGCCACCAGACCAAAGCTGTCGTCTGCCGCGTGGCGGTCGCCTCGGATGGCGGAAACACCCACGCCCAGCGCCATGATAAAGGGCACGGTCATGGGGCCGGTGGTCACGCCGCCGGAGTCAAACGCCACGGCAAGGAACTCCTTGGGCACAAAAGCCGCCAGCAGAAAGATGAGCCCATAGAACAGCACCAGCAGCTTTGGCAGCGCAATGCCAATGAGCATACGCAAAAAGGCAAAGACCAGGAACAGGCCCACGCCCGCCGCCACCGAGAGGATCAGCGTACCGCTTGGAATAGAGGGCACCTGATCTGCCAGCACCTGTAAGTCCGGCTCCGAGATGGTGATAAGGAAGCCCAGCAAAAAGCCGAGCACGAGGATGAGGGGCAGCTTGCGGCTGCGGGTGATGACTGCACCCACCCGCTCGCCCATGGGGGTCATGCTCATCTCTGCACCCAGAGTAAAGAACATGATGCCCACCACGATCATGGCAGCGCCCAGCAAAAAACACAGCAGGATGCTGGGCGATACCGGTGCTACCGTAAAGCAGAGCACCAGCACAATGGCCACAATGGGCAGCACCGCCTGCAGCGCCTCCAAAAACTTTTCCCGCAGCTTGGGGAGCGATCGTCTGAGAATGATGTTCACCGCCTTTCGTCTGTATCCTGTTTGTACACTTTTGTACAAGATATATTTATAGTATACGGGTTCTGGGGGATGCCGTCAATCCGCAGAAGGAAAAAACTTGAGCAAGTTCCATAAATTGTAAAAAACATTCCATAAAAAGGGGTTCTGAAAAGCCATAGGCTTTTCAGAACCCCAAAATTAAAATAATTATTTTTACGCCTTTTTCGGCTTCAGCCAGCCGTCCACGGCGGCTACCAGCGCCTTGCCCCGACGGCCCAGCAGGCGGGGCAGCAGCACCCTCGCCATGGCCCATACGCCCGCAAAGTTGTACAGGATGATAACCAGCGTGATCAGCCCCGTCCACAGCCCGTACAGCGGCGGCTCTGCCAGCAGCACAAAGGCTTCAAATACCAGTGCGGCAGCGTTTGCCAGCACCCGCGCCGGGTGGACGCGCATCCCGATCATGCGGCGGGCGTCCACCGCACGCAGGGTGAACACCAGCGCAAGGCCAAGGAAGGACGCATAGGTCGCGCCCACAGGCCCCCACAGCTTGATGAAGAAATAGTTCATGATGCAGTTGCTGATGGCACCCGCCATCATGGTGACCATGCTGCGCTGCGACTTTTTGGTCACAACGTACACGCTGTTCATGAACTGGTTGAAGCAGCTGCAGGTGGAAGCCAGCACGAGGAAGGGCACAAAGTGCCATGCGTAGTAATAGTTGGACTTCATGACGTGCATCACCGGGCGGCACAGCCAGATAATGCCCGCCGCGCAGCAGAACAGCACGCTGGAATAGGTGCGGAAGATCTGGGTAAAGAACCGTGCACGCCCTTCCTCCTCGGTGACGGCGGAAAGCTGCCACGCATCGTAGAAGATCAGACCCAGCGTGGTCAGGATGGTGGGCAGGAAGTAGCCGGTGGAAAGCAGGCCGCTCCATGCGTTGCCGGTGCGTCCGTCCAGCCCTTCGCACATTTCGCGCACAAAGAACAGGTCGGAAGCATTGATGATCCAAAAGCTGATCTGTGCCGGGATCATGGGCAGCGAGAAGTTGAGCATCTGCCGCCACAGCTTTTTGTTGACGCCCTTCAGCTCCACATAGTTCCACAGCTTGCCGGTGAACAGCAAAAACAGCACGCTGGTCAGGTCGCCGCTGATAATGGCCAGCAGATAGCCGTTTGCGCCCCACTTGAAGCTCACCAGATACAGCACATAGAACGCCATGGTCGCCACGGTGCACAGCACGCCGTCCACTGCCACAAGCTTATTCCACTGGCGGCTGCGCACGAACTGGGTGCACAGGGTGCGCAGGCAGCTCATGAGCACATAAATGTAGATCAGCAGGCCGTACTGCGCCATATCCGGCAAAAACTGGGTGATGGGCCAGCACAGCACCAGAATGCCAAAACCGCCCAGAATGGTGAGCAGGCCGTTGGTGAACACCTGCTTTTCGCTGTTGCCCTTGTCCAGACCAAAGCGGATGATGGCGTTGGACATGCCCATGGACACAAAGGGGATGAGCAGGTTTGCGTACTGGCTCAGGATCTTGGACAGACCCAGATCCGAGATCTCCGCCATGGCGTAGGTCAGAAAGGGCTGTACGATCAGGGTGAGCAGCTTGGACGAAAAGCTGGAGATTGCAAAGATCAAAGTATTGCCGGCCAGCTTGGAATATTTATCGCCGGTCTTTTTTTCGTTTTCCAAGGGAATTTCCCTCCGTTTTTACGATAGATTATTTTTTCAGCAGCTCCCGCCGGGCCTTCCAGTCCGGCAGCAGCTTTTCCACTTCTGCCCAGAAGGCCGGGCTGTGGTTCAACTGCAAAAAGTGGCAGTACTCGTGTACTACCACATAGATCTGCGCCGCAGGAGGCTGGTTATACAGCTGCAAGGCAAAGGTGATCTGCCGCTTAGCCGGGCAGCACACGCCCCAGCAGCTTGTCATGCTGCGCACTTTCAGGATGGGCTTCTGCCCGCCCAGCACCCCGGCAAAGGCCGGGTAGACCTTATCGCTCATGGCGGTAAAGTAGGCCAGCACCGTGGCCTTGTCCGGCAGGTCGGCGTTGTCCTTGTTGAGCTTCGTGATATTCTTCACCCGGGTATCCCGGATCCACTGGGCGTTTTGCAGCACAAAACGGTCAGCCTGCTCCAGACTGGCCGTCAGGGGGATGCTTACCATCACGGTGCCGTTGCTGCGCACCCGCAGATGCAGCTGCTTTACCTTTTTGCGCACCAGCTCGTACTGGATGCCCTCCACGCTGCGCAGCTGGGCGCACGGCTTTGCCGCCACGTCAGGCCTTGCTCCGCATCAGGCGGCCAAGGGGCAGCTGCGCCAGCACCACGGCGGCAAACAGCAGCACGCAGCCGGTAGATTCCCGGAAGGAAAGGTTCTGGTGCAGCAGCAGCCAGCCGCCCAAAGCGCTGAATACGCTTTCCAGACACATGATCAGGCTGGCCACCGCGGGGTTCAGGTCCCGCTGACCTAAGATCTGCAGGGTGTAGGCCACGCCGCTGGACATCACGCCGCAGTACAGGATGGGCCCGGCGAAGGTGACAAACTCTGCCATGGCAGGCTGCTCGAACAAAAACGCCGCCACGGTGCTTTCCACCGACACCACAAAAAACTCCACAAGGCTCAGGCGCACGCCGTCCATCTGCGGGGAGAAATGATCCACCGCCATGATCTGGAAGCTGAACAGCACCGCACACAAAAGCAGCAGCCCGTCGCTGCTCTGGATGCTGCCAAAGCCGTCCTTCATGCACAGCAGATACAGCCCCACCACGGCAATAGCCATGCTCACCCACAGCTGTGCGCTGCCCTTGCGGCCCAGAAACAGGCCGAACACCGGCACCAGCACCACATACATGGCGGTCAAGAAGCCCGCCTTTGCGGTGGAGGGGTCCAGCGTGATGCCCAGCTGCTGCGCCGCGCTGGCCAAAAACAGCAGCGTGCCGCACACAAGCCCGGCTTTCAGCAGCAGCTTGCGCTCTGCCGCCGTTTTGGGCTTGCCGTCCGGCCTGCCCTGCCGGCGGTGCAAGGCGTCAAACGCCTTGACCGTGGGGATCAGCACCAGAACCGCCATCCAGCTGCGCCCTGCCAGAAAGGAGAACGCGCCCATGCCGGAGCCGGCGCTCTGCGCCACAAAGGCTGTGCCCCAGATCAGGGCGCACAGCATCAGCAGCATTGAATTTTTCGTCTGGTTCGTCATCCGGCAATGCCCTCCACCTTCATCAGGCCGTACAGGTAGTACCGGCTGGAATCATACGAGATGGTCACACGGTACTGCGCCGCCGGGTCCAGCCCGGAAATGGTGCAGCGGTAGTCGGTGCCATCGGTCTTGATATAGTAGGTGCTGTCCGGCACATACTCTGCGCCGCCGTCCACCTTTTTCCACAGTGCCACCTTGAACTTCTGGGTACCCTCGGCGGTGCCGCAGGCCATGATGTTCACACTGCCGCCCGGCACAGTAAAGTAGCCGGTGTTGCGGCTCCAGATGCCGTTGAACACCGCGTACAGGCAGCCGTCTGCGGTGGCGGTGGCATACTTTGCCGAGGCATCCGCAATGCCCTGAATGATCAGCGGGTCGGTGGTGGCTTCCGCCCAGCGGGTGGTGTCCTCCTCCTGCACTTCCTCGGAGTGGCCGGTCACCTTCTGCGCCACCTTTTTCAGGGTCTCCTTGCAGCCGGTCAGGCTAAGCACCATCACCGCTGCCAGCAGCAATGCCAAAAGCTGTTTTTTCATCTTCATAGCTTTCCTCATAGAAACAAAGAAACTTTTCTTTTTCGTGCGTCTCTGCCAACGGGCAGATACAGGGTAAGTATACCGCATTTTGCCGCTCTGCACAAGATACCTGTATTTATTTTGTGCGGTTTGCCGCCTGTTTCTGCACAAATTTTCACCCATTCAGCGCCCGCAGCGCTGCACACTCGGCCTCGGCCAGTGCGGGCGCCTCCGGCCCGAACAGACTGCCGTAGCGGTACAGTGCCCAGCCGCCCGCCGCCTGCTGCCGTAAGTCCTTTACCTGCGCCGCCAGCGCGCTGCCGGTGCTCCAGCCGGACACGCTGTCCGGGTTCGCGCCGCCGTCCCCGGTGCCCACCCGGTATGCGCCCAGCCCAAAGTACAGCGCCACATCCCCCGCCCGGGGATAGCTAAGCCACGCCGGGACGATGTTTTCAAAGGCAAAGCGGGTGCTTCCGGATTGCAAGGTAAAGCCGTAGCCCCAGTACACCTGCGGGCAGAGGTAATCGATGACCTTTTCCTCCCCGCCCGCCGCCAGCCATGCGGTCACATCGCTGTACTGCTGGTCGAGGTCGTTGTCCGGGTTGCCCTGCGGGCTGATGCCGAACCGCAGGGTCGGGTCTGCCGCCTTCACGGTGCGGTACACCTTCGCCACCAGCGCGGTAACGTTCTGCCGCCGCCACGCGGCAAGGTCGGCTGCGCCGCTTGCCGCAAACTGCGCCGCGTCCACGGCGGCGTCGGTGGTGGGGTAAAAGTAATCGTCAAAGTGGATACCGTCCACCGGGTAGTTCTGCACAAGCTCTGCCACCCCCTGCCCCACATAGTCTGCGGCGGCAGGCACGGCAGGGTTCAAGTACAGCCCCTCCCCGGCGGTGCACAGCCAGTCCGGGTGGGTGTTGGCCAGATTATTCTCTGCCAGATTCGGCGGCATCGCCGCCGAGGAGCGCAGGCGGTAGGGGTTGACCCACGCCTCCACCCCGATGCCCCGGCGGTGCGCCTCGGTCAGAAAGACATCCAGCGGGTCAAAGCCGGGGTCCTTGCCCTGCACCCCGGTGCACAGATGGCTCCACGGGAACAAACTGCTGCGGTACAGCGCATCCCCGAAGGGGCGCACCTGCGCCAACACAGTGTTCAGCCCCAGCCCGGCGCAATTGTCCAGCAGTTGCGCCGCCCCGGCGCGGAAGGTGTCCTCGGTGGAGAAATCCAGCAGCGCCCAGTCCAGATAACTCACCCACACCGCCCGCCACTCCCCGGCGGGCAGGGCGGGGTTGGGTGCCGAGGGCGCATCCTGCCCGGAGGCAGCAGTGTGGTCTGCATCGCTTTTCTGCCGCAGGTACCACCCCGCCGCAGCACAGGCGGCAACACCCGCCCCGGTCAGAAAGGCTCTGCGACCAAAGCGGCGTTTTGCCTTGGCTTTAGACGTCCTGCGGCGCTGGGTCACAGGGTCTCCTCCTGTGTCTTATACAGGGTAAGCCCCGCCCAGCCCCGGGCGCAGGTCAGCAGCACGAACATGATATTCGTCCAGAAGGCAAGGCCGCTCATGCCCGCGTACTTGGTCAGCATCCAGAACACCAGCCGCAGCACCTCGGCGGCGCTCACCAGCTGCAACTGCCGCTGGATGGGCTTGCCGCGCTCGTACTCGGTGGCAAGCAGCGCAGGCCACACCAGCGCCGAGCAGATATCCCCCGCCCAGCCGCTGGCACCCAGCTTGCTGAGCATCAGCACCACGAACACGCCGGTGTAGTTGCGCTTTTCCCTTGCCGGTGCGCCCTTCTGCGCTGCCAGAAACAGCACTGCGATGCCGGTAAGGCAGAACACGATCATTTCCAGCCCGGAAAAATCCATTCCGCCCAGCACGGCAAAGCCGCCCAGCATGGACACCGCCGCTGCAGCCAGCAAAAAGAAATACCAGGTCTTGCGTGTAAATTTAAGCTTCATGAAGCCCTCCTCCGGGCGTTTGCGCCCGGCTTGCAGAAAAATTTAAAAAAGAATTGTAAATATTATAGCACAAACCCCCGCAGGTTGTGTTACAATAAGGAAAACTCTTTTGGGGAGGGTCTTTCCATGAACGCTGTCGTTTCCGTCTGTCTTTTGGCCTGTGCGCTGGGCATCATCGTGTACCTGCTCTCCCGGCGGGAGACAAACCGCCGCAGCCAGTACGGCCCCGCCGGCCTGTCCGAGTTCCGCACCGGCCTTGCGCTGGACGAGTGCTTTGACCGTCTGGACTCCCGCAGCGACACCGACCTCTTTGCCTACGAGTGCCGCCGGGAGAACGACGGCAGCTTTCTGCTGCACCTGACGCTGCACCAGCCCAGCCAGCAGCCGCTGGACACTTTGTACACCCTGCGGCTGGACCCTGGCCGCCAGACCGTGGTGACTTTGATCTTTATCCGGGAGGCCTTTGGCTACAAGGAGCCGCTGTTCCCGCCCGCCATGCTGGACGAATTTATGCTGCAAAAGCTGGATGCCCACCGCACCAAATGATTTTTGCGGAAAATGCTTTCCTTTTTGCGCGGTTTTTGTTATACTAGTGCGTGTTGCAGCAATGCAGCACCCCTGCGGGCCAGTAGCTCAGCTGGTCAGAGCTGGCGGCTCATAACCGCTTGGTCGCGGGTTCAAGTCCTGCCTGGCCCATAACAAAAAGAACCCCGGCTTAGGCTGGGGTTCTTTTTGTTATTGATGAAATGATATGCTTATCTTATCACTTTCCGCAGCGTCCCAAACAGCCGCTTCACATCAACAGGCTTTGCCAGATGGGCGTCCATGCCGACGGAGAGGGCTTTCTGGCGGTCTTCGTCGAAGGCGTTGGCCGTCATGGCGATGATGGGGATGGTGCGGTAATTGCCCGACAGATTGCGGATGATCTTCGTTGCCTGATAGCCGTCCATGTTGGGCATCTGGATGTCCATGAGGATGGCATCATAATAGCCCGCCGGGTGGGCTTTGAGTGCCTCGATGCAGAGTTCACCGTCGGCAGTGCGCTCCGCGGTAAGGCCGCTCTCTTCCAGAATGGTCACGACGATCTCAGCGTTGAGGTCGTTGTCCTCGGCCAGCAGGATGCGGCAGCCCTTGAGCTGGGCCGCGTCGCCCTCTGCATCCTGCTCTTCTACGCTCTTCTGGACCTCATCCGCCAGTGGGAACCCGAGGGTGATGGTCACAGTGGTTCCTGCGCCCAGCTTGCTCTGCACGTCGATGCTGCCGTGCATCCACTCCACGAGAGCCTTCACGATGGGCAGGCCCAGGCCGGTGCCGATGACTTTGCTCTCGGTGCTGGTATGCTCACGGGTGAACTCCTCGAAGATATGGGGCAGATACTCCTCGCTCATGCCGATGCCGTCGTCCTGAACAGTAAAGGTATAGCGGCCCGTCTTCGGCTTCTCAGCCGGCAGTTCTTTTACCGACACCGCAATATGTCCGCCCTCGGGCGTATACTTGATGGCGTTGCTGATGACATTCAGCAATATCTCCCGCACTTTGGTGCGGTCGCTCACAATATAGGGATGTTCGACATCCGTATGGTAGGTGCAGGTCAGCTTTTTCTGCTGGACAGAGGGCTCAAATACGTCTGAGAGCGTCTGCATCAGCGCGCACAGGTCGCCGGTTTCTTCTTTCAGCACAGCCTTGCCGCTCTCGATGCGGGCCATTTCCAGCACATAGTTGATGAGCGAGAGCAGAAATGCGCTGGACGAGCGTATCTTCTCGGTGTAATCCAGCACCTTGTCCTTCTCGTCGATGTGCTTTTCCAGAAGCTCCGAAAAGCCGATGATGGCGTTCATCGGGGTGCGGATGTCATGGCTCATATTGAACAGGAAGCGGGTCTTTGCCTCGTTGGCTGCCCGGGCCTCCTGCGCAGACTTTTCAAGAGCCGCTTCGTGCTGCAGGTCCTTCTGGTGCCGGTTCATAAGCTCCCAGCAGGCATAGGCCGCCATCATGCCAATGATGGTGGCGATGACGATGCCCAGCAAGAGCTGCTGGTCCGAGAACCACCCGGCTTTCGGGATGATCTCAAAATACCATGTATCGTTGGGGACGCTGCACGCAACTTCCAGCGCATTGCCGGAGAAATCCTCTTCGCTCTCCGCGATGACGATCTTTTCGCCGGTATAGGGGTCTTTTTTCCAGATTTGATACCGGTAGCCCGCCTCCTCCATCTTGTCCAGCTCGACCTCCTCAATGAAGTTGTCCCACTGTAAAACAAGGATGGAGAAGCCCCAGAACGAGCGCTCCCCCTTTTTACTATAGGTATAGATGGGGTCAAACAGCAGCGCGCCCGTTCCGCCCTGCACCAGCTCGAAGGGACCAGCGATGGTGTACATCCCGCTGTTCTTGGCAAGGTTTGCTTCCTTTTTGCGGGCGGGGTTATGCAGCACATCGAGCCCGATGGCCGCCTCGTTGCCCGCTACCGGATACACCTGGGAGACGATGCCGTCTTTCGCCAGCTCGTGGGTCTTGATGACGCTGCTGCCATCCTGCATATTGCTGGATATAACTGCAAACTCCTCTTCACGGAGCACATGGCCCGACTCGATATATTTTTTGAAGAAGTCCGATTCTGCCAGATAGCGGTTCAGCTGGGAAGACACACGGCTGATGGTGGACTCGGCCGCATAGACAGCCCGCAGCCGCTCGTCTTTTTCCTGATCGAGTGAGAGCAGCCGGAGCGAAAACAGCGCCACCACAAATGTGAGCAGGAAGACCACTGCGGGCAGGATGACGTCCCCGCGGGCAAATTTTTTGAGTGCCATTGCTCGTTTCCTCCTGTTCCGGCATTTCCGTTTTATACCATTATAAGAAATCCGGGTGCAAAAGTAAATCATCCGCCCCGAAAATCCACAAAAGTGTGCAGCAATGGAAAAAGCCCGGTGGTTTCAACGAACCATCGAGCTTTTTCTTGGCGGAGTAGGAGGGATTTGAACCCTCGCGCCGTTGTTTAGA
>ERZ650918.1586-NODE-1586-length-18789-cov-8.993221_pt1 | contig 18789 bp, 15 predicted proteins | sample MGYA00514758_ERZ650918 | MGnify/ENA metagenome assembly ERZ650918 | reverse complement strand
AGGCCCAGGCAAAGAAGAAGCAGGAACTGCACGACGAGAAGCAGCCGCCGCTGACCTTTGCCCGGATCGGCCAGGCCGTCGTCAATGCCCTGGGCGCTGCCGTGAGCCGCCGCAAGATGGATGACACCGACCGCCAGATCATCCAGGATGCCATGAAAGAGAACAGCGACCCGGACGGCGGCCTCACTGTTCCCCAGGACATCCAGACCCGGATCAAGGAGCTGCGCCGCAGTGACGACAACCTGGAGCAGTACGTCAACGTCGAACCCGTCAAGACCATGAGCGGCTCCCGCGTCATTGAGAAAGAAGCCGACACCACCGCCTGGCCGGAAATCGACGAGAACGGCGAGTTTACCGAGGTTGAAACGCCGCAGTTTGCAAAAATCGCCTACACGATCACCAAAAAGGGCGGCAAAATGCTGTGTTCTCTGGAGCTGCTGGCCGACACCGCCGAGAACATCCTGGCGTACCTGATGAAGTGGATCGCCAAAAAGACCCGTGCCACCCGCAACGCTAAGATTTTGGCGTGCGTGGACAAGATCACCACGGGCAAAGAGGTGGCCGTCGCCGACCTGGACAGCTTGAAAGACATTTTCAACGTTATGCTTGATCCGGCCATTGCCGTGTCCAGCGGCGTGTGGACGAACCAGGACGGCTTTAACTGGCTGGACAAGCTCAAAGACAAGGACGGCAACTACGTCATGCAGCCCGACCCCACCAACAAAACCCGCCAGCTGCTGTTTGGTAAGTACGCCGTCCACGTACTCTCCAACAAAGTGCTGAAAACCACCGTGGATGCCAGCAAAAAGACCAACACCTACCCGCTGATCTGCGGCGATTTGTCCGAGGCCGTCACCCTGTTTGATCGTGAGTTTATGACGATTGAAAGCTCCAAGGAAGCGGGCAGCGCATGGGACAAAGACCAGCTGGCCGTCAAGGTGCGTGACCGTTTCGACGTCCAGCCCGTGGACACCGCCGCAATCATCAAGGGCCAGATCACCGTCACTGTGGCGGGCTAAGGCAAAGGAGGGCGCAATCGGTGAAAGATGAAACAAAGGGACTATTGCTGACACTGGCGAAAGCCTACGCCCGCATAGACTACACCGACGACGACGACGCCCTGCTGCCGCTGCTGATTGAGGCCACCGTCCAGAGCCAGGAGGAACTGATCCCCGGCTTTGACGCCGACAATATGACCGCCCGCCAGCGGCTGCTGGCGATTATGACGGTTAAGAACCTCTACGACAACCGGGAGAAGTACGGCACAGCACAGGATCGTCTGCGTGGGGCCGCGTCCTCCCTTTTGGTGTCGGAAATGTACGAGGACAAGGAGGCGACGGCCAGTGTATAGGCGCGTGCGTATTTTCGAGTGCGTCAACGGCGACGGCCCGCGCCGCAGCGAAAAAAAGACCCTAATCTGGACGCCCTGGGCAGATGTGCGAGACAACACCGCCCAGACCCGCGACCAGACCCAGGAAAGGCTCCAGGAGGGCGACCTCTCCCTGGAGCTGCGCCGCTGCGAAATGGCCGACACGATCCGCCGCCACCTGTTCCGGCATGACCGCGCCTACCGCGTGGAGCTGGACGGCGACGAGTACGAGGTAAAAACCGCCGATTTTACCCGAAACGACGGCGGCAAAATCCGCTTTACTGCGTCGTTTACGGCATAGTGTCAACAGTTGACACCCAGGAGGACGGCCCATGCAGATACAGCTGGACGGCGCAGCCCTCAAGGAGCTGGTAGCAGCCCTGGAAGCGGCAGAGGGCGACGACGCCCGCGCCGCTGTGGACAAGCGCATAGTCAAGCGCGGCGCAGATATTGCAAAGCCGGACATGGCCCGGCGAATACCGCGCGCAGCCGATCACAAAAAATCGGGCAGCGCATGGTCTAAGCCCTCCGGCGGCCCGGCTGCCGACAACGTGCCGCAAGAAAACCCGAAAAAATCCGGCGACAGCTACGCGGCCAAGGTGGGCTGGACGCTGGACGACAACAGCGAATATTTTTACATGAAATTTGTAAACTGGGGCACGCTGAAAATGCCGCCCCGCGATTTTGTGGAGCCTACCGCCCAGGCCGTGGAGCCGCAGCTGCAAAAAATCGCGGAAGAAGAATACCAGGCAGAACTGGACAAGCGCCTGGGGAGGTTTGAATAATGGACGTTATCACAGCCGCCTACAAGGCCCTGGAGCCTATCACAGAGCGCGGCGTCAAAGTACAAGAGGGCTGGTATGACGAGCGCTATAAACGCCTCCACGTCACCCTCTGGCCCCTGGCGGAAACGCCGGAGGCTCACAGCGACGACGCGCTGGAAATCGAGACAGCCGGGCTACAGGTGACGATTTTTTCCACAGAGGAGCAAGAAGCCCTGCGGGAAGAAATCAAACAGCTGCTAATCAACGCCGGGGCCTCCTACCAGGGAACCGACCAGCAGCAGACCCGGATCGAGGCGGGCGTCTATATCCGCCCGCTGCGTTTTCTCTTTTATGAAGAAAGGAGCCAAGAATGAGCGAACCCAAAACCACGGTGCGCCACCGCTATTGTGGCCTCCGCGACGTATATGTGGCGAAAGTCACCCAGAACGACACCGAGGGCTACACCGCAGGCACTCCCGTAAAGATGGCCCGCGCGATCAAGGCCAAAATCTCCGACAAATTCACGTCTGAAAAGCTGTACAGCGACGACGGCGTGGAGGGTATGCTCCAGGCGTATGAGGGTACGGACGTGGAGCTGGAAGTCAACACCCTGGCCGCAGCGGATCGCGCTGCCTTTTTCGGCCAGGCGTACCTCAACGGCTTTTTGCTCAAGTCCGCAGAGGATGAAGCGCCGGAGGTGGCCCTGGGCTACCGCGTGCGCCGCTTGAACGGCAAGTTTGATTTTGTTTGGATGTACTGCGGCAGATTTGCCCAGGGCAACGAGGAAAACTACGAAACCGAGGCCGCCAGCAAGACCGCCCAGACCAACACCGTAAAGGGTGAGTTTTACCAGCGCGAAAAAATGGACAAGGTGGACGGCAAAGACGTACACCTCTACGAGGTGCGCGTGGACGAATCCAACCTGGCAACAGAGGACACCGGGGCCGCTGCCGCGATCAAGGCGTGGTTCGGCAAGGTGCAGGAGTACGCCGCGACGGTAGGCGGTTAAAACATAGGAGGGCGTAAAAAAATGGCAAAGCGCAGCATTGTGGTAAATCAGAAACAGTATTTCCTGCCGGATCACATCGACACCCAGGCGTACCTGGATTATTGCGACGTACAGGACGCGCTGGACAGCGCGACGAATTACCGCCGCAAACACTTTGAACAGATGGCCCAGGCCGTCTGCCATGTGTACGGCGATCAGTTTACCCTGGACGACGTGCTGGCCCCTGTATACGGGCTGGAACCGTCGCAAATTCTCACCGAGTTTGCGGCGCTGGAATTTTATGTGATGGAGCGCGTAAACAAGAGCGTGGAGACTATCACGGTAAATTTTACATTTCTATCCACGCTCTCCTTGCGGAGAGCGACCAGACCATTCTGTATGTTCATCATCGCAGTAATCAAGATTTCTATCCACGCTCTCCTTGCGGAGAGCGACAGGCTGCGTAGAAAGGAGCTGCAAAGGAATCATATTTCTATCCACGCTCTCCTTGCGGAGAGCGACAAAAAAGGTTCTGGCAAGTCTACAACTTTAACTAATTTCTATCCACGCTCTCCTTGCGGAGAGCGACAACGGCAAATACCCGTGCCGTTGGGCTGGCGTTATTTCTATCCACGCTCTCCTTGCGGAGAGCGACGTGAAAATTGGTGTAAGGCGCCTCATGAATCGGTTATTTCTATCCACGCTCTCCTTGCGGAGAGCGACTCAGCAAAAAAGCGGCGATGGGAAAACCAACGTTAATTTCTATCCACGCTCTCCTTGCGGAGAGCGACAGGGCACCCAGCTGACGGTTGCGGACGTGTACAAGATTTCTATCCACGCTCTCCTTGCGGAGAGCGACCCCGCGCCTGTCGCGCGTGGTCCCGACGCCCATATTTCTATCCACGCTCTCCTTGCGGAGAGCGACCTCACAGTGCCGGACCTTGGCAAGCGGGACGTATGGATTTCTATCCACGCTCTCCTTGCGGAGAGCGACCTTGACCGGAGGCTTGCAAATTTTGTCAGCCTCAATAATTTCTATCCACGCTCTCCTTGCGGAGAGCGACACCCCAGATAAAAATGATGGGGGCCCCGGTGGATAATTTCTATCCACGCTCTCCTTGCGGAGAGCGACCTGCGTCGGTACAAACTCGGCTGGTTTCAATGTCATTTCTATCCACGCTCTCCTTGCGGAGAGCGACCATATTCACAGCATGTCAGGCGACCGTCCGGGTATTTCTATCCACGCTCTCCTTGCGGAGAGCGACTCTTGACGGGAGGTTCAAGTTGTGATGACGGAAATTTCTATCCACGCTCTCCTTGCGGAGAGCGACGGAGCAATCAGCCAGTTACAATGCGCACTTGGAAATTTCTATCCACGCTCTCCTTGCGGAGAGCGACTCAGGCTGCCAACGGCCTTGCGAACGCCCCACCAGAGATTTCTATCCACGCTCTCCTTGCGGAGAGCGACACGCGGCGGACATATCATAAAGACGAGAGCCAAGAATTTCTATCCACGCTCTCCTTGCGGAGAGCGACGGGCATACTTGCAATATCTCTGCGAATTGTCTTTGCAGAATTTCTATCCACGCTCTCCTTGCGGAGAGCGACGGCTTTTTCTTTTGCCCTTTTATACTCGACAACAATTTCTATCCACGCTCTCCTTGCGGAGAGCGACCCGCGCAGCAGCCCGTCGGCCAGTATGAGGGCCTTATTTCTATCCACGCTCTCCTTGCGGAGAGCGACTAGCAAATTGCACAAAAATATATGCGTTTGGGGATTTCTATCCACGCTCTCCTTGCGGAGAGCGACTACTACCGCAACCCACACCACGACCGCTTCCAAATTTCTATCCACGCTCTCCTTGCGGAGAGCGACCGCAGCGGACGCCGAGGCGAACGCCGCAGCAGACGCCCAGATTTCTATCCACGCTCTCCTTGCGGAGAGCGACGACCAGCTGAAAGCCAAGCAGCAGGAACTAACCGCATTTCTATCCACGCTCTCCTTGCGGAGAGCGACCAGTAGCCGCCGCAAGTATAGGAGGACAAACCCATATTTCTATCCACGCTCTCCTTGCGGAGAGCGACGGTCGTCCTTTTCGTCCATTTCTGCGATATAGCAATTTCTATCCACGCTCTCCTTGCGGAGAGCGACAAAGTCCCGCAAATTCTGGGCCTTGTATCCGGTATTTCTATCCACGCTCTCCTTGCGGAGAGCGACCCTCAAAACAGATGGAGTTTCTAAACCTGTTATTCTTGATTTCTATCCACGCTCTCCTTGCGGAGAGCGACATGCCAATCACAGACCGCATAGTCGTGGGGTTTGAATTTCTATCCACGCTCTCCTTGCGGAGAGCGACAAACACTTCACCGGGGCCAAAAGTCATGACCCCGATTTCTATCCACGCTCTCCTTGCGGAGAGCGACTTCTTCGACACAGTGCAGATTGTAATTGTCGTAATATTTCTATCCACGCTCTCCTTGCGGAGAGCGACGCAGTAACGAGGGTGGCAAGGACGCCGACAATAATTTCTATCCACGCTCTCCTTGCGGAGAGCGACACAACACTCACACTTACCGCGTATATTGCCCCGCATTTCTATCCACGCTCTCCTTGCGGAGAGCGACGATATATATTGTATAGGGTTAAACAAGGCTTTGATTTCTATCCACGCTCTCCTTGCGGAGAGCGACGCGCCTGCACAGCGCAGCAACCCGAAAGAGTTTGATTTCTATCCACGCTCTCCTTGCGGAGAGCGACACCACATGCCGGCCGTCCACGTCCAGTTGTCGATATTTCTATCCACGCTCTCCTTGCGGAGAGCGACGCTTCGTTTTTAAGCGGACGTTCGTGCTTCTCGGATTTCTATCCACGCTCTCCTTGCGGAGAGCGACGGAGTGCTTACCGTATCCGGTAATGATGTGGATGATTTCTATCCACGCTCTCCTTGCGGAGAGCGACAAGCTCTCAACACAAAAATTGATGATTTAATCAGCTATTTCTATCCACGCTCTCCTTGCGGAGAGCGACCGTCAGAATAGGTCAAATCCGAACCGTAAAAAAGATTTCTATCCACGCTCTCCTTGCGGAGAGCGACCCTGCCGAGCTCACAACGCTTGTCAACAAGTTGTTTATTTCTATCCACGCTCTCCTTGCGGAGAGCGACATGCGCGCCTAGCATCACGCCAGCAACCAGCAGGAATTTCTATCCACGCTCTCCTTGCGGAGAGCGACAGCGCCTTGACCTGCTCGGTTGGTTGCGTGTGCTTATTTCTATCCACGCTCTCCTTGCGGAGAGCGACCTGTGACAATACCTATACTTTGGGTATCACCGACATTTCTATCCACGCTCTCCTTGCGGAGAGCGACATACGGGCGTATCAACGATATTTCGCGGCTGATATTTCTATCCACGCTCTCCTTGCGGAGAGCGACTGTGAAATGGCAGCAAGGTGAGGTCAGTTATGGCATTTCTATCCACGCTCTCCTTGCGGAGAGCGACTATTGCCGACCTGGGAACTATACCAGATGTTGCGTATTTCTATCCACGCTCTCCTTGCGGAGAGCGACTCATTACGGGTGGAGCTGGTACGACGATTTCACGATTTCTATCCACGCTCTCCTTGCGGAGAGCGACACAATGCCGGACCTTTGCCAACGGTATGTAGGGATTTCTATCCACGCTCTCCTTGCGGAGAGCGACGGGGGCACCGGTGGATAGAATGCCGTCATCCTCTATTTCTATCCACGCTCTCCTTGCGGAGAGCGACAGCGCTCCAATAGCACCAAGCTGCCCAGCGGCGGGCATTTCTATCCACGCTCTCCTTGCGGAGAGCGACCACCCCGAGGCTGTCCCGCGTCGTCCCCACGCCCATATTTCTATCCACGCTCTCCTTGCGGAGAGCGACGCCCTTGCCATGGCCGGGTACACCAAGGCCGAGATTATTTCTATCCACGCTCTCCTTGCGGAGAGCGACGCTGCCGTCATGGGAACTGTACCAGATGTTGCGGATTTCTATCCACGCTCTCCTTGCGGAGAGCGACCAGCCCCGCAGCAGGAAAACGGGCAGGCTGCCACCATTTCTATCCACGCTCTCCTTGCGGAGAGCGACCCTTACATACCGTTGGCAAAGGTCCGGCATTGTATTTCTATCCACGCTCTCCTTGCGGAGAGCGACCACCACTTGACTTTATCCAACAAGCGAATATAATATTTCTATCCACGCTCTCCTTGCGGAGAGCGACCTCCACTACTCTGACCTTTCCCGGTTTTGGCATGATTTCTATCCACGCTCTCCTTGCGGAGAGCGACTTCCTTTTCTGTCCGTGAGGTTTTCGCTAATTTTATTTCTATCCACGCTCTCCTTGCGGAGAGCGACGAGCCAACAACCAGACGGCACGACCAATACAACGTATTTCTATCCACGCTCTCCTTGCGGAGAGCGACTGCGCAAGGTGCCGATTCTGGGTATTAAGTAATGCAATTTCTATCCACGCTCTCCTTGCGGAGAGCGACTTGACTATTATGCTTTATAACACGTCCTCGCTCATATTTCTATCCACGCTCTCCTTGCGGAGAGCGACGATACCTTAACCGATGACGTTTCTTCTGGCGGTAATTTCTATCCACGCTCTCCTTGCGGAGAGCGACACGTTTGGGCCTACCCGGATGGCTTCGGGTGCTTATTTCTATCCACGCTCTCCTTGCGGAGAGCGACCTGCGGAGCTTACAACGCTTGTCAACAAACTTTTTATTTCTATCCACGCTCTCCTTGCGGAGAGCGACTTGATTGTTATGCTTTATAATACGTCTTCGCTCATATTTCTATCCACGCTCTCCTTGCGGAGAGCGACGGCGTGCATTACGATAATTACAATCTGCATTGCGTGATTTCTATCCACGCTCTCCTTGCGGAGAGCGACAAGGATAGACCCCGACCAAGTGCCGGGATAGACAATTTCTATCCACGCTCTCCTTGCGGAGAGCGACTACTGATGCTATCAATGGCCGCAATCCTGATATCATTTCTATCCACGCTCTCCTTGCGGAGAGCGACTCGTTATGGCCGTCCTATTGATGTCCAACTTGTATTTCTATCCACGCTCTCCTTGCGGAGAGCGACAGCAAAAGTGCACAAAACAGTGGGGCACTTTTGCGCATATGGAACAAATTTTATGGGGATTTCATCTTCATGCTGACAGGCAAGGCTGTATTTTACCCTTTCTGCCCCTGTTTTTTCCATATTTTCTGGTGCGAAGGAACCGGGAATTTTATGATTGCCTTCCCCTCGCACTAAGCAAACAAGATTCCATCCTGATCAAAATCCGGGTGCAGACCCACATGCTCGACTTTGCTTTTGTAATGGTTTCCCAGTTGATAAAAGCGCAGGCTGTCCGATTCCGAATCGATCAGTTCGGTCAATTTTGCTTTGAACATCGTGTATTGCGCGGCATCCAGCAGGCACTCAAATACGGAGTTTTGCACCCGCTGGCCGTAGTCTACACAGACTTTTGCTACTTTGCGCAGCCTGCGACGACCGGCGGCTGTTTCGGTGTTGACATCATAGGTTACAAGCACCAACATAACGGCACCTCACTTCCAGAAAAACGGTGGGTACACTTCCAGGTCGCCGCGCAGAGCACGGGCCAGCAAAAGCGCCTGAACATAGGGCACCAGCCCCCAGGGCAGTTTTTCTTTCAAAAACGGATGGGTGATCTCTTCCTTCTTTTTGTTCTGCCATGCGGTCAGGAAAGCTTTGCGGCCATCATCCGTCAGCAGTACGGCACCATTTTCCTGTTTTTGCAGGTGTTTTGCCGTGATGATCTTTTGATTGATGCAGCTGATGACCAGCCGGTCTGCATAAACCGCCCGCAGTTCTTCCATCAGGTCAAGTGCCAGACTTTTGCGGCCGGGGCGCGGGCGGTGCATAAAGCCAACATAAGGGTCCAGGCCCACAGCGGTCAAGGCGGATGCACACTCCCGCGCCAGCATGCTGTAGGCAAACGAAAGCAGCGCATTCACATTGTCCAGCGGTGGACGGCGGCTGCGGCCCTCAAACACAAAATCCTGCTTTTGCTGCAGAATCAGGTCATTCAGGCAGTCAAAGTAGCGCTGGGCTGCCTCGCCTTCCAGGCCGCGCAGCTGTTCCGGATCATCGCTGGTCTGTATCAGCGGCAGCGCGGCGGCCAGCTGGGTGGAGGTGCGTTTCAGTTTTTCGACCGGGACACGCTGGGGATGATCGCGGGTTGCGCGTTCCAGCACCCAGCGTGCGTTATACACTTTACCAAGGATAAAGCTCCGGGCATAGCGACAGCTCTGGGCCGGGTCATCCGACACGCGGTACTGCGTCTGACGCAGCAGCACATTGCCGCGTTCTTCCCCCACGGTGCGGGCCTGAAATCTGCCATACGGGTCAAAAAAGCAAAGGTCAATGCCCCGCCGGGCACAAGCTCCCATCAAAGCGGGGCTGGCACCCGCGTAAGTAAAGCAGACGATGCCTTCCAGCGTATGCAGGGCATAGCGGTGGGTTTCCTGCTTATTGCGGGTAACAACAAGGTTTTCGCCATCCAATATCAGGTAAGCGTCCTCATTGATGACAAACAGGGTGTTGAGCAGCTTTCTCATGGCGCGCCCTCCTCAATATGCTCCCGCAGATACGCCGCCGGGTCTGCCTGCTGATACAGCGCCGGCAGGCAAAGCTCTTTCAGTGAGCAGGCATTGCAATGCTTGCCGGGTTTGCTTTTTGGGGTATAGCCGCGCGCAAACAGGCGGTTCATCTCATCCGCCATGGTCTGCGCGGTGCTGCGCAGTTCCGGTGTCAGGGAAACATGTTCCCGCTGCCGGGTTTCTTCATAAAAGATTTCCCCTTCCGGCACTTCGCACACCAGCATTTCTTCCAGCGCCATGGCCTGTGCGCAGAGCTGCAAACGGTCGGCATCGTTTACCTTGCTGCGGCCATGCTTATATTCCACGGGCATGGGCTGCCACAGGCCGCGGCGGCCCTGCAATGACACGCCGTTTGGATCCTTGTGAAACTCTACCACATCGCAGTCGCCGGTCAGTTTTAAGCGGTGGCTGACAACCCTCATACCGCGGGCGATCAGCAAATCGCCGCGTTTTTCCGTCAGGGTAACATCATGGCAGCGGGTATGCTGCAGGCGGCCTTCGGCGGTGCGTTGGTTTTCGGACCATTGTTGTTCCAGGTGTATGAGCGCCCACTGACGGCGGCAAAAGCTGAAATGCTGGATACCGGACATCAGCAGGTAATCATCTGGGGAAACCATTACGACAACCTCTCACACGTTACCCCTGCCGGAAGATTTTCATCCACGGTCACCACATAGTCATGGTAGCTGCGTGGGAAAGTGATTTTCTCTGCGTGTGTGACATGAACTGCGTCAAAAAGTTTATAAGACGGCGCATTGCCCAGTTCCGAATCATGCTTGAACACGATCAGTTCCCGAACTGCCATTTTGCCGCGGGCTGCGCTGTGGTCATTTTCAAACATATTCAGAATTGCCTGCCACAGCAGCTGCAGGTCATCCTCTGAGAATCCTGTAGTTTTGCGGGCAAGGTTGGCCGAAACATAACCCTCTGCACGGTACAAACCATACGGTATCACATACTTGCGGCCCATCTCAGTGCCTTTTCGCTCTGCATCCGCTTCGGTCGTAATGGCAATACGGGTAATGGTCACTTCCTGCGGGAGGACAGGATCCACCGAGCGTGCAAAGCTCAACTGAACCGGGCCACGCACCTGCCCACAGTTCAGTGCGCCTTTTACAAAGGTTGTCATAACGGCGCCAAAGGTACGGATATCATAAAAGTTCTGGCACATAAAGTCCCGGATTTTACGGTCCAACTCCGGATCATCTTTCTTGGCGACTTTCAGGGCATCCTTGGCATCAGCATCAATGCCCAAGTATTCGAGTGCTTTTTTATCGCTGCGGTTCAGAGGAACCTGATCTTTAATGTAAATCTGGTATCCTGCTTCATCTTCTTTGGCCACTTCGACATAGTTGCGAATCTTACGCTTTAAGCAGACATCTGTAACAATGCCATATCCCGTTTCCGGGTCAACGCGCGGCATGTTGCCTGCATCCGGGTCGCCGTTCGGATTTCCGTTTTCAACGTCAAACAGAATTACAAAATCATACCGGTTTTTGATTGCCTGTGTCATTGTTATTCCTCCACTTTCTTTGTATAGCGTTCCTGTGTTTGATGATAATAGCCGAGAATAAAAGAGCCCTGTTCCGGCAAGGTCAGCCGTGCGGGAAAGCTTCCTTCCAGTTTTCCGCCCGCCAGCGCAGCGATCTGCTTATCGTAATAAATCTTTTGTGGCTTGCTCATTTTTTGCATATGCTTTTGCGCCAGCATCAGAATTGTTGGGAACACAGTGGCCGGCGTGGAAGCCGCTGCATTAAAATACCTGTCCTTGATGGTTGTATTGATATCCGGGTTTACCGCCATCTGGATTGCTTCCAGCACAGCAAAAAGCTGACCCATAACATACGGTTGATAATTTGTTTCCTTGTTATTTCCCACAGTTAATACCTCCTTTGGGCAACGGGGATCTTCATTACGCAGGTAGTATGCTTTTATAATAGCGGCACGGCCGCGTGTTACTTTTTGCTCTGCGCGGATACGCATCATAACGCCATCCAGCAGGGTTGCCGGGTACCTTGTATTATTCAGGATTGCACGCAGAACATCGCCCGCCAGCTGCGGTGCTGCCGATGGGCTGCGGGAATTGGTGTTGACAGTTTCCTGCAGCAGCCAATACACCCCCAGCCGCGGGAATTTATCATAAGCGGGGCGCACAATCTCTAAGCGGTCATAATGCTTCTGCACATTATCAAGCAGCGTTTGAAATGTATCCTGCCAGAAAAAGCGAACCGAGAGGCGCGCCGCATTAGGGGCCAAGCCAAGCACATAAAAGTGATTTTTTGGGTCAAGTGTCACGTTCTGCCACTCTACACTCTGTCCATGGACCAGCTTGTCCACTGCATTTCGCACATCGCTTTCGCTGACAGGCGCATCCATGGCAAACAATGCATCCATTGCTACCTGCTGGTAGGCGGTCTCACCGCCTGCTGCCCAGCAGACAATGGTGGTATCGCCCACGCGCTGAACATGTTCCCTGTCTGCCAGCAGATAGTTTAATGCCTGTGCATAGGCAAAGGCCGCATAACTGCCAACCGGCGCATTGCCCCCCTGTTCATGTCCGTATGAGCAAAAAGCGTCCGCATTAAAAGAAACAATCGATGCGCCGGAAGGCTGTGCCCCGGTCACGCCTTTAATCGCCGGGTGCAGGCGGGCAAGCGGTGCCTTTTGCCCTGTAACCAGGCATCGGATTTCCGGTGCATCCGTGTTCTTATCACACTGCCGCTGCCAGGCTTCCTGTATTTCCGGATCGTCCTGAACATAGTTTTCCCGAATCAGAAATACCAGATTGCCACCCTTGTAAAGTTCCTTGAGACTTTGTTCCAGCGCTGGATTCTGCTCCGCCGCCTTGGGGTCCCAGTTTATAAAAAAGTTCCGCACTGCCTGTGCCGCCTGACCAGGAACATTTTGTAAAATGGCAAGATGCAGCTCCTTTGCAGCGGCAAAGCACTGCATTGCACGCTCCGGTTTGCCTTTTCCGTCAATGCCGAGCATGTAAGCACTGTTATCACACAAAAAATTGGCTGCCACACCACTAGAACGTTTAACCTGTTCCGGAACTTGCAGCTGACATGGAGCAAGCACTGTTTTTTTACCGCGCTTTTCCTCTTGCTGCAAGGGGTGCAATGCCATCAGTTGGCCGTTTTCATCCAGTTCCAAAGCCCAACTGACTTTTGCGCTTGTCCAACCGGGGCGCGTGATTTTGCCATTGGCCAGCAAATCTTCATAGTATTGTACCAAAGCCTGTAAAATCATCGGTACACCTCGCAGTCTGCCACATTCAACACACCATGTTCCAATTTTGCATGGAAATACATCGGGGTTATGTTCTGCGGGTCAGTGTAGTCAAAGTCATATATCATGAATCCCAAATCCCGTGTTTCCTCAATGGTCGGGATTGGCCCGCCGGGCCATGCGCGGAATGCGGCAGGAAATTCACGGCACCCAAGATAGGGAGTATGAAAACACTGACCCCTAGACATGCGCCGGGTAACAATATCCTGGAACTTTCCCGGATTGTCGCTCGGTGCCGCACGGTCAGTCATCTCAAATTCTGCCTCAATCACATAATGAACGTCCTGCAACACCATGGCTGCACGCTGAACGATCTGCTGGGGCGTGGCAAGGTAAAGCTCTTTCCCTGTTCCCTGCATCGCGCTGCGTACATCGGAACAAAGAATTTTGCTTTTTACTTCGTTCCGACGGATGTTGGTAAAGCGGATTGGGTTCATAACATAGATTTTCCGGATTTTCCACCGTAAGCCGGGGTGGTAATAGATTGCTTCTACTATGCCGCGTGCCGCGGAAGGGGTGAGGACTTCATATGAAACCCTTTCGACTTTTAGCTCAGGCCTCGAGAGCAAAGCATAATTCCCCCATACTTCCAGCTGGATCATCTGCATCAACTCCTTTACATTTCTATTTTCAGTTGTTTTTAATTTACATTTTTGCTATAGTTTCAATATACGCTACTTGGCACCAAATGTCAATCCTTTTATCATGTATACTTTTTGTTTGCTTTTCATTCGGTTTTCTTTTATAATAAGTTACGTCGGCAGCTTATGCCGTGGATAGAAATAGTTGATTTTACTTTATCGCACAAGAACGGCAGGGCAGGCTCCCTGCCGCTTTTGCTTTATGCAAACCAGGCTGCTCCCGTTTCAACTTCCATAGCAAGGCCCGTGTTGTTATCGTAAAGGCTTCCGTCCGTTAATTCCCATATGCCTTCACTGATTTGGCAAACCGCCCCGGCATTCTCCAGCGTTTTCAGATGATCCGGGTAAACCGGAACACCATATTGCCCCAGTTGACGGAACAAAGTTTTGCTTACCTCTCCTGCACGCAATCGTGCAAGCAAATGTTCCCCTTTCCCTTGGGGAATGTATACGGTCACGGCAGGTGTTTCAATTAAGCGGAACCTCTCTGCCGCTGTTGCAAAGGGGAAAATGCGCCCTTCCATATCCTGCTCGAACCCTTGCAGAATTTGCTGTTCATCCAGTCTTTTATCTCCTTTTAAGGTACGGTAAAATAGAAAGTATGTTTCGATTGCTTCCAGAGATGCCAGATCTGCATATTTTTTTAGGACGCTTTGCGTTGCGGATACATTCTGTTCCAGCATGCGCGGTACATGCTGTCCTTCCAATGTGAAAATCTGTACCAAGCTCTGCTCCGCCGGGCGTCTTCCCTCTCGATTGCAGCGCCCCGCCGCCTGCAAAATGGAATCCAAACCTGCTTCCTCGCGGTACACAGCCGGGAAATCCACATCAACACCCGCTTCGATCAAAGAAGTTGATATCACACGGCAGGGCAGCCCATCTTTTAAGCGTTCCCGGATTTCCTGCAATAACTGTTTGCGATGGGCTGGGTATAGCAATGTTGTCAGGCAGTAGCTGCCCTCTTTGGGCAGGTTATTGTATAATTCCTGTGCTGTTTTTCTCCGGTTTACAATACACAGCACTTGTTCCTGCGCTGCCAGTTCTGCGCCAAGCTGGCTTTGTTCCAACTCTCCGCGCATTTTTAGCGTTGTACGCCGGAATGCCTGATATTGCTCTTTGGGATGTGGGCAAAGTTCCGTCATCTGCAGCCCAGGCGCCAGTTCATCAAACAAGGGCTGCAAAGCTGGTTGTGTGGCCGTGCAAAGCACCGCTGCTGCGCGGTAATGCTGTACCAGCTGCGCGATTGCCGCAACGCAGGGGCGCAAATAAGGAACCGGCAGGTTTTGTGCTTCGTCAAAAATGACCACGCTATTTGCAATGTTATGTAATTTACGGCATTGTGACGCATGGTTGCCGTAAAGTGATTCAAAGAATTGCACGGATGTGGTAACCACCACCGGAGCATCCCAGTTTTCCGCCGCCAATGCTTTGCGGTAGGCTGCCGGCTCATCATCTTCCTTGGCAGAGTAGTCCACCCCTGAATGGTGTTCCAAAACATTTTCTGCTCCTAATATTTCCGAAAACACATCCGCGGTCTGGTCAATAATGGATGTATAAGGGATCACATAAATAACCCGGTCCATATGGTTCTTTACAGCTAGCGAAAGCGCAAATGCCAATGACGCTACCGTTTTTCCCCCGCCTGTAGGAACGGTCAGGGAATAAAGGCCGCGCCGCCCTGTTTGCCCTGCCGTTGTACAGGCACTCAAAATTGAACTGCGGCGCTGATTCAAGGTTCCCTGGGGATGGCTCCATTTTGCGGTATATTGGTTCAACCTTTTCAGCAGTCCATCCATTGTCTGGCCTTGTCCGCGCGGTTTAGGGCTGCTCATAAAGTTTTCCGTATCCAGATAGTCCGCATCGACCAGGCAGGAATACAACATCCGGGTATAAAATGCCTGTGTAAAACGATTTTCCTTCATCATTTCCGGCTGGGGCGGTATGGACGGCAGTTTAATCTCATTCGTCCATTGGGTATAGGGTTCAACGCTCTTTTTCAATCGCCCAAACATTGTCGCATCCTGCGCGGTATCGCTTCGGCCTCCTCCATCCGGCAGGCCGCTATGGTGTCCCGCAATAGCAAAAGCCAGTGGGATTTGACCATATCGGGCAGCCACCTGTGCACCAGCCGTTGAGTGATCCACTTTTTCTCCACCTTGCAGGCGCTTTTGAAACTTTGTACTATATTTACCAATATCATGCAGTAATCCAAGCCAAGTTCCCTGTTGCTGGGCATCAAAGGCTGCTGCAAATTGCCCACATAGGACTGCCGTTCCCTGCAAATGGTCCGCTACCGTTTGGACGCGGGTTCCGTCTTCACTGATATGAGCCAGCATCTTTTTCTCCTGGTGCATAATCAAACTCCCTTCTGTTTTGCTTTTCTTTATTATAGCAGATCACTCATCCCATAATTCGGACTTTCACTCCAGTTCTCCAATCTTTGTCATACTATCCAAATTTATCCATGTAGAATTGTTAGCTATTCCCATTAGCAGATATTTTTGATAAAATAAGATATTATAGGGTTTATGAATTCACTTTCGTATATTACTTCTTCATCTTACCGAAAAATTATTTACGTAAGGAGTGAAAAGCCATGAAAAGGAAGTTATTCTCATTTTCCGCCAGTGTTATCACCGCAATAATGCTTACCGCTTGTGCTGCAGCGCCAGAAAACAAACCTGTTTCCTCCGCTGCTCTTTCCCCGACCAGTGAAGCTGTTGCCACAGCTATACCATCCACTAGCAATGCCAACTGGAAGTTACCGCCGCAATATGATTTTGACGAGATGATTCCTCTCTTCTCCCGCGAAACCCACACTGCCGGTTACGCCGCTGCCCGAAATCTGTACGCTGTGCGCAAGGGCGAACGCTGGAGCCTGTTTAATGCTGCCAACTGTAATGCTTTTCTGGAAGATTTGTCAGAAAGCATCCCGTACCTGTATGGTGAGCAGGAGCTCTCCATTGGGGTAGATGATACATACGATTACCAGAAGCTGAATGCCCTGGAAGAACAGATTAACCAGGAGCTGGTTGCCCAACAAATGCCTTTTACAACCATGCTGGGCGGGCACGGCGGGTATGGCATCCAGTGGATTTTAGGTGACAGCCAGATTTACCGTTCTGCTATTGGTGTCTATACATTTAGTGGCACGCCCATCGAACAGGTGTATGCTCCTGATTTGGTTGGCATCCAGCAAGGCATTTGGGATGATGAATATGCCGGTTATCTTGTTGACAATTCTGCACCTTTTGCCGTTGCGGATAAAAACGGTACAATTTTAACCGATTTCGACTACCAGGATGCCTGCATGGCCGGTGAATCTTTAATCGCGGTAAAGGATGCAGCCGGTAACTGGGGATATTGTGACCAAAGCGGTGCTTTAGTAATCCCCTGCATTTATCAGCCGCAGATGAGTTTGTCCATCATGAACGAAACTGTTGAATATCCTTACGCAGACTTATCTGGCATGGTAGTTGTGAAAAATCAATCCGGACAAAAGCTAGTTCTGGATGTTTACGGCAATGAGATAATTTCCGCTGGGCAATATGAAGATTTAGCCCCCGCGCGCGATGGCTGCGTATGGGCAAAACAGAATGGCCTTTGGGGCTTGCTGCAAGTACAGGATTATACCGAAAACAATGCCGACATTATTCTGCCGGATGGATGCATTGCACCAGATGTAACGCTTAGCCGAATTGATAGCCTTTGTACCTACACCACTGCTGATCATGGGCTGGTTATGCGTAAAGGTCCCGGTACAAATTATGAAAAAATGGATAATATCCCCTACGGTATCATCGTATGGGAATGCGGCTATAGCAGCAATGTGCCTGACTGGGTTGTTGTATATTACAGTGGGATTTATGGTTGGGTCAGTGATGAATACTTGGCTACCACTATTTATTCCAGCAGTAAATAATAAATAAAAAAGCAGGTGTTTATGTAGAAACGATATCGTCCTCCACGTGAATACCTGCTTTTTATAGCTTCTTTTATTATATCTGTTCTGTGCCGCTATTTGTCTCTGTATGAAATAAATAGCCGCTATATGCATTTGAATGAAGTGCTCTGTTTGTTTGCTTTTTCACCTAAAAGAATCGCGTAGGAGGCTCTCTTAACTAAAGAGCCGACCTCTCACACCACCGTGCGTACCGAACGGTGCACGGCAGTTCAACCGCATAAGTGCAAGGACTCGCAGTAGCACCTGAGGATACTAAAATATCCTGCTTCTGCGAGTCTTTCGTTTGCAATGGAACCTTTTAATACAGGACTACCGGCGATACGCCAATAACCCAGTCTGGAATTGCCCCACTGGTACTATTCCAAAATTCTTCGTTTGAGTTTCATTACTCATCGATATAATCTTTATCGAACCACTCGCCTAGCGAGTGGTTTTAGACATACAAAAAAGCACCTTAGCTTACGCTATGGTGCTCTTCCTGGTGACCCGTGCGGGAATCGAACCCACGTTAACGGCGTGAGAGGCCGCTGTCTTAACCGCTTGACCAACGGGCCATAAAAAAGAGAAGCCGGCATCTACCTATTTTCACAGGCCGTTTCCAGCCAACTATCTTCGGCACAAGTGAGCTTAACTTCTGTGTTCGGAATGGGAACAGGTGGTTCCTCACCGTCATCGACACCGGCCATTCCTGACCAACGTCAGCTTCTCTTTCTTAGAAGGCATATACCTTCAAAACTGAATATCGAACTGCTTTCAGCAAATGAAGTATCAATCGAAAATGGGGTCAAGCCCTCGACCTATTAGTACACGCTTGCTCAATGACTCGCGCCACTTACACATTGTGCCTATCAACCTTGTAGTCTTCAAGGGGTCTTACCTGATTGTCTCAGTGGGATATCTTATCTTAAGGCCGGCTTCACGCTTAGATGCTTTCAGCGTTTATCCGATCCGAACATAGCTGCCCAGCTGTGCCACTGGCGTGACAACTGGTGCACCAGAGGTTCGTCCATCCCGGTCCTCTCGTACTAGGGACAGCGCCTTTCAAATATCCTGCGCCCACGACAGATAGGGACCGAACTGTCTCACGACGTTCTGAACCCAGCTCGCG
>ERZ650918.1575-NODE-1575-length-18909-cov-4.731569_pt1 | contig 18909 bp, 20 predicted proteins | sample MGYA00514758_ERZ650918 | MGnify/ENA metagenome assembly ERZ650918 | reverse complement strand
CACCATCGCCGCGCACTTCCGTACCGATCCCATCCACACGCGGGAGCTGCGGGCCTACGCCGTGGATGAGGTGAAGCGCACCAACGGTCAGGTGAGTTTTGAAAGCGCGGTGCGGAGCCAGCGGCGCATAGAGCCGGATGACACGTGGCCCGGATCGTACTGATCTCCCCTTACCTCAAGGGCGGACAGAACGCCGCGAAGCTGGCTCAGCGCACTCGCTACGTTGCCACCCGTCCCGGCGTGAAGCTGCTGGCGGATGAACGCAGTACACTCCCCGCTACAAAAAAGGCTGCTCGATGTGGATGCACATGTGAACCGGTTTGGAAATGTATTTTTTGCGCCGCAATAGTCAAAGAAACATTTGCAAAAGTAGTAGCTTTGTGCGCCGGGTTGTGGTATGTGTTGTGGCTACCAAAAGGAGGTGCCGCAATGTATGACTACATGAAGGCCCTGCAAAAGCGCTTCGACCGTCAGGAACACAGCGAATTGGACACCCAGATTGAACGTGCCCAGGAGGAGCTGCGGCGGGACATGGACGCCGCAGGACGCAGAAAACTGCTCCATCTGCTGGACGCACAGAACGCGTTGCTGGTCGAAGCCAAGTTGATGAGCTTCATGGCAGGCTTCAAGCTGGCGGCCGGTATCGCCGGAGAGCTGGGCGCACCCTACTCCTTCGATACCGACGAAGAGCAAAAAGCAAAGGAGATGATCACGAATGGCTAAAAAGCGCGCCAACGGCGAGGGCAACATCCGCAAACGCGCAGACGGGCGTTGGGAGGGTCGCTACACCGCAGGCTATCATCCCGAGACCGGAAAGCGTATCATCAAAAATGTACTTGGTAAGACACAGGCAGAATGCAAGGCGAAGCTCAGTGCCGCAATGGAGGCTGCCAGAGGAATCGATGTCAGCCGCGCTGATGAGTACACGGTTGCCGCTTGGCTGAGAACATGGTTCGAGCTCTATTCCAAGCTACACATCCGTCCGTCTACCATGAACTACTACCACCGAAACATCGAACAGCATATCATCCCTGCTATCGGGGATATCCCGCTGAATAAGCTCACCACCCGTGACCTGCAAAAGTTCTACAACGATCTGCAAAGCAATGGCAGGTTGCGAAAGGTACAGAAAAAGGAAAAACCCGGACTGAGCAATTCCACTGTGCGCGGCATCCATATGATGCTGCACAATGCCCTTGACCGGGCGGTGAAAGAAAAACTCATTCTCAGCAATCCCACGGAGAATTGCATCATCCCCAAAATTGAAAAACAAGAGATGAAAATCCTTCACCCAGACCACATCAGCGCGTATCTAAATGCAGCCGAGCGGCGTAATGCCCTGCCGATGTTCTATCTGGAACTGGTCAGCGGACTGAGAAAGGGCGAGCTGGTCGCGCTCCAATGGAGCGACCTCGACGAAGCCAACTGCACCATCTCCGTCAGTAAGCAGGCCAGCTGGGACACAGAGCACCAGCTCATTCTAAGCCGCCCCAAAACCGGCAACTCCATCCGCGAGGTGTCTATCCCGCAGGATGCCGTGGAGCTGCTGAAGCAGGAGCACGCCAAACATCCCAGCAATCCGTGGATGTTCCCGTCCGGCAGAACAGGAGAAATGTACCACCCCGACTCGGTCGTAACACTCCACAAGCGAATCCTCAAGGACGCGGGACTGGAGCATATCAGGTTCCACGACCTGAGACACACATTCGCGACCTTGGCACTGCAAAACGGCGTAGATGTAAAAACAGTGTCTTCAATGCTCGGTCACTACGACGCGGGATTCACCCTGCGAACCTACACCCACGTCACACGGCAGATGCAGCAAAAGGCCGCGGAGAAAATGGGCAGCTTCATGGCGCAGATTCGATAAGTCCCGCAGGCAAGCAGAGCACCGGAAAGGAAGCAATTTCTCTCCGGTGCTCTTTGGGTCTTTCCGCGCATTTCGTTGTACCCATGGGGCATGAGCTGGCAGTAGGCGGCAAAGCCGCTGACTGCCCCTATGGGTCAAATGCGTGTCCGCCGAACGGGACCATGGGTCAAAATCTCGTGTCCATTTTCTTGGGTACAGTTTATTCCGCTTGTGGGTCACGGTGTGGGTCAGTGCTTGACCCACATTTTGACCCACACCTTTTTCAGCGTTTTCGCAACAAAAAAGCATCGAAAACCGAAGTTTTCGATGCTTTTTGGAGCTGGTGGTGTGACTCGAACACATGACCTGCTGATTACGAATCAGCTGCTCTACCGACTGAGCTACACCAGCGCATTTGTTCAAATGCAAATGGAAGTATAGCACAAAGATTTTTTCGCGTCAAGCGATTTTTCAAACTTTTTGAAAGCGGCGGCTTTGCCGCCGCTTTTTCATTCTTTCCGCCGTCTGCGGCGGATGCGGTTAATGTGGCGCTCGAAGTCGCCGCTGCCGATGAGCTCGGCAAGCACATACTGCTCAAAGACCGGCACGGTGCAGGAATAGAATCCCACCTCGCGCCGAAACTGCTCGGAGAGCGCGGGCGGCAGCACCATGTAGCCCACGCGCATCGACGGCGCGATGGTCTTGGAGAACGTATTCATGTAGATGACCGAGCGCTCGGGTTCGAGGGCGAAGAGCGTATCCTCGCTCTTGCTCGACACGCTGAATTCCGAATCGAAGTCGTCCTCGACGATGTAGCCGCCGCGCTCCTCCGCCCAGCGGAGATATTCGCGGCGTTTGCCCGCGCTGGCGGTCACCTGGCTCGGGAAGCTGTGGAACGGCGTGACATGCAGCACCGTCGCGCTCGCGCGGGTGAGCTCATCGGAGCGGATGCCGTCGCTGCCGAGGCGCAGCATCTCGCACGTGACGCCGTGCGCCTGATACACCCTGCGGATCTTGTCGTAAGACGGGTCTTCGAGCGCAAACACGCGCTCGCGCCCCAAAAGCTGCACGATGAGTCCGTAGAGGTATTCCGCGCCCGAGCCGATCACGATCTGTCCCGGCTGGACGCTGATGCCGCGCGAGCGGGAGAGATACGCCGCAATGGTGCCGCGCAGCTCGGCGCAGCCGTTGTTCGGCGACTTGACGAGAATACTCTCGCCGTACTCGCTGAGTACACGCCGCATCGTCTTGGCGAGCGACGGGAACGGAAATTCATCCTCCGTCCCGTGAGAAACGGTCGTGCGGCGCTCGGTCTCGGTCTCAGAGACCGGGAAGCAGTCCGCCGCGGCGAAGCTCACGAAAAAGCCGCTGCGCTCGCGGGATTCCAAATACCCCTCGTCGCATAGGATCGCCAGCGCATGCTCGACTGTGATGACACTCACGCCTGTCTCTGTTGCGATCAGGCGCTTGCTGGGCATCTTCGTCCCCAGCGGGTAAACACCGCTGACGATGTCGCGCCGCAGCTGGTGATAGAGCTGTAAATACGCGCTCTGCGCGGCGGTTTTGTCGATGTGATAGTGCATAGAGCTTACTGCTTCTCGTCCGGCGCGGTAGGCTCAGCGGCGGCTTCTTCCGCCTCCGTTGTCTGCTGCACACGCTTGACAAACAGATTCGACCCGTCGGCCTTTTTGACCTTGAACTGATAGACGAGGATCCCTGCGCACACGAGCACCATCACGAGCGACAACGCCTGCGACACGCGGATGCGCTGACCAAACAGCGTCCAGTGAAAAAGATACAGACTGTCGGTGCGCAGCCCCTCGATCCAGAAACGGCCGAGACCATACCAGATGAAGTAAAAGCAGGTGTTCTCCCCGTCGAAGCGGCGGGCGCGGGACACGACAAAATAAAGCAGCAGCAGACCGATCACATTCCACAGGCTCTCATAAAGAAACGTAGGGTGTACATCCATATACGTCGTGGCCGACGTCCAGAGCCGCATGCGCCAGGGGAGCTCCGTCGCCGCGCCGAAGGCTTCCCGGTTCATAAAGTTGCCCCAGCGGCCAATAGCCTGCCCAATGAAAAGTCCCTGCACGCAGCAGTCCGCCAGCGCCCAGAAGGAGATCTTGCGGCGGCGGCTGAAAAGATACGCCGTCAAAAAGCCCGCAATGACGCCGCCGTAGATGGCAAGGCCGCCGTCCCAGATGCGGTAGGTCGACGACCAGTTGATCGAGCCGTCGCTCCCGCGAAACAGGTCGAGGTAGAAAAGCACATAGTAAATCCTCGCACCGATGATGGAAAGCGGGATGACCCAGAGCACCGTGTCGATGATATTATCCTCGCTCAGGCCGTATTTCGGTGCCTGCTTCATGCAGAAATAGAGTCCCAGCAGCATGCCCGCGGCAATGATGATGCCGTACCAGTAGATGCCGTTGCCGATGTTCAATGCCTTGGACGGCACGGTGAACTGCCAGTCGCCGAAAAGGCCGGGAAAGCTGATGGGCGCGTTGGAAAAGCTCATGGGATCGTTATCCTTCTTTCTTGGGTTCGATGATGGAGATGGCGCGGCGGCTGTCCGTCAGGTTTTCGCGCAGGAAGCGCTCGACATCCGCTTTTTCGATGCTCGCGTACGCCTCGGGGAACCGGAGCGCATCGAAGCCGCGGAAGTAGCCGTCCGCCATGGAGATGGCGATATTTTCAAACGAGTTGAGCGCGCGCAGCGTCGCGCCGAAGCTCGCGCGGCGGATCTGCTCGAAAAAGTCAGGGTCGATGCCCTCGCGCGCGAGGCGCTGCGCCTCTTCCAAGATCGCGTCGCTCACTTCCTGCGGCTGCCCGCTCTCGCCGCCGGCGCACAGAACCGCGACGCCCGGCAGCTGGTCAAAGCCGCCGCCAAAGCTCGAATTGATGAGTCCCTCGTCGTAAAGGCGCTGGTAGAGCGGCGACGAATCGCCGAGCAGCACGTCGCTCGCCATCTCGCCGATGAGCGACTGGCGCAAAAGGTCACCCTCGTTCGTCTCGCACTTAAAGCCGACTAAAAACTGCGGCAGCGCGACCTCCATCTGCGTGACGGTCTCCTTCTGCGCGGCAACATCGTCCTCTTCTGCGCCATAGCAGCGTGCGATCTCCTCGCCGCGCTCGCGGGGCAAGACCTCCTCGGCCAGCGCGATCACCGTGTGGGGATCGACGTTGCCAACAACGCACAGCGCCATATTGGACGGACAGTAGAACGCGTGGTGGCAATCGTACAGCGTTTCCGCCGTGATGCCCGCGATGCTCTCGACCGTGCCGGCGATGGGCACGCGCGCGGGCGACGAGCGGTACAGGCAGGCAAGGAGCCTTTCGTAGACCTGCCAGTCGGGCGAATCCTCGACCATGCGGATCTCCTGACCGATGATGCCGCGTTCCTTTTCCACGCTTTCGTACGTAAAGTACGGAACGGAGACAAACGAGAGCAGAATGCGCAGGTTTTCTTCAAAATGCTCGGTGCAGTCAAAGTAATAGCCCGTCATCGCGTTGGAGGTAAAGGCGTTCGGCTCTGCGCCGTTTTGCGAGAGTACCTGTAGGGCGTTGCCGTCCTTCGTGTCGAACATCTTGTGCTCTAAATAGTGCGCGATGCCCGCGGGCGTGTCGCACTTTTCGCCGTTTCGGATAAACTGCATGTCCATCCCACCGTAGCGCGTGGCGAAAAAGGCGTATTTTTTGCGGTGCTGGGGCTTGGGGACGATGAATATCTTCAAGCCGTTCGGCAGCGTCTTTTCCAGGACCGTTTCCCCGATGCGGGGGTAGCTTTTCTCATTCATCCTTGCTGTCCTCCCCTGTCAGGAAATACACCGTGTCAAGCGTCATGCTCTGCGCGGCCTCGGCGATGCGCTCGTTCGTCACGGCGCGCAGCGCCGCGATGAGCTCATCCGCCGTCTCGCGGATGCCCGTGGCCGCCTGACCGAGGGCATTTTCCTCCATGCGGCCCGCGCTGTCGCCGCGCGATTCGAGCGACGCGATCAGGCACGCTCTCGCGCCCTCGACCTCCCATTCCTCAAATTCGCCGCGCCGCACGCTTGCAAGCTGGGCAAGAATTTCACGCTTGGCGGTCTCCACATCCCTGCACTCAATGCCGGACGAGACCGTCACGATGCCCTTGGAGCGGTGATAGGCGGAAGAAGCATAATAGCAGAGGGACAGCTTTTCACGCACGTTCAAAAAGAGCTTGGAATTGCTGTACCCGCCGAAAATCAAATTTGCCAGCATCATCGCAGGCGCGTCGTTCGTCGACGCGCGCCAGCCCATCGAGAGCCTTCCCTGCGTCACGTCCATGCGCTCGGTGATCTCGCGCGGCGTCTCCGGCGCGTTTTTCTTCTCCGCGATGACCGGCGGCACGACACGCCCGCGCTGAAGCGGCGCAAACGCGCGGGAGATGGCCTCCTCCACGCGCTCGCGCTCGGCGCTGCCGCAGTAGAAGAGCTCCAAGTGCGCGGTGGAGAGTAACTCCTGATAGTAGCGGAAGAGCGTCTGGTTCGTGATCTTCTCAACGCGCGCGATGGAGCCGAACTTGTCCACCCCGTAGCGCTCGCCGCGGCACATCTCCTGAAGTAAGCGCAGGTCTGCGTAGTCGCGCTTGTCGTTGATGATGCCGCGGATGGCGTCGATGAGGTTCTGCTTCTCGCTTTCGACATAGTCGTTCAGGAAGCGGCCATTGCGCGTCACGGGGTCGAGCAGCAGCTCGCCCAAAAGGTCGCACATCGGCTCGAGCAGCTTTTCTCCTCCCGGGACAAATTCCTCGTCGATGAAGCTCGCGGCAAAGCCGATGCACTGGTTCTCGCCCTTTTTGCGTACCGTGCAGCCGATGGACGAGCCATAGAGCAGGTCGAGCGCGGTGGAAAGTGAGCGCATATCGGGGTGCGACATCGTGCCGCGGCGCAGCACGCTCGGCAGCAGCGCGCCAAAGCTCGCTGTTCTTTCGTTGATCGGCGTGATGAGCTGCACGCTCAGCGTCCCCGTTTTGAATTTATCCGAGCGCACATAGTCGAGGTTCACCTCGGGTGCGATCTCAAGTCTGACCGGTTCCATCACGGATTCCTCCTGTGGTCATTTTTCGGAATTTGCCCTTAGGATACCACGAAACTGTGAACAATTCCACTCTTTTCTGCTTACACCGCACTTTCCGGCGCAAAAACGGAAGAATTTTCTGCTCGCATGACGTTTTTCTTGCGATTTTTCCTTGACAATTTTGATAAAATCATGTAAACTGATTCATGTTGTAAAGGTATAAAACTTTACATAAGAATCTGCACAAGGAGGAACTTCCCGTGAAAAACCAGACCTTTCGTATGACGATGCTCTTCGACTTTTATGGGGAGCTTCTCACCGACCGCCAGAAGGAATTCTACGATCTCTACTATAACGAGGACCTGTCGCTCTCCGAAATTGCCGAGAACTACGGCATCTCCCGCCAGGGCGTGCGCGACGTCATCGTGCGCGCGGAGAACTACATGACCGAGATCGAAGACAAGACGGGGCTCATCAAGCGCTTCATGCAGCTTCAGCCCCACGTGGAAAAGATCACGGACGCGGCCGAGCAGATCAAGCAGCTCAACTTCCGCCGGTATGAGGACCGCCAGCTCGAAGAGCTTGCCGGCGTGATCGAGGCCGAGGCGGCGGCACTCAAGGAGTAATACATCCATGGCATTTGAAGGACTGAGCGAAAAGCTCAACGCCACATTCAAACACCTGCGCGGCAAGGGTCGCCTGAGCGAAGAGGACATCAAGCTCGCAATGCGTGAGGTGCGTCTGGCGCTCCTCGAAGCAGACGTGAGCTACAAGGTCGTCAAGGACTTTGTCAAAACCGTCTCTGAGCGCGCCGTCGGCGCCGAGGTGCTCGACAGCCTGACCCCTGCCCAGCAGGTCATCAAGATCGTCAGCGAAGAGCTCACCGCGCTCATGGGCGGTGCCAATGCGAAGCTGACCTTCGCCTCCAAGCCGCCGACGGTCGTCATGATGGTCGGCTTACAGGGCGCCGGTAAGACGACGAACGTCGCCAAGCTCGCGGGCTACTTCCGCAAGCAGGGCCACCGTCCGCTGCTCACCGCGTGCGACGTGTACCGTCCCGCGGCCATCACGCAGTTACAGGTCGTCGGCAAGCAATTGAATATTCCCGTTTTCGAAATGGGTCAGATCGACCCCGTTCAGATCGCGCAGGAGGCCGTCAAGTACGCCGGCGACCACGGCAACGACATGGTCTTCCTCGATACCGCAGGCCGCCTGCACATCGACGAAGCGCTGATGGACGAGCTCAAGCGCATCAAGGCCGCCGTCAAGCCGACCGAGATCCTGCTCGTCGTCGACGCGATGACCGGTCAGGACGCCGTGAACGCCGCCACCGCCTTTGATGAGGCACTCGGCATCGACGGCGTCGTGCTCACGAAGCTCGACGGCGACGCCCGCGGCGGCGCAGCCCTCTCGATCCGCGCGGCGACCGGCAAGCCCATCAAGTTCATGGGCACGGGCGAAAAGCTCGACATGATCGAGCCCTTCCACCCCGACCGCATGGCGCAGCGCATCCTCGGCATGGGCGACGTGCTGTCGTTCATCGAGCGCGCCGAGCAGAGCATCGACGAGGAAAAGGCGAAAAAGCTCGAAGAAAAGCTCAAAAAGAACCGCTTCACTCTTTCCGACTATTACGACCAGCTCGTCCAGCTCAAGAGCATGGGCAGCTTTGAACAGCTCGCGGGCATGATGCCCGGCCAGCTCGGCAAGCAGATGGCAAACGCCGAGCTTGACCCCAAGATGATGGCACACACCGAGGCGATCATCCTCTCGATGACGCCCTACGAGCGCGAGAATCCCGCGGTGCTCGGCGCCAGCCGCAAAAAGCGCATCGCCGCCGGCTGCGGACTCGAGGTTGTGGACGTCAATCGCCTGCTCAAGCAGTTTGAGATGATGCAGAGCATGATCAAGCAGGTCACGCGCGGCGGCAAGATGCCAAAGGGCATGGGCGGCTTCGGCGGCGGCCGGATGCGCGGTTTCGGGCGCAAGAAACGCTTCAAGTAATTTCCGTTGATAAGTGCACAAGCATTTCATCATAATACAAAATCATTTACATTATTTTTGGAGGTAGTAACCATGGTTAAAATTCGTCTGCGCAGAATGGGCGCCAAGAAGGCTCCTTTCTATCGTGTTGTCGTCGCTGATTCCCGTTATCCCCGCGACGGCCGCTTCATCGAAGAGATCGGCACCTACAATCCCTGCGTCTCCCCCGCCGAGATCAAGATCGACGCTGAGCGCGCTCAGGAGTGGATCAAGACCGGCGCTCAGCCCACCGACACGGTCCGTGCGCTGCTGAAGAAAGTCAACGCGCTGTAAGACCCGGGGTGCAAGAAATGAAAGACTTGCTGCTCTACATCGCCCGCAGCCTTGTTGAGCATCCCGATGACGTCACCGTCACGGAGAAGCAGGGCGCGGACGAGCTTACGTTGGAGCTGCGCGTCGCACCTGACGATATGGGCAAGGTCATCGGCCGTCAGGGCCGCATTGCCAAGGAGATCCGCACGGTCGTCCGTTCCTATGCTCAGCGCACCGGCGTAAAGGTGTCTGTCGACATCGTAGACTGAACTGCAAAAACGTTCCCGAGAAGCTCTCGGGAACGTTTTTTATTCTTGCCATCCCCCGCCGATTCCGCTATACTGGATGGATAGAACAAAACAAAGGAGCATGACAATGGGTCTCTTTTCCAAAAAGAGCGCGCCGCAGCCGAGCGCGCGCCCGGAATATATCGAAGTCGGCCAGATCGTGAACACGCACGGCGTGCGCGGCGAGGTCAAGGTACAGCCCTGGGACGTGAGCCCCGAGCTTCTGTGCGGGTTCAAAACGTTCTACATGGACGGTGCGCCCTTCCGCCCGACGAGCAAGCGCGTGCAGGGCGACATGGTGCTCATGAAGCTGCCCGAGGTCGACGACATGGATGCTGCCGCCGCGCTCAAGCGCAAGGTGCTCTCCATCCGCCGCAACGATGTCCAGCTCAAGCCAGGTGAGCACTTCGACGCCGAGATCATCGGCATGAACGTCTATAACTACTTCCCCCACACGTATATCGGCACGGTGGTGGACGTGCTCTCCTACCCCGCCCACAAGCTCTACAAGGTCAAAGGCGAGGAGAAGACCTATCTCATCCCCGCGGTGAAGGATATCTTCATCACGGATATTGACGAGGAATCGCGCGAGATCAGCGTGCACATGATCGAGGGGTTAGAGACCGATGAGGATTGATATTTTAACGCTCTTCCCCGCTTCGGTCGACGCGATGATGAACGTCAGCATCCTTGGCCGCGCGCAGGAGCGCGGCTACATCACGATCAAGACGCACCAGATCCGCGACTACACGACGAACAAGCAGATGCAGGTCGACGACTACCCCTACGGCGGCGGGCGCGGCGCGGTGATGCAGGCAGACCCCCTGTACCGCTGCTGGGCGCATGTGTGCGAGGAGGCTGGCAGCCGCGGGCATACGATCTACCTCTCCCCCTGCGGGCGCACGTTCACACAGAGCGTGGCGCGCGAGCTGAAGGATAAGTATGACCACCTCATTTTAGTCTGCGGCCACTACGAGGGCATCGACCAGCGCTTTATCGACGAGTGCGTGGACGAAGAGCTCTCGATGGGCGACTTCGTCGTCACGGGCGGCGAAATTCCCGCCATGGCCGTGGCGGACGCCATCTGCCGCATGGTCCCGGGCGTGCTGCCCGAGGAGGAATGCTTCACCGAGGAGTCCCACTGGGCTGGGCTTTTGGAGTATCCGCAGTATTCCCGCCCCGATGAATGGCACGGCCGCCGCGTGCCGGACGTGCTGCTCTCCGGCCACCACGAAAACGTGGCCAAATGGCGCAAAAAAGAGAGCTACAAGCGCACGATGCTCCGCCGCCCTGATCTCTGGGCGCAGTTCGACGAAAAGCAGCTCAAAACAAAGAGCGAGAAAAAAGTCCTCGCTGAAGCCAAGGCCGAAGCAGAAGCCATCCGCGCCGCGGAGGTGAAGAAGGCCGAGGAAAGCGACACCGAAACAGCTGTTGAGTAACAGCTCGCACTATCTGCGCAAGGCAAGGCGAACGGTCAATCGACCTCATTTGCCGCCCGCAGGCGGCAAGTATTTTGATCCGTCGCGGAGGACGACACGCGCGTCCGCAGCGACACTTTGCAGGAAATGGCGCGGTGAGCACCATTTCCTGAACCTCTCTCATCAAGAAGCAGCTTCGCTGCTTTTTGATGAAGTAAAAAAGCGGAACAGCCTAAGCTGTTCCGCTTTTTTTATGTACTTTTACGCGATGCGCTTCGCGCCGACGTAGCGGGAAGCATAGTAGCTCGCGGACAGGCTGTCGATCGTGATCTTGCCGACGCTGTAGCGCGCGTGGATGATCTGACCGTTGCCGATGTAGATGCCGACGTGGCCGATGGCGTGTGAGGAATCCGAGAAGAACACCAGATCACCGGGCTGCAAGTCGGATTTGGCGACGGCGTAGCCGCAGTTCTTATACTGGGCGGTCGCCGAGTGCGGCAGGGAGTAGCCGAGCTGCGCGTAGAGATACATCGTGAAGCCCGAGCAGTCAAAGCCGTTGGGGGACGCGCCGCCGGAGCGGTAGCGCGTGCCGAGGAAGGGCATCGCCATGGAGACGACCTTTGCGCCCACTGTGCCGTCGAGGTCGGCAGGATCGCGCAGATATTCACCGAGCAGCCAGCCGGTCGTGGAGTCGAACGTGACCTGATACCAGCCGTTCGATTCACCGACGACGGTGACCTGCTTGCCGCTGACCACCTGCGTGATCTTGTCGTAATTCGTGCCGGGACCCGTGCGCACGTTGATCGTGCCGCCCGTAACGACCATGGAGACGGTCTCGGTCTCGCTCACGTCTTCCTTGGCGTCGGCCTTGTCTTCAAGCTCTGCCTGCATCTCATCGAGCTTGGCGAGCTCTTCTTCGTTCGCGCTCTCGGTCTGAACGGATTCCGTCAGCACCGTCACGCGGTCAACGAGGTTGCGGATCGAACCGTCGTAAGCGGCCTGCGCCGAAGAGAGCGGCGCGAGCAGGCTGACGGAGAGAATGCCCGAAAGCAGGAATGATAAGCATCGTGAATGGTTTCTCATAGCTGAGTCATCCTTTCGTGAATAAAATCAGGGGGCTGCGCGGCGGCTATTTACATCTTGCCGCTCAGCGCGCGCTCAAGCCAGATGGAGGCAAATTCCATCGCCTCGCCAAGGCTTCCTTTTTCCGTCGAGCGGACCACACGGTCGCGCGAACGGAGGCTTGCGTCCGTCATCTGCAACTGAATGGAAACGCGCTTGGCAAGCGTGATATCCTTGAGCGGCGTGGTATCCAACACCTGCATCATCACGATATATTTATCCGCCATTGAGCCGTAGTAGATGAGATTATCCACACGGCGCAGCGGGTGTCCGCGGTAAACGAGACCTTCCGTAGCTTCTGCCATCTGACTCACTCCTGTCCTTGTAACCAATTTGTAACTTTGTAACCGTTTTGTAACTTTTTGCAGTATAGCATTTTTTGCCCCCCTTGTCAATAAAAGTGGGGCGAAAAAATGCAACAAACCCTCGGAGGCCGCGTTCACGGTCTCCGAGGGTCGTTATTCTGACGCTTTTCGCTTACTTGCCGAGGTAGCTGCGCACAAGCGTTTGCAGCAGCTCGTCGCGATCCAGCTTGCGGATCAGCGTGCGGGCGTTGTTATGGTTCGTGATATAGGTGGGGTCCTCCGACAGGATGTAGCCCACGATCTGGTTGATGGGATTATAGCCCTTATCCTCCAGCGCGGCATAAACGGTGGTCAGAATATGACGGATCTCAGCGTCCTTTTCCTGCGCAACATTAAACTTTCGGGTAAATTCTTCCATTGGGAGAGCCCCTCCTTTCCATGCAGACAGTATAGCAACGCAATTTCAAAAAGTAAAGAGAGCGCTGTCAACTGTAACCAAATCGTAATGTTTCCTTAAGGAATTCTCAGCGGAGCACCGCGTTGTGGTCGGCCTTGAGCGCTGCGAGGATGGACTGGACGTCCTCATCTGCCTCTTCGCCGGTCAGGCTGCGGTCATCCGCGCGCAGAACGAGGTTGAACGCCACGCTCTTCTTGCCGATGGCCACGCCGGAGCCGCGGTAAATATCGAACAGCGACACATCCTTGAGAAGGCCCTTCGCGCCGCGGCGGATGCTCTCTTCGAGCGCGCCGACCGTGACGGCCTCGTCGCACACGACGGCGATGTCGCGCGTGACGGCGGGGAACTTCGGAAGCGGCTGGTAGACAGGGATGTCGCCGCGCTTTTCATACATCGCATCGAAGCTCAGCTCTGCGGTGTAGACCTCGGTGTCCATGCCGTAGTTCGCCGCGACGAGCGGATGGATCTGGCCGAACACGCCGAGGTATGTCTCGCCCGCATACACTTTCGCGCAGCGGCCGGGGTGATAAGAATCATTGTCGGTGCAGGCGACGTACTTGACATCCGTGATGCGCAGCTCGTGCAGCAGCGTCTCGATGCTGCCCTTGAAGGAGAAGAAGTCCACGCCGTCGCCGTAAGCGCCGAGGGAGAGGTACTTCGGCTCGTCAGCAAGGCCATCCTCGCGCGGCAGGTAAATTTTGCCGAGCTCATAGAGGCGGGCGGACTTGTTGCGGTAGCTGTGGTTGCGGGCAATGATCTCGAGCATGCTCGGCAGGATCGTCGTGCGCATGATGGAGGTATCCTCGCCCAGCGGGTTCAAAATCTTCAGGGAGTTGCGCAGCGAGGAATCCTTCGGCATGCGGATCTTATCGTAATAGGTCGGGCTGATGAAGGAATAGGTGATGATCTCATCGTAGCCCAGCGCGCGCACAGCGCCGCCGATGGCGCGGTCGAAGCGCTGCTGCTCGCTAAAGCCGCCGCGCGTGGTCTCGCCGCGCATGAGCGTGCAGGGAATCTTATTGTAGCCGTAGAAGCGCGCGACCTCTTCGGCAATGTCGCTGTAATGCTCGACGTCGCCGCGCCAGGACGGCACGTAGATGTCGTCGCCATTCAGGATAAAGCCGAGGGAGACAAGAATTTCGCGCATCAGGTCTTCGCTGAGTTCCGTGCCGAGCAGGGCGTTGATCTTGTCGGGTTCGAGCTTGACGACCGTGGGAGCCTTTTCCTTGGCGACCACGTCCATCACGCCGTCGACCACCTCGCCGCAGCCGAGCAGCTCCACGAGCTCGCAGGCGCGCTCGACAGCCTTGATGGTGTTCATCATGTCGAGGCCCTTTTCATAGCGGGAGGAGGCGTCGGTGCGCATGCCGAGGGCGCTGGCCGTGCGGCGCACGGAAACGCCGTTGAAGTTAGCGGACTCAAAGAGCACCATCGCCGTGTCGCCGACGATCTCGCTGTTCGCGCCGCCCATGACGCCCGCGACGCAGACGGGCTTGTGCTCGTCGCAGATGCAGAGCATGTTCGGCGTCAGCTTGCGCTCGTTGCCGTCGAGCGTCTGGACGGTCTCGCCCTCGCGCGCGGTGCGCACGATGATGTGTCCGCCTTCGACGCAGCTGAAGTCAAAGGCGTGCATCGGCTGGCCGTATTCGAGCATCACATAGTTTGTGATATCGACGATGTTGTTGATGGGGCGCACGCCGCTCGCGCGCAATCTCTCGCGCATCCAGCGCGGGGACGGCGCGATCTTGACGTTTTTCACCATGCGCGCGGTGTAGCGCGGGCAGAGGTCGCCGTCCTCAATGTCGATGTCGACGATCTCCGCGATGCTGCCGCCGCAGCCGTGCGGCTCGGGCGTGTGCAGCTTAAGGGGGCGCTTGAACGTCGCGCTCGCCTCGCGGGCAAGGCCGATGACGGAAAGGCAGTCGGGGCGGTTCGGCGTGATCTCAAACTCGACGATGGAATCGTCAAAGCCGAGGATGTGCGCCATGTTGAGGCCCGGCTCGGCGTCCTCCTCGCGCAGGATGAAGATGCCGTCGGCGATGCAGTGAGGGAATTCCTTCTGCTCTGCGTGCAGGTCCTCGAGCGTGCAGATGGTATCGCTCTTGGTGTTGTACGCGACAAGGTCGCCTTCGTGGAGGTTGGAGCAGCGCGTATCGGGCACAGCGGTCGCATTGCCGAGGTCGAGGCAAGTGTGGAACGTGCCGTCGCCCAGCGGGGCACATTCAAGCACCTTGGCGGCAACAACAGGGCCATAGACCTTGTCGCCGGGCTTGATGTCAGCGGGGATGGAGGGCTTCGCGGGGTCGATGGGATGATAGTCGTTCAGAAGCGCCGCGGGCGTGATGACGGCATAGGGGAAGTCATGCTCCGCCGTCATGCCAAGCTCCTTGAGCGAGCAGAGCATGCCGTTCGACTCGACGCCGCGCAGCTCGCCCTTTTCGATCTTGACGCCGCCGGGCAGGTGTGCGCCGGAAAGCGCGGCGGGCACATAGTCGCCCACATGGACGTTCCACGCGCCCGTGACGATCTGCACGGGCTCCGCCTGACCGACGTCGATCTTCACGACCCACATGTGGTCGGAGTTTTCATGGCGCTTCATCTCGAGAATTTTGCCGACGACCACGTTCTTGAGGTTCTCGTCGGGACGCTCGATGGTCTCGACCTTCGAGCCGGAGAGCGTCATCTCGTCGTTGAATTCCTTATCGGTGATATCCTTGAGGTCAACGAATTCGTTGAGCCAATTACGGGATAGGATCATATTTGTATCCTCCTAAGAAGTAACAATCAAATTTCGTTTTTTGTGACGACATGCGCGCCAGAAAAAACACCGCTCAGGGTGCGCTCGTGCGAGCAAAGCGAGTGCGGTGCAGCACCCTGCGAAAGAGATCGCAGAAAGCGGCTCGCCGCTTTCGCGAGGAATATTAAAACTGTTCGAGGAAGCGGACATCGTTCTCGAAGATCAAACGCAGGTCGCTGATCTTGAAGTGGCCGAGCGCCAGACGCTCAAGGCCCATGCCGAACGCCCAGCCGGAATAGACCGTGGAGTCGATGCCGCAGCCCTCGAGGACCTTCGGGTGGATCATGCCGGCGCCGAGCACCTCGATCCAGCCCTCGCCCTTGCAGGTGGGGCAGCCTGCGCCGTGGCACTTGTGGCACTGAATGTCCATTTCGCAGCTCGGCTCGGTGAACGGGAAGTGATGGGGGCGGAAGCGCGTGACCGTGTGCTCGCCGTAGAGCTGGCGCACGACCTCGTTGAGCGTGCCCTTGAGATCCGCCATCGTAATGCCCTTGTCGATGGCCATGCCCTCGATCTGGTGGAACATGGGCGAGTGCGTGGCGTCGACCTCGTCCTTGCGGTACACGCGGCCGGGGGCTAGAATACGGATGGGCAGCTCGCGCGTCTCCATCGCGTGGATCTGCATCGGAGAGGTCTGCGTGCGCAGAAGGATCGAGCTGTCCTCGGTGAAGTAGAACGTGTCGCTCCACTCGCGGGCGGGATGGCCCTCCTCGACGTTGAGCTTCGTGAAGTTGTACTCGGCAAGTTCGACCTCGCGGTCTTCGAGAATTTCAAAGCCCATGCCGACGAAGATGTCCTTGATCTCGTCGAGCACCTGATACATCGGGTGCTTCACGCCGATCTTTTCCTGCTTGCCGGGGATGGTCACGTCCACGGCCTCGGACTTGAGCTTGAGCTCCATGGCCTTGTCGGCGAGCTCTTTCGTCTTTTCCTCGATGTCCGCTTCAAGCTTGGCGCGCACGTCGTTGGCGAGCTGCCCGATCACGGGGCGCTCTTCGGCGCTGAGCTTGCCCATCTGCTTCAAAACGGCGGTCAGCTCCCCCTTTTTGCCAAGGTAGCGGACGCGCAGTGCTTCGAGGTCCTCCGCCTTGCCGGCGTCGGAGATCGCATCGAGCGCCGCCTTGCGGATCGCTTCCAGTTGTTGTTTCATATCATTTCTCCTTTTCAGGTAAAAATTTGCAGAATTTCAAAAATCGGCGGCATGGGCAAAAAAATAGTCTTTCCTCCCGACACTCTCGGGACGAAAGACTTTCTTCCGCGGTACCACCCTGATTCGCGCCCAAAGGCGCGCGCTCGTTGCCCGTAACGGGGGCTGACCGGCCGCGCATTTCCTCGCGGCTGCTCGGGGGCGAACCAAGCGACATCCCGCAGACCGGCTCCCAGCCGCCGACCGGTCCTCTCTACGCGGAACAAACACGCTATTTTCCCTTTCACAGCATTTGTCTAAGTGGTACTTATATCACAGAAAAAAGGAACTTGCAAGGGGGAATTTGCCCCTTGCCGGCAAAAAAGCGGCAAAAGCGCAAAATATCGCGCATTTTCCTCTGCGCACTCCCCTTTTCCTGCCCAAAACGCGGAAAAACCGCACTTTACAACGTGCAAAAACGTGATATACTATAATAGTTGCTTACAAACCCACCGTGGCTGCTCTCGCAGCCGGATAAGGAGAACGATCATGGATGAAAGAAAGCGTCTTTACAAGTCCCGCAACAACAAGATGATCTGCGGCGTCTGCGCAGGCATCGCAGACTACTTCAACATTGACCCGTCGATCGTGCGCGTGCTCTGGGCGGTCCTCGCTCTGGCCGCCGGTACCGGCGTGCTCGCCTATATTGCCTGCGCGATCATCCTGCCCGAGGGCGACACCGAGGTCTGACTGCTTGACAATCCGCGCAAAAAAGATATACTAAATCCTGTTTGCCGCGCGAAACGGCAGAAAAAGATGTAAAACGCGAAGGGAGCTTCCTTTTATGGCGACTTATCCGATGCATGTCGCGGGTCTTGACCGCGACTTTCCCATCTGCAAGGTAACGGACGATCTTTATATCGGTGCTTTCATCATGTTCGGCGACGCGGAGCTGACCGTGCGCTGCGCAGAAGAGCTCTTGAAGCTCGCCGAGGGCATCGACTACGACTACCTCTTCACCGCTGAGGCCAAGTCCATCCCCCTCATCCACGAAATGGCGCGCCAGAGCGGCGCGAAAAAGTATTTTATCGCGCGCAAGGGCCCCAAGGTCTACATGCCCGACCCCATTTCCGTGGAGGACAAGTCCATCACCACCGTCGCCCAGCAGAAGCTTTTCCTCGGCTCTGACGACGCGGATCTCATCCGCGGCAAGAAGATTTTGCTCGTTGACGACGTGATCTCCACGGGCGGCTCGCTCAAGGCGATGGAAGCACTCGTCGAAAAGGCGGGCGGCACCGTTACGGGCCGCATGGCCGTTCTCGCCGAGGGCGGCGCAGCCGACCGCAAGGACATCCTGTTCCTTGAAAAGCTGCCCGTCTTCAACGCCGACGGCAGCGTGAAGTAAAAAGATTCAATCACAGAAGCGCAAAGCGCCTTTCAAAGAGCTTTCTTTGAAAGGCGCTTTCTCTGTTATTCGGTGATCTCCTCGCAGACCGTCGGCGATGTGGACCTTGCTTCGGCCTCCGGCGCTGTTCTTAGTCCGCTCAAACCGCGGCGGCAGAGCACGCAGCCCGCCGCGCATACGGCGGCCATGACGGCAAGGAACTGCCACTTCTCCGCAAAACCGCCCAAAAGCCCCAGCGGGTCGTTCATTGCGTTGAACGCGGCGTGCGCGGCGATCGTGGGCAGGATGCTCCCCGTGCGATAGCGAATATAGCCGAAAAGCAGGCCCATGAGAAACGCGTAGCCGATCTGCACCGGCGTTCCGTGGATGAATCCAAAGAGTACCGCTTGCAGTACAATTGCGATCCACACCGGCATGGCACGTTCCAGCCGCGACTGGATGACGCCGCGGAACACGAGCTCCTCCGCAACCGGCGCGCCGGCCACCACGGCAAGCGCCGGGATCAGCCCCGTCTCTGTGCTCAGGCGCATGGCTTTTCCATATTCCTCCATCCAGCTTTCCGGCAGCAGGGCAAGCACCAGACTGACCAGCACATAGAGGCCGACCGCGCCGAAGGCGCAGAAGCCCACATACATGGCCGCCAGCGCCGCCAGCGGCGGCAGGTCCACCTGCGCCGCCATGATCTTAGGCTCCAGCACGCTCCGCACCAGCGAGATGACGCCGTACAGGGCCAGCAGCCCCAGCCCCTTGGGGACGTTCCCTGTCAGCAGGCACAGCGCCCCCCACGGCACCAGCACCGTCCCCGTGC
>ERZ650918.1558-NODE-1558-length-19122-cov-3.636492_pt1 | contig 19122 bp, 18 predicted proteins | sample MGYA00514758_ERZ650918 | MGnify/ENA metagenome assembly ERZ650918 | reverse complement strand
TCTAGCAGGAGAACAAAATTGAAATAAGGAAACATCTGACGACCAAGATTTACGGAAAGAATGGTTTATTTGTATACGAAGGAGAATAAGTAGGAGGGGATATCATGTATAAAAATCAAGCTTCGGAGATTGCCTATGATTACATAGTAGATCAAATTCGTTCTGGAATATGGAAGCCAGGTGACAAAATAGCAACAGAGGTTCAACTAGTCGAGAGTATAGGGGTAAGTCGGGTTGCAGTAAGAGAGGCAATTGAACGTCTGGTAACCATGTCTGTTTTGAATAAAGTGCGAGGATCAGGAACATATGTAGAGCAAAAGGATAATATGTCCTTTATGAGTGCAGCTATTTTGGGTGCAGATGCAGATTATATGCTTAAGATTCTTGAATTTCGAAAGATGTTTGATTCTTATAATGTAGAACTGTTTCTGAAATACGCAACAGATGAAGAAATAGAACTTCTGAAGCAAAATTATCAGGAAATGGTAGATATGAAGGATAATATGCAGAAATTCCGGGCAATAGACCAGCGCTTTCATGATATCATTGCAATTGGGACAAGAAATCCAATGATTATTCAGATTTCAAAAACGTTTACGGATATTTTTGAGGCAAATCAGGATCAGATGTATCATAAAATAGGACCACAGAACGCGATTTATTATCATGGGAAAATGTTGGAGGCCATTGAGGAGCGTAATGCAGAGGTAGCTGCTATCTATGCTAGAATGTCAATTGAGGCGTCCATCAGCCGCTTGGAGTCACAAAAGAAACTTGGGAAATTCTAATAAATTTTTATGTTTGAATATGTCTGCATCAGCAGGTATATTCGTTTTTGAAGGAGGGAATGTTTTCTACAGCAGAGTAATGGGATTTTGCGAATTAAAAAGTTTTTGAAAGAAGCAGAACTCTGTAATGACATAGTTTGAGGTATATGGATGTTTAGGAAGGAGAATTTATGGATAAAGAAAGATTGGCAAAGGCTACATATGATATCTTAACATCGAAGCAGTTGACTTATCGCCAGAAACTGATTCAATTGGCTAGACAGGCTGAAGATAGTCTTGATGTGTTAGATATCCCGGAAAAGTTTGAAAAATATTTTAAAACCAGAGCTTTATGTGATATGAATGAAGGAAGTGCTCCTTACAGACCTCGTTATGTTATGGTGGATTTTGAAAGATTCATGAAACAGGGAAGTAGATTTTTAAAAATAACTCCTCCTAAGAATTTGGATGAAGCAATTTTTGCTTTGCTTACACTCTATTACCATATCCCATCTATTACCACAATGCCTGTTTATATTGGAAATGTGGATACCTTGTTAAATCCATTTCTAGACGGTTTGAGTGATGAGGAGGTAAAAAATAAGTTTAAACTGTTTTTAAATTACATTGATCGTACGATTGCAGATGGCTATTGCCATGCAAATTTGGGGCCGACAGATTTACGGGCTACGAGGCTTTTTTTGGAGTGTGAACAGGAACTTCAAAATGCAGTTCCTAATATTACCATAAAGTATGATCTGGAGAATACGCCAGATGAACTTATGGAAAAGGCGATTTTATGTGCACTGAATTGTGCTAACCCAGCTATTGCTAATCATCAGTTGCATAAAAACACATACTGGGATTATGGCGTTTCCAGTTGCTACAATATACTGCCTTTGCGGGGGGGATCCTATATTTTATCAAGAGTAGTGATTCCGCGTCTTGCTAAAATGGCTGACAGTACGGAGCAATTTCTGAATGAGATTCTTCCAGAGGCCCTTTTGGGGCTTGGTCAATATATGGATGAAAGAATTCGTTTCTTAGTAGATAAGTCAGGTTTCTTCCAAAGTTCTTTTTTGGTAAAGGAAGGATTGATTGAGAGAGAGAATTTTACAGCTATGTTTGGTGTGGCAGGTTTATGCGATGGTGTGAACTATCTGATGAGAGAGAGCGGAAAGCGTTACGGAAACGATCCAGAGGCAGATGATCTTGCAGAAAAGATTATGAAGATCATTTCAGATTTTGCCGCATCATATCCGGCGAAATATTGTGAGGTTTCTGGTGGACATTATCTACTGCATGCACAGGCGGGCCTTTCTACAGATACAGGTGTGACCTCTGGTGTTCGGATTGTGGTTGGAGACGAACCGGATAGCTTATATGCACATCTAAGACATAGTGCACGTTTTCACAAGTTTTTTCCTACAGGTTGTTCAGATATTTTTCCTTTTGAGGAAACAGCTAAAAGGAATCCGGCAGCAGTTCTGGATATAATAAAAGGTGCATTTTTAGAAGGGGATAAATATCTTGCCATTTATCAGTCTGACAGTGATCTTGTTCGTATTACTGGATATCTTGTAAAACGCAGTGATATTGAAAAATATGATCAGGGAGAGGTTGTGTTGCAGGATACGATTCAAAATGGAAGTAGTAATTATAAGCTTAATCGCTTGAATCAAAGAAAGGTTCGTACTAATGAATGAGAAGCAGTTTTGGACTAAAAAGAGTGTTCCTGTCAACAGGATTTTGGAGTATTCTTTGGTAGATGGTCCAGGGAATCGGACAGTTATCTTTCTTCAAGGGTGTAATATTGCCTGCCATTATTGCCATAATCCGGAAACGCAGAAGATTTGTCTGAATTGCGGTGTATGTATAGAAAGTTGCCCGCCAAAAGCACTTTCAATGGAGAACGAAATGGTTGTTTGGAATGAAGAAAGATGTATTGGGTGCGATGCCTGTATTTCAGTCTGCTCACATCAAAGCTCGCCTAAGGTAAAGTGGATGACAGTTTCCCAAATTATGGGTAAGGTGAGTAGTAGCATGCCTTTTATCCGGGGGATTACCGTGTCTGGCGGAGAATGCAGCTTATACATGGATTTTCTCATAAAATTATTTCAAGCATGCAAAGAAAAAAATCTGAGTTGTCTGATGGATTGTAATGGTACAATCCCAGTGTGGAATCATCAGGTGATGGATTACTGTGACGGTGTTATGCTAGATGTGAAGGCATGGTCTGGGGAATGCTTTCGTGCATTGACAGGTGGCACAAATGATGTATTGAGGGAAAATCTTCAGAGGATTGCAGCATTGGGAAAGCTGACAGAAATCCGCATTGTATGTGTGGAGGGAGAAGTGGATGCAGAAGAATGTATCTGTGGAATTGCGGATACCCTTGGTATGGATGAGATTAAAAAAACACTATTAAAACTAATTCGTTTTCGTCCGGTTGGCGTACGGGGGGGATGGGAAAGGAAACCAATTCCCACTGTATCATATATGGAAAAGCTTTCTTCTCTTGCAGAAGAACGAGGTTTTATTGATGTGAGAATTATTTAAGAAAAGACAACTAACTTACATTTTTTGTAAAATGAAATGCTCCCTTCTAGGTAGATAGGTGAAATGATAAGCTTGTTTACTTAGGAGGGGAATTTGTGTGATAGGTGCCTTTTGCAGTAGCCTGTTTTATATCATAAGAAATTGTGTCTTGTGTTATTTTTTTAAAACACTCTATTTTTTGATTGGTAACTTTTCCTTCAGAAAATCCCGCAGTACCTCATCGCTTACCATGGCCTTTGGGAAGCAAAAACGTCTGGTGGGGAGAATCAAACAGGTAGATGCAGGGTGCTGCCTTCCCTGATTGGGGTGACAATGGTAATGCCATCATCGGTATCTACCAAAGTTACGGTGAGAATAAATGAAGCACAGTTAAAAAGTACATACAAGAGCATGAGAAGGCAGATATGATGTAAAGGTCAAACCGCTCACCTTTCACTAAATCCATTATTAGTGTATACTTGAGAAAAATAATAGCTTTTTTCAAATAGGAGGACTAAACACCATGGATCAGTGCACTCATGAAGTCTATTATTACTGGCAGAGATGATTCCGGAAGCGGACTTACGATGAAATAAAGAGAAACGTCTTAGAACCTGCTGTGGTCAACATCATAAACTTAAGGGAAAATTATTCCTATATCTGTTACTTTTTCAGCTATAAAAATTATATTTGAGACTATGAGAAAATCTCTGTAAATTAGATTCTTCTATGATAATGAAGGGTGAGAAGCTTACAAATCAGGCTTTTCACCCTTGTTTTATATATAACAGTTACTGCCAGGCATGTCAAGAGCAGGCGGCTGGCCGCCTGTCTTAGACTATGTTTTTACTTATTCTGGAAGTCGTCCTTCGTACATGATACTCAACTCCCCATAGACCTGGCCCCAGTCCCGGATGGTAGTTGCCCATTTCTTAGTAGCCTCGAAAGTGGCCAGATATAAGGCTTTTAACAGCGCTGTATCACTTGGAAATACGCTTCTCTGACGGTTCAGTTTCCGGTATGTGGAGTTCAGTGATTCTATCGCATTTGTTGTATAAATGACCTTCCGGACAGTGGTTGAAAACTTAAAAATTGGAGAAACAGCATCCCAGTTGTCCTTCCAGCGTTTCATGGAATTCGGATATTTCGGACTCCATTTTTCTGTCACACGGTCTAAAGCAGCCAGAGCCTTCTGCTCATCAGCAGCCTGATAGATGGTTTTTAAATCTGCAGCGAAAGCTTTCCTGTCTTTATCCGGAACGTATTTCAGCGTATTTCTTACCTGATGGACAATACACCTCTGATATTCTGTCTTTGGAAATGCCGCCGAAATCGCTTCTTTAATGCCTGTAAGGCCGTCTGCACAGATAATCAGGATATCTTTAACCCCTCGATTTTTTAGTTCATTTAAGACAGAAAGCCAGTATTTCGCACTTTCATTGTCGCCAATCGTGATGGTCAATACTTCCTTTTTGCCCTCTGTGTTAATGCCCAGAATTACATAGGCTGCAAGTTTACGTATCACTCCGTTGTCCCGCCCAGAATAGTGGATAGCATCAATGTAAACAATCGGATACACGTCGTCTAGCGGTCGCTTCTGCCAGTCTTCAATCTGCGGAAGTATCTTATCTGTTACATCAGAAATAAAACTCTCAGATGTTTCAAAGCCATAGATATCTTCAATCGTTTCCGAAATTTGGCGTGTAGTCATTCCTTTGGCATACATGGAGATAATCTTCTGGTCAATGTCAGAAATATCCTTCTGACGCTTTTTGACAACCTGTGGTTCAAAGGTGGACTTTCGATCTTGTGGTACTTCGATTTCCATAGAACCATACCGACTGTTTACCTGCTTGCGTTTATAGCCGTTTCGATAATCGTCGTTGTCAGAACGCTCGGATTTCTCATATCCGAGATGGTCATCCATTTCTGCCTCCATCATTTCCTTGATGGTGCCACCAAGGAGATCTTTAAGAGCATCCTGGATATCTTCAGCAGTCTCAATATCGTATTCTTCGAGAAGCTGACGAATGATATTTCTTTTTCCATCGGTCATTTGTACTCTGTGTACAGGTTTCTTTTGTCTTGCCATAATAAAAGGCCCTCCTAATGATATTTATTTTATCATAGAAGGACCTTGTGATGGTTATTTTACAGAAAAAGTCTCGCAGGCTCTTATATTTAAGAGGGCAAAAAAGTCCATACTTACCCCAATGAAATTGTATGGACTTTTTTAAAAATTATTTTTTTGATTGCCTGATATATATGATTATACCGAATCAGGCTCAGCCCCGTTCTTTTTCTACTCTTAAAATCTTAACTTCAGCACGTAGCTTTTCCAACTCACTCATCTCATCAGGACTTTTTCATTTGCTACGGTTATCTATTAAAGCTTCTACTCCGCTTGCTTCATATTTCACAGTATAATTGCGTGCCTGTTAATAGGACACCTGATATTGTTCTGTTGATTTAGCATAATTGTGGTCATGTGCGATACAGTATTGTACTATTTCAACCCGTTCTTCAAATATGTTTTTTTCTTTGGTCATGATTATGTTTCCTCCGGTTCCAGAAGATTTTAATTCTTCATGATCATTATACTTCTTTATTTAGATTTGCAACTTGGATTTTAAACGAATTCCGTATTTTTATAAATATCATCTTGAGAACCTAAGTCTGCTAAATAATTCAAAACTGCTTGTTGTTTCAATTTTTTAGAATATTTCTTATTCCCATTCAATGTGAATGCATTTGTTCCCATAGATCCATAATTTCAAATCCATTGTTGGATAGATGCTATACTGACACCAAACATAGACGCAATTTGATATTGGTTTTCTTTTTTTGTCCCAATATAGATTTACAACATATATCTTATCCTCAACGGATATTTTTTTAGACATAAAATATGCTCCCTCCTAAGTGACAAGTTTTTATTATTTTACTTGTCTACCTAGAAGAGAGCATATCATATTAACCGACAGCCCCTTTTTGTAAAAGGCAGATAGACTGCGGCTTTATGATTCAGCTGGGATTATCAGTGAGAGTGTGTAATGATTATGGAAGTATTAGCCAAAGTATCTCTTTAACAGACCTTCAAATGCCTTTCCGTGACGAGCCTCATCCTTAGCCATCTCATGAACAGTGTCATGGATTGCATCCAGGTTAGCAGCCTTAGCTCTCTTAGCCAGATCGAACTTGCCGGCAGTAGCGCCGTTCTCAGCAGCAACTCTCATCTCCAGGTTCTTCTTGGTGGAGCTTGTAACAACCTCGCCTAAGAGTTCAGCAAACTTAGCAGCATGCTCAGCCTCTTCCAGAGCAGCCTTCTCCCAGTACAGGCCGATCTCAGGATAGCCCTCTCTGTGAGCGACTCTGGACATAGCCAGGTACATACCAACCTCAGAGCACTCGCCCTCAAAGTTAGCTCTTAAATCAGCCATGATATCCTCAGGGGAACCCTGAGCAACGCCAACCTCATGCTCGCAAGCCCAAGCCATCTGATCAGCAGCCTGCTCCTTGAACTTGGAAGCAGGAACGCCGCACTGAGGACATTTCTCAGGAGCCTGCTCACCCTCATAAACGTAACCACAAACTGTACAAACCCATTTCTTCATAGTCTTGATCTCCTTTATTATATAGTGTGTGGGAACCGGGGATGCCCCGGAACCCTGTTAACATTGCGAATCAATAATAGTAATGATTACTGATATCAATATAAATGATTTATGCTGTTTTGTCAACAGCTTTTTTTAAAAAATTTAAATTTCGTTTTCATAGTCTGGCGTGGATATTGATAGTATGGTAGAATTTAAGAAGGAAAACGGTTGAAAGGGGATGCAGGCAAGTGAAAACAGAAAATACTTTAGCAAGAAATCTGGATTTTGCTGCAGATAAGGCATCTTATGACGCGGCCTGTAAACGGCTTCTGGCTAATAAAGAGATTTTAGCCTGGATTATGAAAAGCTGTATTGAGGAATATAGAGAATGCAGTGTTAAGGACATTGCAGAGTATTATATTGAAGGGGAACCGCAGATTGCCCATACAGCAGTAAATTCGGATGAACGGTCCGCGAATGGTTCCGATACGATTCGGGGAATGAGTACAGAAGATGCCAGACTGGAAGAAGGAACAATTACCTATGATATACGCTTCCTTGCAGCAGTACCCGGTACAGGAGAGCCGATCCGCTTGATTATCAATGTGGAAGCGCAGAATGATTTTTATCCGGGATATCCGATTATCAAAAGAGGAATTTATTATTGCAGCCGAATGATTTCTTCGCAGTACGGGTCAGAATTTACAGATGGACACTATGAAAAGATATGCAAGGTTTACTCGATCTGGATCTGTATGAATCCACCTAAACGGCGGAAAAATACGATTAACCGATATTCGATTACAGAAGAGTGCATGGTAGGAGAGGAAAAGGAGAAGAAGGAAAATTATGACCTGATGACGGCAGTTATAATCTGTCTGGGAGACTCAGAGAATGAACATTATTCAGGTATTATAAAGCTTTTAGATGTCCTTCTTTCTGATGAGCAGGATCCGCAGAAGAAGAAACATATTTTAGAGGAAGATTTTTCAGTTAAGATGACAAGGGATTTAGAACGGGAGGTATCGCTCATGTGTAATCTTAGTAAAGGAATTGAAGACAGGGGAATGGAAAAAGGATTGGAGCAGGGGCTGGAACAGGGCATGGAACATGGTCTTCTTTCCTCCATCCGCAATCTGATGGAGACCATGAGCTGGTCCTCCGGTCAGGCGATGGATGCCCTTAAGATTCCCAGGGAAAACCGGGAACGGTATGAACAGCTTTTAAAACAGCTATAGTCAGATAAATGTAAAATCCATACAGCCCCGGCAGATATACAATGATACTGTCGGGGCTGTGTGGATTTTATGCTTCAGACAGATGCTCCATCTGTTTCATTCGCTTTAGCTCTCTGGACACAAAGAAGACTGCCAAAACAGCGGCCATCAGATCTGCCACAGGAGCCGAGTACATAACGCCCTCAATTCCTAAGAACATAGGAAGAATGAGGATTAGAGGCAGAAGGAAGATAATCTGGCGTGTGAGGGATATAAATATACCCGTACCTGCCTTTCCAATGGAGGTAAAATAGTTGGCCGTAATGGGCTGAAGGCCATTTAAAAATGTAAAGAAAAGGAAAATACGGAAATACTGCTCTGCAAAGCGGAAATATTCCTCACTTCCTGAACCGAAAATGGAGATGATCTGTCTGGGGATCAGCTGAAAGCATAAAAAGGATACAGAGGAAATACAGGTGGCGATACATACTGCTTTCAGATAGGCGGAACGTACACGGCGGTATTTTCCTGCTCCGTAGTTAAAGCTGACAATGGGCTGCAGTCCCTGGGAAAGACCGATGACCAGGGAGAAGAAGATCATGTTTACCTTGCTGATGATCCCGGCACAGGCAAGAGGAATCTCACTGCCGTAATGAGACTGTCCGCCGTAATAGCGAAGTACATTATTCATAACAATCTGTACCACCATCATTGCAATTTGGTTAAAGAAGGGTGCCATTCCCAGGGATATGATCGCTTTAATGTGGGAAGGAATGGGACGAAGGTAGTCAAATGTCAAATGGACTGTTTTAAAGCGGGTCAGATAGATGATTACCATGATACCGGATACAATCTGGCCGATAATGGTTGCCAGAGCAGCACCGGCCATTCCCATATGAAAAGTAAAGATAAACAAAGGGTCTAAGATCGTGTTGATCAGTGCGCCTGTAAGTGTGCAGACCATGGAGAAACGGGGACTTCCGTCTGCCCGGATCAGGTTAGAGCCTCCAGTAGTAAGGATCAGGAATGGAAAACCAAGGGAAGTAATGCCTGTGTATACAAGAGAGTAATCTAAAACTTCTTCTGTGGCTCCAAAGGCTATCATGAGAGGCTTTAAAAATAAGCGTACTCCCAGGCAGAGGATCAATCCTGTAAAAAACAGCATAAAAACAGCATTTCCCGCATAACGGGCAGCATCTTCCCGTTCGCCATGGCCCATGGAAAGATTAAAGTTAGCTGCGCCGCCGATGCCAAACATCAGGGAAAGGGCGGTACAGGTGATGGTTAGAGGAAATGCAACATTGGTAGCAGCATTTCCAAGCATTCCCACACTGCGGCCGATAAAAAACTGATCTACGATATTATACAGGGCACTGACCAGCATGGCTATGATGCTGGGAATGGCAAAGCGGGCTAAAAGCTGGTTAATAGGCAGAGTGCCCAGGGGATTTGCAGGGACATTGGAAGCTGATCCCGTCTGTCCCTGTGATGGAAATTGATTCATTTTAGATACCTCTCTTTTGTATCAGCCAATGCCTCCGAAGATAATTCCCAGTATAAATACTGCGATGGTAAGTCCGCAGAAGACATAGGCGGTCATAAAGCGGAACCAGGGACCAAGGGGTTTTGGGCGGCCCTTTTCCGCTTCTTTTTTTGCAAAATCGCTGCCATATACCCAGAAAAACATGATTCCTGCCAGGCCGGCGCCCAATGGACAGATATAGATAGAAACGAAGTCCATCCAGCCGGATACGATTCCCTGGATGCAAAGGCCTACTGCGAGAGCCAGCGATGCAGCAATAGTGACAGATACACGGCGGCTCAGTTTAAAATGCTGTTCCAAAGTGGCAATAGGAGCTTCAAACAGGTTGATAATGGATGAAATACCGGCAAAAAATACGGCTGTAAAGAAAACGATTACCAGGATGCGGCTCCCGGGCATGGATTTAAACAGGTTGGGCAGATAAATAAAGATAAGTCCGGGACCGCCTTCATTTAACTGAGAACCGGTGGTAGCCATGGCGGGAATGATAACAAGGGCTGCAAGAAGAGCGGCCATAGTGTCAAAGAAGGCCACTTTGCGGGCTGCACTGGTAACATCCTCGCTGTCTTTTAAATAGGAGCCGTAGATCAGAGTGCCGTTTCCTGCCAGAGACAGGGAGAAAAATGCCTGTCCAAGGGCAAAAACCCAGGTCATGGGATCTGCCAGTCCTTCCGGTTCAATACGAAAGATGTAACGATATCCTTCTGCCGCTCCCGGCTGGAAAGCCATATATACAGCCAGCCCCAAAAACAGGAAAAAGAACAGGGGCATAATAACCTTATTGATTTTTTCAATCCCTCCTGAAATACCACAGACCATGATGATAAAGGTTATTACGATGCCTACAGTCTGCCAGAAGTTATTGCCAAAGGGAGCTGCCATCTGCCCAAAGGCTTGTCCGAAGCCTTCAATATCTGCTTGGGCCAGCACCGAGCCGGTAAGGGAACCTGCAGCGTATTTGAGGATCCAGCCAACGATGACAGAATAACCAATCGCCAGAGCCAGAGATCCGATCACGGGAAGATAGCCGATCGCCTGTCCGATCTTGGGATTTTTCCCGCGGCTTGCTATGGCCTGGCCAAAGGCTCCGATGGGGCCGGAACGGGTGGCCCGCCCGAATGCCATTTCACCGATGACGCCGGAAAGACCAATGATGATTACAAAAAGAAAATAGGGCAGCAAGAAGGTGCCGCCTCCGTACTTTGAGACCCTGGTGGGGAACATCCAGATATTGCCCATGCCTACTGCAGAGCCGATGCAGGCCAGGACGAACCCCCAGTTGGACTTCCAGGAATCCCGATGGGTTGTACTTGAGTGACTCACAAAAAACCTCCTGTAGCGCCATAAAGGAGTGATGAGGCGCTGAAAAATGATATGTTCAGTGAAAACGCATATATCACGATCCACCAATTCTATTGTAACCCCAAACAGAACGTTTGTCTATTAGGTGATGGAAGGCGAAGAGGAGGGAAATAACAGTATACAGCATGGATGCTGGAAAATGAAGAAAGAGGGAAAAGACGAATCCTTTCCCTCTCAGATATCAGGTTTATCGAATTTTAATTAGCCAAAGTATCTCTTTAACAGACCCTCAAATGCTCTGCCGTGTCTAGCCTCATCCTTAGCCATCTCATGAACAGTGTCATGGATTGCATCCAGGTTAGCAGCCTTAGCTCTCTTAGCCAGATCGAACTTGCCGGCAGTAGCGCCGTTCTCAGCAGCAACTCTCATCTCCAGGTTCTTCTTGGTGGAGCTTGTAACAACCTCGCCTAAGAGTTCAGCAAACTTAGCAGCATGCTCAGCCTCTTCCAGAGCAGCCTTCTCCCAGTACAGGCCGATCTCAGGATAGCCCTCTCTGTGAGCGACTCTGGACATAGCCAGGTACATACCAACCTCAGAGCACTCGCCCTCAAAGTTAGCTCTTAAATCAGCCATGATATCCTCAGGGGAACCCTGAGCAACGCCAACCTCATGCTCGCAAGCCCAAGCCATCTGATCAGCAGCCTGCTCCTTGAACTTGGAAGCAGGAACGCCGCACTGAGGACATTTCTCAGGAGCCTGCTCACCCTCATAAACGTAACCACAAACTGTACAAACCCATTTCTTCATAGTCTTGATCTCCTTTATTATATAGTGTGTGGGAACCGGGGATGCCCCGGAACCCTGTTAACATTGCGAATCAATAATAGTAATGATTACTGATATCAATATAAATGATTTATGCTGTTTTGTCAATAGTTTTTTGATCTTTTTTTGGATTTTCCATATCCATACAGGACTGGCACTGGCCAAAAAACAGAATGGAATGAGAATCAATATGTCCCGGCGCATGGCTCTGGACTGCTGCATTTAATTCATCCATTTCCTGAATATCCATATCATAGACATGGCCGCATTCTCTGCATACAAAATGGTAGTGGGGCGATACATCGCCGTCATAGTGGTCTGCTCCGCTTCCGCAGCTTAATTTACGGATCTCGCCCGTCTCCACCAGCAGATTTAAGTTCCGATAAACGGTTCCCAGGCTGATATTGGGAAATTCCTCCCGAATGCTGGCGTATAGGGCGTCTGCCGTTGGATGATCGCACCGGTTCATCAAGCTGGCTTTGATGGCTTCCCTCTGACGGCTATACTTTAAAACTTTCATAGGCGTCTCCTTCTAATATAATAATGATAATAATTACTGTTTATATTATAAGGAGTTCTGCTTTTGATGTCAAGGCAAAACAGATAAAAACATCAGCTTCAGTCATTCTTGTAAGGAATCCTCTCCAACGCAATCCTGATAAACTCATGGGTTGCCCTGGACATATAGTGTCCCTTGTGGTAGCCCAGCCCCAGAGTGCCGTGGGCCCGGGAGTAGTTTAATGGATAGAGATTCAGCCCCGTCTGATGGGTCAGGGGATTTTTGTTGGTATTTGCGGCATGATCCGGGGACATGAACATCCGGGGATAAAAGGTGATCCCCATTCCCTTGACGCTGAGTGCAAGTGCCGTTTCTATGTTTTCCGTCTCCAGAGCGATATGGGGAGTTACCTGAGCATCTTCAAAAATTTCATCTGCAATGGTGCGCACCCGATTTCCCTTATTTAAAAGTACAAAGGGGCAGTTTTCAAGGAGACGTACATCGGCGCCCTGCTCCATCTTTTTGCGAAGCTCATCCCACCCATCGGGATGGGCTTTTTTCAGGACTTCATCCGGAACCACCAGAAGGATCTCCTCCTGGCAGATGGGTACGGTGTCTACATTTTCTGCCGTAAAGGGAAGCAGATCGATCATCAGGTCGATGGTTCCATGGAGGAGGTCATTTGCCAGTTCGCTTGAATTGCCTTCGATCAGATGAAGTTCGATGCCCGGAAATTCAGACTGGTAGGTAGGAAGGATTTCCGGCAGGATAAAACGGCCTCTTGTGTGCGAAACGCCGATGGAAAGCTGGCCGGTGGAGAAATCCTTGATATCAGCGATTTCCCGGTAGGTTTCATCCTTTAAATCCAAAAGTTCTCTGGCCCGAACCTTTAGGGCCTGCCCCGCATAGGTCAAAGTCAGCGGGGAAGTGCGGTTAAAAAGGACAACGTCAAATTCCTTTTCCATATTGGAAATGTGATTGCTTAAGGACTGCTGGGAAATATAGAGCCGTTTGGCGGCCCGCGTAAAATTCAGCTCTTCGGCAGCTGCCAGAAAGTATTCCAGATTTAAAAAGTTGATCATGTTCGGTTGTTTCCTCCCTGAGGATGAGATAATGCGTTATAAAAAAGCTCCGGTTCTTCCTTTAAAAGCCGGTCCAGAGACGGGATAAAGGCTGCGGCTTTTGAGAGAGAGGTATTTACTACCAGTTCCTCGGGAAAATGGAGATCAGCTAAAAGCCTGTGGGCCATTTCGTGGTTTCCCACATCATTTTCACAGTGTGCGTCGCTGTCTATAATGATAGAGGTCCCATAGCGCATACAGGCAGTCAGCAGCTGTTCATAATTTTCTCTGGCACCTTTTCTGGAAGAGTTGGGAGCAAGAGAGTGGCTGTTGAGTTCCAGGAGTTTATGATGCTTTGCAGCCGCAGCAGCTACTGCGGTCCAGTCGGCAGGCAGGCGGGAATCATCGGGATGGCCGATGATGTGGATCAGAGGGTTCTCCATGACGCCCAGATAGGCATTTGTATAGTCGGATACAGTGCCGTGATTGTCGATACAGGGGGTGTGGAGGCTGGCAATCGCGTAATCTATTTTTTGCAGGTAATGATCCTCTAAGTCTACTCGTCCTGTATGATCAAGAATGTTCAGCTCGGTTCCCATTAAAACCGGGATTCCACGGATCACTCTGGGGATCACGTCAAAATTACTGAAATAGAATTTGTGGCAGCTTCCGGGCATAGCGGGAGCGTGTTCGGAACAGCCGTAAAGGGCTAGTCCTTTTTCGGCAGCGGACTGGGCCATTTCATAAAGCGTGTTGTAGGCATGGCCGCTGGCGATGGTATGTGTATGAAGATCTAAAAGATCGATCATGAAAATATCCTCCTTATGAAATAAATGCAAGTGTTCTTCCTAAAATATAGCACAGGAAACTTTCCGGTACAAAGGAAAAAACAGCAAAAATAAAAAACAGGAATAATTTTTCTGAAAAAGTATAGAAATATCAGGTGGTTTGCTGATATAATGTAAAAAGCTGAATATCCAGACAGTCTGAAAGGATCAAAACAGACTGAGACAGGGAATGAAAAGCGGAAGGTGAGGAGAAGAACATGAGCGAAGACATGAATAAGGAATTGGAGACAGAGGTTAAGGCAGAGGAGCCTGTTGAAACCATGGAGGATTATGCGGCTGAACTGGAGGCTTCCTATGCGGCTCTGGATCAGAGAAGAGATATGCCGGAAGACGACAGCGCTGAAGGACAGAAGTGGGCTGAGTTTGCTCAGATGATGGAGGATAAGACCGTTCTCAAGGTAAAGATTTCCGAGGCTGTAAAGGGCGGGGTTGTTGCCTTTGTAGATGAGGTAAGAGCATTTATCCCGGCGTCTCAGCTGTCAGCGGATTATGTAGAAAAGCTGGAGGACTGGCAGGGCAAGCATGTGGAGGCTGTGATCATTACAGTAGATCCGGAAAAGAAGAGACTGGTTCTGTCTGGCCGTCAGGTGGAACGCCAGAAGAGGGAAGAGGCCCGCAAAGAGCGTCTGGCTCAGTTTAAGCCGGGTGATGTAGTAGAGGGCACCGTAGACAGCTTAAAGGATTACGGCGCTTTTGTGAAGCTGGCAGAGGGCGTAGACGGACTTGTGCATATTTCCCAGATCAGTACCCAGCGCATCAAGCATCCGGGAGCTGTTCTCAAGGAAGGACAGACCGTAAAGGTAAAGATCCTTTCCATTGCAGACGGAAAGATCAGCCTGAGCATGAAGGTTCTGGCCGAGCAGGAGACTGCGCGTGAAGAGCATGAAACCTTCAACTATAAAGAGACCGCTTCAGCCACCACAGGCCTGGGGGATCTGTTAAAGGGACTGAAGCTGTAGGAGAGGAAGGGATAGGAATGATCAATATCCCCAAAACGAACGAACAGATCGACCAGTGGCGTTCTGTGATGTTTCTCTATGATTCAGCCTTAAAAAAGATGAATACAAAGATTGAAATCCTAAATAATGAGTTCATAAACAGGTATGATTACAATCCGATTGAGCATATTAAATCAAGGCTGAAGACAGCGGACAGTATTGTAAATAAACTGAAAAAGGACGGGCGTGAGGTAAGCATTGAAAATATGCAGGAGTATTTGAGCGATATTGCGGGTATCCGCATTATCTGCTCCTTTACATCTGATATTTATCAGATCGCTCAGATTATTTCGGGGCAGAGGGATGTTACAGTTCTTCATGTAAAGGACTATATCAAATATCCAAAGCCCAACGGATATAAGAGCTACCATATGGTGGTAACTGTGCCGGTTTACCTTTCAGACGGAGCCGTGGAAACAAAAGTGGAGATCCAGATCCGCTCCGTTGCCATGGATTTCTGGGCCAGTTTAGAGCACAAAATTGCTTACAAATTTGAAGGAAACGCTCCGGAGAACCTTCTGATGGAATTAAAAGACTGTGCGGATATGGTAGATATGCTGGATAAAAAGATGTTTTCGTTAAATGAGGCCATCATAGCCTTTGCGAAAAACCAGCAGGAAGAATAGCCCGGAGCTCCGGGAGAAAAATAAAACCTGCGCCAGCCGGCGGCCTTATGGAACCGGCTGGCTCTTTCTTTTTCCGGTGCTTTGCAAAACGCGGGAGAAGTGCAGGAGAGGATGAGAATGTATCACACACAGGAGGACGAGAGAAAATGAGAGCAGTTGTTCAGAGAGTGACCCAGGCAAGTGTTACAGTAGACGGAGAACTTTTGGGAAGAATTGGAAAAGGCCTTCTGATTCTTCTGGGCGTGGCTGATGGGGATACCAGAGAGCTGACGGAAAAGATGGCAGACAAAATCTGCCGCCTGCGTATTTTTGAGGATGAGAATGGAAAAACCAATTTAAGTCTGGCGGATGTGGGAGGAGAGCTTCTTGTAATCAGCCAGTTTACCCTTTATGCAGACTGCCGCAAGGGCAACCGCCCCAGCTTTGTAAAGGCAGGAGCACCTCAGATGGCGGAAAAGCTCTACGAGCACTTTCTGGCCCGGTGCCGGGAACAGGCGGACGTGGTGGAAAAAGGGCAGTTTGGCGCTGATATGAAGGTGGAGCTTTTAAATGACGGTCCCTTTACGCTGATGATGGACAGTGAGGAGCTGTTTAAATAAATCGAAGGTTTGAGTTTCCTCATTTTACACCGTGCTCTGGAGTCTGGTGTTCCGGGCTCCGGTTTCCGGTCATAAGAAAAACTAAGAGGCTGAAATTTTTCTAAAAACAAGAGCCATATCAAAAACTCGCTGCGCTCAAACAGGTTTGATATGACTCTTAACGAAAAATTTAATCCTCTAAGATTTTCTAATGACCTCCAAAGTCGCCCTGTACACCAACTGCCAGAGCACAGCGTAAAATGAGGAAACTCAGGAAAGGAGAAAGACAGTGGAGCTTGTATTATATTATGGGACGAATGATCCCGGAATGAAAAAGCATGAAATGATGATGAAGAGCGTTCTGGTGCGTATGGGTGTGAAAATCCGCAATGTAAAACCGGAACAGGTCATGGAAACCATAGGCTGTCTGGCCGGCATGCCGGGCTTTCAGGAGCGAAAGAACGTGGATGAGCCTCTTCCTGTGATCCCGGAACAGATGCTGGTGATGAAGGATTTTACCAGCAGCCGGATCGACACCCTGTTATACCAGTTAAGAAAAGCCGGGGTGCCTAAGATCGCTTTAAAAGCCATTGTGACGGAGCACAACTGCGGATGGAGCTTTTATAAGCTGTATGAGGAACTTAAGGAAGAGCACCGGCTGATGACAGAGCAGGCCCAGGCGTCGCAGATGGAGGCCGGAGCGTCTGATGGAGAAGGTTCTTTATGATTGATCCCGTAAGAGAGAGACAGCTTCAGGAACTGGATACGGTTGGAATCTGTACCCGGATCTTGTATCAGGCCAGAAGCGAGCTGTATGTAAATATGCACTTTCTGGATGTGTCCTTAAGCAGCTTGGGGTTTGAGGCAGATTGGGGCCGGAATGGTATATCCATAGATGGGGCGGTGATCTTTTATGATCCGGAATTTCTTTTAAACCTCTATAAAAAGGGCCGTGTATGCGTCAACCGTGCCTATCTGCATATGGTGTTTCACTGCCTGTTCTGCCATATGTATACAAGAAAGGGGCGAAAGAAGGACCTGTGGGATCTGGCCTGCGATATTGCGATGGAAGCGGTGATCGACGGCCTGTACCAGAAATGCGTCCATGTGCCTCAAAGCCCTCTTCGCCGCGAAACCTACCTGCGCCTGAAACGGCAGATGGAGGAGCCGGAGGAGAAAAACAAAATTCAGACAGAAAGGCTGGATGGCAGAGACGGTATTCCCAAACAGGGAAGAACCGGCAGCAAGGTTCTTACGGCAGAGCGCATTTACCGGGTCTTAAGCCGGATGGAGCTTTCTGAACGGAGACTGGGACAGCTTCAGGCAGAATTTAAGGTGGACGACCATGATCTCTGGGAACAGGATGAAAATTCCCGTCAGGCCATTACACGCCAGAACCAGTGGAATGATAAACGGGAAAAAATGCAGACTCAGATGGAAACTATGGGTTCTCAGGATGAATCACAGGAAAATGAAAGCCTTCAGGATATGCTTCGGGCAGAAAACAGGGAGCGGTACGATTACCGTCAGTTTCTCCGGCGTTTTTCTGTGCTTAAAGAGGAAATTGAGGTGGATCCGGACTCTTTTGATCCGGTTTTTTATTCCTATGGAATGTCCCTTTATGGAAATATGCCTTTGATCGAGCCTCTGGAAACAAAAGAGGTATTTCGGATTGAGGATTTTGTGATTGTTATTGACACCAGTATGTCCTGTTCCGGGGAACTGGTTCAGAGGTTTTTAGAGGAGACATATGATGTGCTTTCTGAGTCAGATACTTATTTCAGAAAGATACGGATTCATATTTTGCAGTGTGACGATAAGGTGCAGTCGGATGTGCTGATTGAATGTGCAGAGGATCTAAAGGCTTATATGGAGCATTTTCAGATTACTGGCTTTGGAGGAACAGATTTCCGCCCGGCCTTTGAATATGTAAATGAGCTTCGGGCTAAAAGAGAGGTAGACAGGCTTCGGGGACTGATCTACTTTACGGATGGAAAAGGAATCTATCCGGTTCAGGCTCCGGTTTATGATGCTGCCTTTGTATTTATTGAACATTTATATTCCGATGAATCAGTGCCTGACTGGGCGATGAAGGTGGTTCTGGAGGAGGAGCAGCTTATGGAGATTTCGGGGGGAGATTCGAAGAGAAAGAAGGACAGAGAGTGAATATTAAACGAGCCAAGGAAGAGATAAAGGATACCGCAGCAGCCTATCTTTTAAAGGATGACTGCGGAGAATATGTGATCCCCTCCATCCGCCAGCGGCCGGTGCTTTTGATCGGCCCGCCGGGAGTGGGAAAAACCCAGATCATGGAGCAGATTGCCAGAGAATGCGGTTTGGGTCTGGTTGCCTATACCATTACCCACCATACAAGGCAGAGCGCCGTGGGTCTTCCGTTTATTGAACATAAGGTTTACGGAGGAAAGGAATATGCGGTGACGGAGTACACAATGAGCGAAATTGTGGCTTCGGTGTATGACAGGATCCGCGATACAGGGCTTAAGGAAGGGATCCTTTTTATCGACGAGATCAACTGCGTATCGGAGACATTGGCTCCTGCCATGCTGCAGTTTCTTCAGTGCAAAACCTTCGGAACCCATAAGATACCGGAGGGATGGATCATCGTGGCAGCGGGAAACCCGCCGGAGTACAATAAATCTGTCCGGGAATTTGACGTGGTAACACTCGACCGCGTCAAAAAAATCGACATCGAAGAAGATTTCG
>ERZ650918.1552-NODE-1552-length-19280-cov-5.450611_pt1 | contig 19280 bp, 20 predicted proteins | sample MGYA00514758_ERZ650918 | MGnify/ENA metagenome assembly ERZ650918 | reverse complement strand
ACTAACTCGCAATGAATTAGTTGCCTTAAATTTTATTATTTTAGGAATATCCCTAAATAAATTCAAAACATACTATAACAAAAGCAAATCGTAACAGGTGACTACTATTCCAATATTTTAGAATAGAGTCCATATTTTTCGAAAACGGCTTTTATCTGTACATCATTCTGCAATTGACCATTGTTAATATGATGCAAAGCACAATCTTGAACATTAAGATTACAAAGAAAATCATCACCTAATCTATCATGAGTATACACTTTTCTACAGAGTTTATCGTTATAGAGCGCCATTGCTTTAAACCAAATATCATCCCCATAAGGGCATATATCCATAAACACAGATTCATTAAACACTTCATTGTTAAAAATGTGCGGTGGATACAATGCTCCCGCCCCACCAGTAGGGAAATTCAGAACAGAAACATCTAAATCAGTGCACTCCTTCCAATCCAAATAAGAAGATAGCATCCCCTGCTGTTGAAAAGACATGCGACATCCTCGGTTAAAATAAATATATTGAGGATCTTTTATATAGTTGTGAATAAGTTTTTCTATCACATCAATATGATACACAAGATCATCATCAATTGTTATAATAGCATCATTAGGAAATGACTTCAAACTAGGTATCATTTTTTTATAGGAACGAATATCTTTACAATATCGAACCTCAAGACCTCTTTTGATTTGCAATTGTAAAGTAGCAGGTAAAGGTTCATTTTTCAAAGAATCTGACAACCATAAAATAATTCTATTGGCCTTTACCGTTTGTTGCATTATAGATTCTATCGCCAAATAAACTTCATATAAACGCGGTTCATATGTTGTCAATGAAACAATTATTTCATGGTTACAATAACGTGTACCAGTAACACCACTTTCATCACAATGGAGTACATAATCATTCAATTGCTGAATTCTATTACTATACCTTAGGTCTATATACAATTGGGCGATCTCTGAATGGATGCAATCCAATTTATCTACTTGCTTAAGCGCCAATTTTATTTTTTTGATAAAAGATGTCATTATTGTAAGGAATATAACTTAATTTATTTTCTAAACATATAACCACGATAAAAATGATTGGTCTATGTTTTGTCAAATTAACAATAGCCCGTCATCTTCAAATTATATATTGTATATCTTGCAAAACTAGTCATTTTCTTCAAACTTTTCACCTTCAGCTTAAATCTTTATACTACAAAAGCAAATAATAACACATCAAGTTACACCTAAACTAAAATAGAGAGTAAGTGTAAAGTAACTTTAATTCAACATTCACCTCCCTTTTATTGCCTTTTTCAGTTTCCTAAAATAAAGACGAAACCATTCATTCTTATATTTAGATTTATACTTCTCCATTTCTTGCCTATAATTAAGCATACAGCGAAGTACATCTATAGGACAACCAAAGTATGACGTATATGTATCAATATGCTTCAAATAAATATAGTTATGAATAGTCTCTAAACGTCCTATTTTGTTAGCATCAACATTCCTAGATTTTTCCTTTATACGATAAGCAAACAAAGGCTCTTGTATTTGATAAACAAGACTCGCTTCATCCAACAATCTAATATAGAATTCCCAATCTTCAAATCCCCAAAGCATCTTTTCATCATATCCGCCAATATTTAAACAATCTATCTTTCTAAATACAGCAGAGCAAAAAATAGTATTACCCTGAAGAAGTTTCGCATACCCTTGATAGGAAATTGGAACTGTTTCAGTCGTTAATCCAAAATAACGCCACTGGCTATATACTAACCGTGTTTGAGGAATATCACGAAACACGTCCAAAACTTTTTCTATATAAGTAGGGGCAAGCAAATCATCTGCATCTAAAGGAAGAATAAATACACCCAACGAACATTTTATACCATAATTCCGAGCTGAAGACACCCCCCCATTCTCTTTAGAAAAATATCTAAAACGACCATCCTTGTTTACATATTCCAAAGCCACTTCCTCCGTATTATCAGAAGAGCCATCGTTTATTATAATCCCCTCCCAAGATACATATGTTTGATTCAATAGTGAATCTAAAGCATCAGCAAGGTATTCCGCTTGGTTATAACAAGCAACAACCACAGATATTATTGGATTTTCATTAGAATATTCACACATACTTATTTGTATTAGAATTCACCAAGTCTCAAAATAGATATTTATAAATATACATTCCAGTTCTTTTTCAGCAAATAAATATCTTATCATTTTAACTATATAGTTTATCTTTTCAATTGACGGCTATATCATACGACACATAGTCATTACTCCTTACACAAAATGAAATTAGACCAAAAAGGATACATATTCTTATCCCCCCAATTATGACATCCAAAAGGCAATTCCTTTTTACTATATTCATAAGCCCACTGAGGATTATGTTCAACTGCAAACTTCAAAGCTTCATCAAAGCGTGGTTTTTTTAATTGATGTTTTTTATTATCCAAATTTAACAGCAAAAATATATCCTCAGGCAAAAACGGCCTATCATCAGCTAACAAATCCCGAATTTCTTGATTATAATAACGAGTAATATCAATCATTTTCTTAATTTTTCTAAGAGAAAAGCCACCATTACCTACTTGATAATAAAAATATTTTTCATTGTACAGTTTTTGCCTACAGATTCTCTGCCAGAACCATCGTTTCAACAACAGTCGATGTTTTCCAGACCAACTCAAATAATGATTTGTCCATGGCACCCAAGGTGCACCGACATAGTCATATTCTTTGCTCGCCCAAAATAACAATTCATCCTTAAATACATATGCATCCAATTGATATATCAACATATATTTATAAGACTCAAATCTCAGATAAAAAGTCTCATCAAGTACCAATTTATTATATGCACGAAGACTTGAAAAACATGCATCCGGAAAAGTTTCTATTGAAGAGAATGAATATTGAAGCTGAAGACCTGTCACATCAAGGCTTTCTGGCTTAATAATAACTATTGAATATTCAGCAAGAAGAGCCAAACATTGCTTTAATGAAATAGCCTCCATTGGTGATAAAGTCGACAAATATATAGGAACTACTACTACAATATCCTTTTTATCCATACACGAAAAATAATATTCGGACAAAGATATAAAAATAGAATATACTCACATGCAATTATAAGATAAAATTCATACCTTTGCCTAAGAGATTATTAGATACAGATCAACAAGCCTACATATAAATATCAACTATTCTGATAAAAATAAAGATGAGCAAAAAGAAGCAACCATATGTTTTATACGACAGCCAGGTCTTTGACATGCAAAGATTTGGTGGTATATCCCGTTATTTTTGCGAAATTATAAAGAGACTAAATATAGCCAGTGACATCACCGTCCGCTACTCCATTAATTACTATCTAACAGCCTATAATCTTGGAAAACATCGCATTCCTCTACCCAGATTTATATTTAAACACTACCGTAAACAATGTATAAACAAGAACAAGAAATTGGGTAAAGCAATATTATCCAAAGATAATGAATATTTATTCCATCCAACTTATTATGATCCATATTTCCTAAAATATATTGGCAACAGACCATATGTCATCACTGTACATGATATGATTCATGAAAAATTTCCATTCTATTTTTCTGATGCCGAAAAAGTCATTAAGCAAAAAAAAGAAGTTATTAGCAATGCCAATCGAATTATAGCAATAAGCGAAAATACCAAGAAAGACATTATAGAGCTATTACATATTAACCCTGACAAAATAGATGTCATCTATCACAGTACAAGTATGAAAAGATACAATGATAAATACTCATTGCAACTACCTCTCAGGTATATACTTTTCGTAGGAGATAGAGCACCATATAAAAATTTTGAAAGATTTATAGAGGCTATCTCTTTAGTACTACCACAATATAAAGATTTATCCGTTGTATGCACCACTCCAAGCTTTAACAAAAAGGAGGATACATTAATACAAAACCTAAATCTTACAGATAAAATACACCAAATAAAGGCTTCGGACAAAGAACTTAGTGAACTATACAGTCGTGCGGAACTATTTGTCTTTCCTTCTTTATACGAAGGGTTTGGTATTCCTATTTTAGAAGCATATGCCTGCCAATGCCCCGTTGCCCTAAGTAATACCAGTTGTTTTCCAGAAATAGCAGGTAAAGCTGGAATCTACTTTGACCCATATTCACCTAATTCAATAGCCAACTCTATTATGAAAATTCTAAACAACGAAAAAACTAAGGCACAACTTATAAATGAAGGAAATAAACGTTTAGAGCTATATTCATGGGAAAAAGCAGCATTGAAGACAGAAAATGTATATAAAAAGATTCTTGACATAGATTAATAATAAAAAATCATCAAAGTAAATATAATGAGTACATATAAATTCAATCTTAGCATAATTACAGTTAACCTCAATAACAAAATCGGTTTAACTAAAACAATAAAAAGTATTCAAAGGCAGAGTTTCACATCATATGAACATATCATTATAGATGCATGTTCCACAGATGGCAGTTTAGACGTTATAAAAGAATATGAGCAAGAAACAAATCATTTAACTTTTTGGGTGTCGGAACCAGACAAAGGAATCTATGATGGAATGAACAAAGGAATAGAGCAGGCACAAGGTGAATATATTTACTTTTTAAATTCAGGTGATGTATTATTAGATAATATTTTAGTAAAAATTCCTCTTAATGGGATACAATATATTTACGGAAACGCAATAGTACAAACATCACAAAAAACAGAAACATGGACATTTCCCGATATACCAGACTTCATCTTTTTGTCAAACAATTCATTGCCACATCAATCTAGTTTTATTCATAGCTCATTATTTGAAAAACATAAATATGATATAAATCATAAGATTATTGCAGACTGGGCTCATAGTGTTCAATGTATTCTACTAGAAGGATGTAGTTACTTGCACCTAAAATTTACGGTTTCTATTTGCGATGGTACTGGAATTAGTTCTAATTTTAGGATACTAAAAGAAGAAAGAAAAAAATGGGTTGACAAAAACATGTCACAACCTTTAGGACAAGCCTTTATTGAATGTGCAGAATTTGAAGCATCATCATTTCGGTCTATCATACCACTACTCAACAAGACCAAGAAATTTCAAAAAAGAGCAAAGAAAATCATACTCTTCCTATACCAAATAAACAATATATTTTCACGAAATTAATTTATTGATAATACAAATGCTTATCACTTTTTGTCAAGCCCAATTTGTATTTTATACGCATCTCATAGTAAAAACAAACAGGAGCGTATAACAATATAAAACGTTTTATCTTTTTATGCAATTTAAGTTTCCCATAATCCAATACGGTCAAACCACTCAATTTTACGTTTATTTTTTTTATGTATTTAATCCCAACCTTATATTGCAATGAATATCTCGCTATATTTTTAGCCTGTTTCAATCCTACATTTATAACTTTCTGGGCAAATACAGTTTTCTTTTCATACAAAATATTATGATTCAATAAATAATTATACCGCTCAAGTTCTGCCAAGAAGAAATGATAATCTTTTTTAGGATCCCCATCATTACTTGTGCTACTTTTTCTCTGCCTGTAATGATATAAGGGCACTCGGATAAAAGCTATTCGGGAAGCATTAACAAACCATTTAAAAATTGTTGAATAATCTTCATAATAAAAGTTCTGCGGAAATAAAACATCTATCACCTCTCTTCGGAATAACTTATCGCACGGAAAACTTTTTACTACATCATCAGCAATAATAAGAGAAAGAGCATAATCTCTAGAATAAACAACAGTATCCCTACTATCACAAGAAGGGAACACCTTATCTCTATAATCACGGAAGTAGCCACATATTACAATCTCAGATTGGGTTTCTGTCAATGTATTATATAAATTTTCATACATATCCCGTTCAATCCAATCATCACTATCAACAAATCCGATCAAATTAGCCTTTGCCATCGATAAGGCTATATTCCTACTGTCCGCTTGCCCTGTGTTTTCTTTATGCAAAACACGTATCCGAGAATCTTTAGCCGCATACTTGTCACAAATAGCACCAGATCCATCCTTAGAACCATCATCGACCAATATCAGCTCCCAGTCTTTGAAAGTTTGAGCAATAATAGACTCTATGCATTGTGGCAAATACCGTTCTACATTATATACTGGGGTAATGATGCTTATTAATGGCGGATTGTTCATACTCTGTCAATAAAACGACTTAAATTCTTTAATTTCGCTGCAAATATAACCTAAAAAAACGAATGCTTTAAGGAAAATAATGTATATTTGCACATTTATTCTTCATCAGATATTCGGAATATGAAAAAAGAAGTCACAATATCGCTAATCATTGCTACATACAATTGGCCGGAGGCTTTGAGACTCTGCCTGAATAGCATTTTAAAACAGACGATATTACCTTCTGAAATTATCATCGCGGATGATGGTTCTGACGAAAGAACTGCAAAACTCATACATGATTTTGCACAAAAAGTTTCTTTTCCAATATTTCATGAATGGCACGAAGATAAAGGATTCCGTAAAACGATTGTGTTGAATAGAGCTATACGAAAGGCTTCCGCTCCTTACATCATTCAAATCGACGGAGATATTATAGCTACTCCTCGTTTCATTGAGGATCATATACGTATGGCTGAAGAAGGGTGTTTTATCAGAGGGACTCGAGCGAACCTTAATGCCGAAACAACTGTATCTATATTTGATAAAGGGAAATTATCAATAACTAATAAACTCCGGTTAATAATGAAGCAACCGACAAATGCCTTACGGTTTCATCCTAGGATCGCGCAGTTTGCAACTCGCAAAGAACTATCAGGAAGAAGAGTGAAGGGTTGCAATATGTCTTTCTGGAAAAAAGATCTTGTTGCTATTAATGGATACGACAACAACTTGCAAGGATGGGGACATGAAGACGAAGAACTAAGCTGGAGGTTAGTAAATCTAGGTAGACAGAAAAAAATCATTAAATTCTCTGCTATCGCCTATCATTTATATCACAAACAGCTTTCCCGAAAAGAGGAACCTCACCACCGGGAGTTTATGCAGAAAATAAAAGAAGAAAAAATAACCAGAACGAATAACGGACTTGAAGAAATCTAACGAACCAAACCTATGACAGTTTCGCTAATTATATCAACATACAATTCACCCAAAGCATTAGAGCTTTGCCTGAAAAGTGTACTTCAGCAGTCAATACTCCCCGACGAGGTGCTGATAGCAGACGACGGTTCCGGAGAAGAAACCATAAAAGTGGTAAAGGAGTTTCAGAAGGAATCTCCCGTGCCAGTGATACATGTCTGGCATGAGGATAATGGTTTCAGACTGACTGTCATCAGAAATAAAGCCATTGCAAAAGCTAGTATGGACTACATCATTCAGATTGACGGAGATATTATTCTAAATCGTCATTTTGTCAAAGACCACAAACGCTTTGCACGCAAAAATAGTTTTGTGAGTGGCAGCAGGCTTAACATACAACCGGAACTCTCGAAAAAATTAATAGCAGAACGAAGCATACAAGTTTCAATCCGCAACAAAGGAGTGCATAACCGACTCAACGGAATACGCTGGGGATTGCTGACATGGCTTCTACAAAACTATCACCGGACAGACCTACTGTATGTACGTGGTTGTAATATGGGATTCTGGAGAAGCGACTTGTTAATGGTCAACGGATATGATGAGAGCATGATCGGCTGGGGACGTGAAGATAGCGAAATTGCCTGCCGGCTTATTAATGCCGGTATCCGTAAACGTATTATCAAAAATGCAGGAATTGTCTTTCATCTGTATCATCAGGACAATTCACGGGCACAATTCAATATTAACAACGAGATACTACAACGGACAATTGACGAAAAACGTACTTGGTGCTCCAAAGGAGTTGACCAGTATTTAGCCAAGAAAAAAATTGAATAACAAATATGGAACAAAAGAAATTGAATTTTCTGGATCGAAACGAATTTAATTACGCACCTTCTGAAGAGGTGGTAGAAGCACTAAAAAACTTCGACATAAACAAGCTTTGCTTTTACACCCGCATTTATGATGAAGGGAAAAAGAGTATATTATCTGTTTTCTTATCTGAATTATACAACATCGACGAGACGCAAGTTTTATTGGGATACGGCGGAGAAGACATTCTGAAACAAGCTGTTCATTTCTTCCTGACGGAAGAAGACGGCAATAAAACGATGCTGATTCCTAAATTCTCATGGTGGTATTATAAATCTATCGCGGACGAAGTGAATGGGCGTACGCTACAATATCCCCTTTACGAAGACGGTAACACATTCAAATATGACTTCGTAGCCCTAAAAGAGATGATACAGAAAGAGAATCCGAAGATTCTGCTGCTTGCATCTCCGAATAATCCGACTGGAAACGGCCTGACACCGGAAGAGTTGGACGAACTGCTGGCAGAAGTGCCGGCCAGCACCAAAGTGTTGATAGACGAGGCTTATGCTTCTTTTGTTTCAACAGATACCAGCTATATCAGAAATCTGATAAATAAGTATCCGAACCTGATTATCTCACGTACCTTATCCAAGTTCTACGGACTACCGGGACTTCGGATGGGCTTCGGTTTTATGAGCAAGGAGTTGGACAAGTTCAGCAGATACAGCAATAAGTATCTGGGATACAACCGGATTTCTGAAGATATTGCTATCGCAGCACTCAAGTCGGATGCACATTATCGGAATATTGCAAAATCAATGAACGAAGACCGTGCGAGATACGAGAAGGAGCTAGGTGCATTACCCGGATTCAAAGTGTATGAATCGGTTGCCAACTTTATCCTGATCAAGTATCCGATAGAACTGAAAGAAGCTCTTCAGAAAGCTTTTGCCGAACAGAGTTACAAAATTAAATTCATGAATGAACCGGATATCAACACCCACCTGCGCATTACATTGGGACGTCCGGAACAGAACCGAATCGTTATAGATACAATCAAAGAAATAGCCTCTAAATGAAAGCTGTAATATTAGCTGCAGGAATAGCTTCGCGCTTACGCCCGCTGACCGATACGACTCCTAAATGTCTCCTGAAGATAGGAGATCGATGTTTGCTGGAAAGAGCTTTTGACGCCTTGATACAAAATGGTTTTGACGAGTTCATTATTGTCACAGGATACCGTCAGCAACAAATAGTCGATTTTCTGCAGACACGTTATCCTGAACGGAAGGTTACTTTTATTTATAATGATAGATATGAATCGACCAACAATATCTATTCCTTATGGCTTACCCGTCCTTACGTTGACGGAGAAGAAGTGTTACTTTTGGACAGCGATATCGTGTTCGATCCTCAAATTGTGGCAAAGCTTCTTGGTTCAGACAAAGCCGACGCATTGGCACTCAACCGCCATGAATTGGGAGCGGAAGAGATAAAGGTTATCGCGGACGAAGAACAGAAAGTTGTCGAGATCAGCAAGGTTTGCTCCATTCCCGAAGCAATCGGCGAATCTATAGGAATCGAGAAGATGTCGGCGACATATACCAAGGCATTATTTCAGGAGCTAGAGACTATGATTACAGTGGAACGGTTGGATAATATTTTCTACGAACGTGCTTTTGAAAGGTTGATTCCACAAGGGTATAGTTTTTACGTGATAGATACGACTGAGTTCTTTTCGGCCGAATTGGACACCGTGGAAGATTTCCAACAAGCACAGAAGCTGATTCCAGCCAGTCTTTATTAATATCAAAGTTAAAGAAATATGGCTACTTACGATATACGTCCCTTACAGCTTCGCATCCTGAAGAACTTATTGGCAATAGACAAGGTTTGCAAAGAGCATAATCTACGCTATTATATCATGGCAGGAACGATGTTGGGAGCTGTCCGCCACAAAGGGTTTATTCCCTGGGATGATGATTTGGATATCGGCATGCCACGCGCTGATTATGATTTATTAATGTCGAACGCCAAAGAGTGGCTGCCCAAACCTTATGAAGCTGTTTGTGCTGAAAATGACAAAGAGTATCCTCTTCCATTTGCCAAAATACAGGATGCCGACACGACTTTAATAGAACGCATGCATCTCAAATATTTGGGTGGCGTATATATTGATGTATTTCCGTTGGATGGTGTGCCGGAAAAACGGATGAGACAAAGGATGCATTTCGCCAAATATGAATTCTACAAGCGGGTACTGTACCTGATTCATCGTGACCCGTACAAACACGGGAAAGGTCCGAGCTCATGGATACCGTTATTATGCAGAAAATTATATACGCTCACGGAAGTACAGAAGGAAATCAGAAAGGTAATGACCAAATATGATTTTGACAGTTGTCCCCTTGTCTGCGATTATGACGACGGCATGAAAGGGATTATGCCAAAAGAGGTATTGGGGACTCCGACTTCTGTCCTTTTTGAAGGTGAAGAGGTATGGGGTGTACAAAAATACGATGCTTACCTGACCCGGAAATATGGGGATTACATGACCATCCCCAAGCAAAGCGGGCAAAGGCAACATAATTTTCATTATTTGGACTTGGATAAACCTTATCGGGATTTTAAAGTCTAAGTAGAAAACACATATAATAGAAATGAGAATAGGCTTTGACGGAAAACGTGCTGTACAGAATCTCACCGGGTTAGGCAACTATAGCCGCTATATTGCGGACATACTGTGTCGATTTTATCCGGAAAATGAGTATATTCTATATGCACCTAAGAAGCGTGATAACAAAAGACTGGATGCGTTGGTCGAGAAATACCGGCAACTACATCTTGCTTATCCCTCTACGTCTTGCTGGAAAAAGTTAAGTTCCTTATGGCGCATATCCGGCATCACCCGTCAATTGGAAAATGAAGAAGTCGGCATATTCCATGGTCTTAGCAACGAGCTTCCGCTGAATATCCGCAAAAGCCACATCAAAAGCATTGTCAGTATCCACGACCTGATTTTCCTGAGATACCCTCAATATTATCATCTTATCGACAGGAAAATATATGCATACAAGTTTCGCAAGGCTTGTGAAAATGCAGATAAAATCATCGCTATCAGCGAATGTACAAAGCGTGATATCATCGAGTTTTTCCATATCCCCGCCAACAAGATAGAAGTCGTCTATCAAGGTTGCGATCCTGTATTCGAACGATCCGCCGGCAATGAGAAAAAAGAAGAAGTACGCTCCAAATACCAATTGCCACCAAAATATATATTAAACGTAGGCAGCATTGAAGAACGTAAAAATGCTTTATTACTAGTGCATGCACTACCACAATTGCCACAAGACATACACCTCGTCATTGTAGGCAGACGCACACCTTACACAGAAAAAATAGAGCGTTTTGCCAGTGAGCATAATCTAACCTCAAGAGTACATATCATGCACAATGTGCCTTTTGGAGATTTACCCGCTATTTATCAATTGGCTGAGATATTTGCATATCCCTCTTACTTCGAAGGCTTTGGAATACCTATCATAGAAGCCTTGCACTCCGGAATACCCGTTGTAGCAGCTACAGGATCATGTCTGGAAGAAGCAGGAGGACCGAATTCAATATATGTTAACCCAGATAGTGTAGATGAAGCCAGTCGGGCATTTAACGAGATTCTATCCAAACCAGAGAAAAAGAAGTTGATGATTGAGAAAGGAAAGGAATTCATAAAACAATTCTCAGAGGAAAAACAAGCCGCTCAAATCATAGATATTTATAATAACATCAATAACAGATATGAATAACGATGTAACAATACAGAAACCGCTATTTTCCATTTTAATTCCAACATGGAACAATTTAGCATTCTTGGAATTATGCCTTAAAAGTATTACCCAAAATTCCACTTTTAATCATCAAATTCTAATACACGTCAATGACGGAAGTGACGGAACATTAGAATGGGTAAAAAAGAATAATATAACATATACACATAGTGAGCAAAATATAGGAATCTGTTGGTCATTAAATTTATTACGAACTAAAGTTGAGACTGATTACATCGTTTATATGAATGACGACATGTATGTTTGCCCTGAGTGGGATAAGATGCTATGGAATGAAGTCAATAAAGCACCTGACAAACTATTCTTTTTCTCCTCAACACTGATACAGCCCTTTCCTTGTGGCAACAAAGGGGTTATAGCGCCTGCCAACTTCGGAGAAGATACTGAAAGTTTTCAGGAAGAAAAACTATTAAAAGAATATAAAACTCTACCACACCATGATTGGTTCGGAGCTACCCCTCCTCCCAACATAGTACATCGTGACATATGGGATTTAGTAGGAGGATATAGCGTAGAATACTCACCTGGAATGTATAGTGATCCTGATTTTTCAGCAAAACTATGGATGGCAGGTGTGCGACTATTCAAAGGTGTTTCCGACAGTAGAGTATATCATTTTGAAGCCCGCTCAACAACGCGCGTAAAAAAGAACAAAGGACATATACAGTTTTTACTTAAATGGGGAATCACTTCTGGCTCATTTAGAAAAGATATGATGAAAAAAGGGGAAGTCTTTGATGAAAAGAGACTATGCAACATTTATCATAAAAAATTAAGAAGAGATATTTTCAGAAGCAAATTTAAAAAGATATTATATTTATTCCAAGATGGACTTGCTAAAAGATTATGGGAGTAAAGGTTAATGGTAATCTTTTAAAAAGATATTTTGATAATCATATTTTCTTAGATATGAATCATAAATATCTTTCTCCTTTTTCCAAAGATGACGATAAACTCCCGAAGAATGGGAGAAAAGGGAACGACATGATCGGGATAAACGAAACAACAGAATATGAGAAACAATATGATTGGCAGTTTCTTTGCGTGCAGCTCTGCGGAATACATATCTCTTAAAGAACTGATTTGTGTAATAGAGTGAAAGATCAACGGTGTATTTCACATCCCACCCGCGGAGAGATGCATATTCTGTCATTATATAAGCCAAAGCCTCTTGTGACGTACACAAACGGCACATATTGCGACATACAGTATCACAATCAATATCAGTCAATAGCTGCATACGATTAACATCAACCAAAGAGAAACTATATCCATCAGTTTCATTATGGTGAATCAGGATATTTCCCGGTGAATAATCAAGGTGCAAAATGCCTGCCAAGTGAAGCGCTGCCGTATAACGTGCGAAAGCCAATAGTCTTTCTTCATTGCCTTTCACTTCTCCGCCCATTAAGCCGCGCACTGTTTCCCCACCATCATAACAGCAAATATAATAACTGTGCGAAAGAAGCCCCTTTTGATATTGCTCGATCATGGCAACCGGCTCCGGAGTCTCAAAACCATGCTTCTGGATTTCCATTGAATATATATAGGAGCGCTCGGCCTTTGATTGGCGGAAAAATGAATAGACAACACGGTTGATGATGTGAGGCTTCTTAAAGCTTTTCACAACAACATCAACATTATCCAAGTTTACCCGTTTTAAAATATTACGACCATCATACACTACATTCCCTTCATTCTCAAAAAACTCAGGAATGCCTTCAATCTGTTTCTGTAAATGTGCGTATTTGGGGTTTATTATCACTCTCATTACACTCTCCTATAAATCTGCTTACAAAGATTGAGCAAAGATAAAGAATTTAAGGCAGATTCTGACTATATTTTCCTCTTTTCTCACAAAGATTGGCCAACTATCCTATTTTTATGCCCAAATCAGCACATGCCTGCTGTATGGCCTTAAAGCAATAAAAGCCCTGAGAAAGCCTTTCACTTATAGCCAAAACATTCTTTTTCATCTCCAGATACTGGTCTGCGTCTATTCTGGAAAAGATTTCTTCGAGTTCCGACAAAGAAGCGACACAGATTCCTATATTATTCTTTTTAACAAAGGATGCCAGACCTGCCTTTTCCCAAATGATGACAGGAAGCCCGCAACGGATATAAAGAGACATCTTGTGCGGCGCATTATACTGAAGATATTCACCTAATACCCCATGGCCGCCTTCCAAAGAAGAGCCATACCATACAACGCCATATTCACCCCTTGCCGATGCAATCAATTGGTCTGACGACACAAAACCTTTATAATCAACCTTATCCTGATGAAGGTTTTCAGGCTCAAAACCACCGCCATATAGAACTATCTCATACGAGCGGGGAGAATTACCCAATTGATACAGAAACTCATTGTTCCTGGAAGACAAGCCACCGACAAACAAAACACGACAAGGCGACTGCGGCAAGGTGTCATTGGCGGAAGATTGTGTTTCTGACAAATAATCAAAGATTTCCAAGACCTGAAGTTTTGCTTTGATTCCCTTATCCAACAGCCAGTTCTTCATTGATTCATTGTGTACTATGATACAATCCGAATGGTTCAACCGGGCTATTTCTTGAGGAACTGTCAGCTTCTTACGGCGAAAACTTCCAAGATCATGAATCAGAGTGATGACTTTACAACCACGCAAATGTGCCATATTGCACACAAAAGCATAGTATTTCTTCAATGGATACTGAAGAACCAGTACATCCCCCTTACGTAAACTGAAGAAACTTTTCAACACGCCAAACAAGGTAAAACAAAAAGCGACAACCACGTTGGTATATCGCGTCTGTTTCAACCCGACATTACGGAAACCGTGCGCTTCCATGATTTGTTCAATATCAGTCTTCGCTTTATTACCCGCGTTATCAACACCTCTATAGTTCCTGGATAGATAGCAAATCATATTTCAATATTTTAAAGTTCATTCTGTGCCAAAAGCAGCGCCGCAGCAACTGTGTCGTCCATATCAAAATAGGCATATTGAGCCAAACGCCCACCAAACAAAACACCCGGAACGGAAGTAGCCATTTCTTTGTATTTCTCATATAGCTGCATATTCTTTTCATCATTGACCGGATAATAAGGTTCGTCGCCGGGAGTAAAGTCAGCAGGATATTCGCGTGTTATTACCGTATGTGGCTGTTTGCCAAATTCAAAATGCTTATGCTCTATGACACGGGTATATGGAATCTCTCTTTCACAATAATTGATTACGGCATTGCCTTGATAGTTATCTACTTCCAAGCGTTCGTGTTCAAAACGAAGGCTGCGATACTCTAAATGACCAAAACAGAAATCATAGAATTCGTCAATACAGCCGGTGAAAAGTATTTTGTCTGCCAAAGCGTTTAAAGCCTGACGATCAGAGAAATAATTTGTATTCAAACGCACATCAGCTCCTTCAAGCAAATTCTCAATCAGTTTATTATAGCCACCTTTGGGAATGCCCTGGTACTCGTCGTTAAAATAGTTATTATCGTAAACAAAGCGAAAAGGAAGTCGGCGGATAATAAAGGCCGGCAATTCCGTAGCAGGACGCCCCCATTGCTTCTCTGTATAACCTTTTATCAGTTTCTGATAAATATCGTTGCCACAAAGGGTTAAAGCCTGTTCTTCCAAATTAGCAGGAGACTGGATATGTGCATATTCCCGGCGCTGTTCTTCAATCTTATCCTTAGCTTCTTGCGGAGTATTAACTCCCCATAACTTATTGAAGGTATTCATATTAAAAGGCAGATTATATAACACGCCTTTATAATTAGCCAATGGAGAATTCGTATAGCGATTGAATGCCACAAAACGGTTTACATAATCCCAGACTTCCTTGTTATCCGTATGAAATATATGTGCGCCATATTGATGCACATGAATACCATCTACATCTTCACAATAGATATTTCCACCGATATGATTACGTCTATCAACAACAAGACACCGTTTTCCAGCATCGATTGCCTGACGTACAAACACTGCTCCGAATAATCCTGCACCGACCACTAAATAATCATATTCTTTCATAGGCATTCAAAATCATTATAATTTAATCTATGATTCCTTCAATTTTTGCAATTACCTGTTCGGGCTTTATTTCTCTCAAGCAGGCATAATCACCCCGCCAGCAAGGCTTCTGTCCATATACCGAACAGGGACGACATGACAAGTCAAGTTGCACGGTATTGACAGGCAATTGTTTCCATCCCATAAAACCTGCATAAGGATGGGTCGCGCCCCATATGGAGACGACTGGGATATTCACCAATGATGCCAGATGCATATTGGCGGAATCCATTGAAAGCATCACATCCAAATGGCTCATCAGGTTCAATTCCGTACGCATATTCAACTTGCCAATCATGGAAACGACAGAAGGGTATTTGGCGATCCATGCATCAAAGATTTCCTGTTCACTTTTACCGCCTCCGAACAGAAAGACTTTCACCGCAGGATTAGCCGCAAAATGGGCGATCACTTTCTCCTGCAGTTCCAATGGATAAATCTTTCCCGTATGTTTGGCAAAGGGAGCAATACCGATCCATTTCTGATTCTCTTTAGAGCCGGTAACCGGTTCTATTTCCGCAAAGTTTCCTTTGCCTTCTCCATAAATGGAAGAGAAGTTCAACAAGACCGGAAGTCCGAGCTTTTCCAGCACATCAGCATAACGACGGAAAGAACTCTTCTGATTTTCCATTACTTTATGATGTCGGCGGACCAGTTTCTTCTTGCCTGCCCGCCCCTTACAAATATGGGCAACCGGTATATTGGCAAGCCTGAAACGCAGGCATAAATATCTGGCACGGAGCACATGGTGAAAATCTGCGATATAGTCAAAATGCATCGTTTTCAGCTCCGAATAAAGACTGTTCAGTCCCCACAAACCTTTATGTTTACCTGTCAAATCAGCTCCTATGAAATTCACATTGCCGGGCAATTCCTGAAAAAGGGGTTGCCATACAGCACGGCTTAACACTGTTATCTCATGCTGTGGATATTGCACAGCAAGGGAATGTATGACCGGTATTGTCATTGCGACATCACCTAAAGCTGAAAAACGGATAATGAGAATACGCGCCATTCGTTATTTCTTTGCATAAAGCACCGGATTTAACGCCGGGTCGTTATACATCTTCATCTGTTTATATACTTTCATGTATTTATTTCCTGCTTCAATATCTGCCAACAACTGATCGATAGCCGAAGAAAGATCTTTTCGCTGTTCAAGCAGGATATTCAGCTTAGTCTGACATTGTGCACGGTGCTCTTCGGTAGTATCCGTACGTTCCACTTCTTGCTGCATGTGGTAGATTTTCAATGCAAGGATAGACAAACGGTCGATTGCCCATGCAGGACTTTCTGTATTGATCGTCGCATCTGCAAGAGGCTTTACGTCTTTATACTTATCCAGAAAATAGCTGTCAATCAATTCAACCAAGTCCGTTCGATCCTGATTGGACTTATCGATTCTTCTTTTCAATGCCAGTGCTGCTACCGGATCAATTTGGGGATCGCGGATTATATCTTCGAAATGCCACTGAACAGCATCAATCCAATTCTTCAGGTATAAATAATACTCTATCGACTTCAACTCGTAAGGATTGTTCATCGGTGCATCTACACTATCCGTTACATGGTAATCATTGGTAGATTTCCAAAAAATCTCGTTGCAAAGGTTACTAAATGTCATAATCTTAACTAGCTATAGATATATAATAGGGCAAATCTATGTAATATTTTTCAGACAAGCAACCGTTTCTTACTTTTTTATTTGTTACCTTTGTGGGTATTAAAGATGAATTGTATATGAAAATTATTATAGATAATAAAATACCTTATATAAAAGAGGCGGTTCAGGGAATAGCCGATGAGGTAATCTATGCTCCGGGAAAGGATTTCACTCCGGAATTGGTACGGGATGCGGATGCGCTTATCGTCCGTACCCGCACGCATTGCAACCGTGAATTATTGGAAGGCAGCCGGGTGAAGTTCATTGCTACGGCAACCATTGGTTTCGACCATGTCGATACGGAGTATTGCAAGCAGGCAGGCATCGAATGGACGAATGCCCCGGGATGCAATTCCGCTTCTGTCGCCCAATATATACAATCATCGCTTCTTGTATGGAAGTCTGTCAGGAATAAAAGACTGGATGAACTGACTATCGGGATTATAGGCGTAGGTAATGTAGGAAGCAAGGTGGCTAAAGTGGCACAAAGCTTTGGCATGCGCGTCCTATTGAATGACTTACCGCGGGAAGAGAAAGAAGGAAAAGGAAATTTCTCTTCTTTGGATAAAATAGCGGAAGAATGTGACATCATCACTTTTCACGTACCTTTATATAAGGAAGGGAAATATAAGACCTTCCATTTGGCTGACGAAAACTTCTTTCGTTCATTAAAACGGAAGCCGGTTATCATCAATACTTCACGGGGTGAAGTCATTGAAACGGATGCCCTTTTGAATGCTTTAAGCAGTCAGGCTATTTCGGATGCCATTATTGATGTATGGGAGCACGAACCCGAAATCAATCGAGAACTGCTGGAGAAAGTTATCATTGGTACTCCTCATATTGCAGGCTATTCGGCAGACGGGAAAGCCAACGCAACACGTATGTCACTGGATGCAATTTGCAAGTTCTTTCAGATAGATGGAGATTATGAAATTAATGCACCGGCACCTGCTTCTCCTGTTATTCAAGCAAAAAGTCACGAAGATGCACTCCTTCAAATGTATAACCCAGTCGAAGATAGTGACCGATTGAAAAGTCAACCAGAGCTATTCGAGACCTTACGTGGAGATTATCCTTTAAGAAGAGAGGAGAAAGCTTATATAATAAAGTATTAGGTAATAAGTAATACTTGCTCTATAATCTGTGGGAAGTGCTCATATTCCAAAGCATGCACTTTCTTGGCGACATCATCAGGAGAATCTGTCGGAAGTACGGGACAAGTCGCCTGGAAGATTGTGTTCCCTTCATCATAATGCTCATTAATATAATGTATAGTGATGCCGCTTTCTTTTTCACCGGCAGCGACTACCGCTTCGTGAACACGGTCGCCATACATCCCCTTTCCTCCGTATTTAGGCAGAAGAGCCGGATGTATATTTATTATTTTATCGGGATAAGCATGCAAAAGCAGATCGGGCACACGAACCAGAAAGCCTGCCAGCACGATAAAATCAATGCGAGCCTCCTGCAAAACAGCCAGAATTTCGTCTCCGGCTATCCAATCTTCCTTTGGAAACACGTTACAGGGCACTCCCAGGCGATGCGCACGTTCTAAAACATAGGCATCACTCTTATTAGAAAGCACCAACGAAACCTGAGCGGAATCGTTTTTTTGGAAATACCGGATAATATTCTCGGCATTAGAGCCGGAACCGGAAGCGAAAATTGCGATGTTTTTCTTCATAACTCTCATATTCGATGCACAAAACAGTGAAAAATGTGCAAAACATTGCATTTATTTAGTCAAATATTTGCGCAAAACGATAAATATTCATTCCTTTGCAC
>ERZ650918.1551-NODE-1551-length-19303-cov-13.953450_pt1 | contig 19303 bp, 15 predicted proteins | sample MGYA00514758_ERZ650918 | MGnify/ENA metagenome assembly ERZ650918 | reverse complement strand
CGTAGTCCTTGATGGTGGTCAAGCGGTGGGCGATGGTCAGGGTGGTGCGGCCATGCGCCAGCTTTTCAAGGCTCTGTCCCACAAGGATCTCGCTCTCGTTGTCCAGTGCGCTGGTGGCTTCGTCCAGAATCAGGATGGGCGGGTTCTTCAAAAACACCCGGGCAATGGCGATGCGCTGCTTCTGTCCGCCGGACAGCTTGACGCCGCGCTCGCCCACATAGGTGTCGTAGCCGTCCTTCAGCGCAAGGATGAACTTTTCCGCGCCCGCCAGACGGGCGGCGGCTTCGATCTCCTGCCGGGTGGCACCGGGCTTGCCGTAGGCGATATTCTGCGCCACCGTGCCGCTGAACAGGTACACGTCCTGCTGCACGATGCCGATATCCTGCCGCAGGCTCTTTAAGGTGACCCGGCGGATATCCTGCCCGTCAATGAGGATGCGGCCGCTGGTCACCTCGTAAAAGCGGGGGATCAGGTTGCACAGGGTGGTCTTGCCGCCGCCGGAGGCACCTACCAGCGCCAGACGCTCCCCGGCGCGGATGTCCAGACTGACGTCGTGCAGCACCTTGTTGTGGTCGTCCGGGTACTCAAAGCACACCTTCTCGAACCGGATCTCGCCGGGGCCGGGCTGCAATGGCACGGCGTCCGGGGCGTCCTTGATGGCAACCGGGGTGTCCATGATCTCGGCAAAGCGCTCGATGCCGGTCATGCCGCGCTGGAACTGCTCGGCAAACTCCACGATGCGCCGGATGGTGGCGATGAGGGTGGTGACGTAGAGCATATAGGCCACAAGGTCGCCGGCGGTGATCTTGCCGTACACCAGCGACAGACCGCCCGCCAGAATGACCACCAGATACATCAGGCCGTCAAACATTCGGGTGGAGGTATTGAACGCACCCATGGCGTAGTAGCCAAGGGTCTTGATCTGCTCAAAGGCGCGGTTGCCCTTGGCAAACTTTTCCCGCTCCTCGTCCTCGGCGGCAAAGGCCTTGACCACGCCCTGTCCCAGCAGACTGTCCTCGATGGTGGAGTTCAGCTCGCCGATCTGGACACGCTGCTGGCGGAACCGCGCCCGCAGACGTCCGTTCAGGTACACCGATACCACGCCCATCAGCGGCACACAGGCAAACACTGCCAAGGTCAGCGGGATGCTGGCGCGGCACAGGATGACAAAGGACGCCACGATCTTGATGCCCGCGATGAAAAACTCCTCCGGGCAGTGGTGGGCGAACTCGGTCACGTCAAACAAATCGTTGGTGATGCGCCCCATAATGGTGCCCACCTTGGTGTTGTTGTAGTAGGTGTGATCCAGCTGCAGCAGATGGTCAAAGGCATCCCGGCGCATATCCGTCTCGATATGCACGCCCATGATGTGACCGATGCTGGACATATAGTAGCTGGCTGCGCCATCGATGATGCGCAGCACAAAGTAGAGCGCCGCCAGCTTCAGCACGATGCCCGCCGTCAGGGTGATGCCCACTCCCATGGCAGAGTTGGTGATGATGCTCATGATCTTGGGCAGCACGATATCGCACAGGGTCGTCAGCGCTGCGCAGAACAGATCAAGGCACAGCACCATCTTATAGTTTGCCAGATACGGCAGAAAACGCCGGATCAGCGCACCGCTGCTTGCGTGGTGCGCCCCGGGGTCGTTGGTCTTAGTTTTCGGCATGGTTCCTCCGTTTTTATCGTTACTTTTTACTGTAATCCCGCTCACCGTAGATGGCGGTACCGATGCGCACAAGGGTAGCGCCCTCGCGGATGGCGTTCTCAAAATCGCCGCTCATGCCCATGGAAAGGGTCTGCATCTCCACGTTGCGGTAGCCCCGCTCCCCTGCCCGGACGAACAGCTGATACACCTGCGCCAGATACCGGCGGTTCTGGGCATCATCGTCGTTCACGGGCGGGATCGCCATCAGACCCTTGACCCGGATATGCTCCTGTGCGGCGGCGGTGTCCAGCAGCGGCCAGAGAAGTTCCGGCGCAGCACCGGTCTTGCTTTCCTCCCCGCCGATGTTCACCTCCAGCAAAATGTCCTGCACGATGCCGGTCTTGGCGGCTTCCTTCTCGATGGCCAGCAGCAGATGCTCACTGTCCACGCTCTGGATCAGGCTTGCCCGCCCCAGCACCTTTTTGATCTTATTGGTCTGCAAATGGCCGATAAAATGGCTGGGCTTGCCGCAGTAAGCCCCGGCATCGTAGTTTGTACACAGCTCCTGCACATGGTTCTCGCCGAACACGTCAATGGGCAGGGCGGCACTGGCTGCTATGGTCTGCGCCGTGCGGGTCTTGCAGGCGGCGCACAGCTGCACCGCTGCCGGGTCGCGCCCGGCTTCCCGGGCGGCGGCTGCCATCTTTTCCCTTATCTCGGCCACGGCCTGCCGCATCTCTTCCAATGTTTTTTCTGCCATCTGACTCAGTCCTCCTCGGTATAGCGGGCACGCTCGCCGCCGATCAGCTTCGGGCGGGTGTAGGCACACAGAATGTTTGCTTCGCCGATCTTAGCAAGGCTCAGCCGTACCGGCACAGCCACCCGCTTCAGGTGCATCCCGATCAGGGTGCCGCCGATATCCATGCCTGCGTTGGCGCGGATCTCCTCCACCGCCACCGGGTCTTTGAAGTTCTTCCAGCAGGTGGTCGCCCAGCTGCCGCCCGCATGGGGACGGGGCACGACGCACACTTCCTCCCAGCCGTACTTCTCTGCGGCTTCCCGCTCAAGGATAAGGGCGCGGTTCAGGTGCTCGCAGCACTGGGCTGCCAGCCAGATGCCTTTTTCCGCCAGCACCGGCGCAGCGCCCGCGTACAGCGCCCGGGCAGCTTCCAAGCTGGAATCCTTGCCGATGTGACCGCCCACCATCTCACTGGAAGAGCAGCCCACCACGAGCACATCTCCCTTTTTCAGCTTTGCCGCAGCCACCAGTTCGGTCATGGCCTGCCGCGCTTCGGTCTCGATCTGTTTTGCAAATGCTTCGGTCATACAAAAACACCTCGCTTATCGGTTTGCAGCCAGCAGGCTGTTTGCCCCTGCTGCACCGAAATATACTTTACTTTCCATCGGACACACCGCCGCGCAGCTGTCCTGCGCAAGGCCGGTAAAGGTCTGCTCCCAAGCTCCGGTGGCAAGGCTTACCGCCTCGGCGCAGGGGGCGTCTGCCGTGCACCGGAACAGCCGCTCCTGCGTATTCTGCCCCGCCCGCAGGGCAATGCCCCGCAGCAGAGTGCTGTCCGCGTTCTTTTCCAGCCAGCCGCTGCGCGCCCAGCGGTAGCTGATGTACAGCGTGCCGTCCGTGTCCGCAGCCAGCGCACCGGGATAGCCCGGCAGACCGGCAAAGGCGGCGGTGCAGCCCCGTCCCCCGGCGGTCAGCTCCCGGGCGTCGGCATCCACCGCCCAGATGCAGCGGCTGCCGAGGTCGGAGACATACAGGGTGCTGCCGTCCGGGCTGAGCGCCAGACCCGCAGCGCCTGCCACCCCGCCCAGCACCTTTTCCACCGTGCGGGCGGCGGGGTCGTACACATACACGCAGCCGGTAGCGGTGTGCGCCAGCAGCTCGGTGCGCAGGGCGCTTTCCAGCCCGTTCTCCGCGCCTGCCGCCGCAGCCACCGCAAAGTATACCTTACCCGCCGGGCTTACCTCCACGGCAGATACCGCCCCCAGCGGCGCACCGTCCAGCTGGGTGACCACCTGCTCCACCGCTGCACCCCAGCTGTCGTGCTTGGCGCGGCACAAGGTACCCCCGGCGGTGGTCAGCTGGGTCAGCCACACATCCCCGGCGGCGTCAAAGGCAAAGCCGGTCAGTTCGCCCTCCACGCTCAGGATGGCGGCAGCGTGCCCGCCATCGGTGCGCACAAGGTCGCTGGTGCGCTTTTTCAGGGCGGCACCGTTCCATGCAGCGGCATACAAAAGGCCGTCCTTTGCGCGGATGCAGTCCACGCCCTGATACTCCCCCAGCTCCAGCCGGGTCTTGCGGTCGGTGGAAACTGCCGTCTGCATCGCGCCCGTCTCCTGCCGGAGGTCGGGGGCTTTATAAGCCTGCGGCGGGGTTGCGATGGGGCGGAAGCCCAGCGCATACACCAGCACCAGCAGAATGCCCACCCCGAACACCGTGCTGGCGGTGCGGAACCGCTTGAGCATGGCGTCCCGTTCTGCGGCCATCTGGGCGGCATACTCTGCCCGGCGGCGCGCCGCCATGGCGTTGGCGCGGTTGGCGCGCCGCATCCACCGGTCCACGAACAAAGCCACCCGCGGCCCCACCGTGAGGGACGCAATGGCAAGTATGAGCAAAAATTCGATCAGTCCGATTCGCATAAGCGTTTTTCCTTATCTCTGAAAAACCTGCGGACAGCGCACTGTCCTTTATCGCTAAAGTATAGCATTCCTGCGCAAAAAGGGCAAGCGGGGTGTGCCTATCAAACAATAAAGCATCTGCAACATTCGCTTCTGAGTTTTCAGAGAAACAGCGAATTTTTATTGCAGATGCTCATATTTTTTAGCGTGCTCGCCCTCTCAGCCTCGCTTTGCTCGGCAGCTCTCCCAAAGGGAGAGCCTTTGGCAGTCCATGCAAACTTCATCTTTTTGCCAAGGCCTCTCCCTTTGAGGAAAGACTTCCCCCGGCCGGGGGAAGATGTCGCGCAGCGACAAAAGGGGGAGTGTGGCACGGCGAAGCGAACTGACGGAGAGGGCGAGGACGCCGCCCTAGTGCAGCAGACTTTTATGCGCTATCTTGTCTCGATCGGGCGGATGGTCTGCTCCCCGCTGCGGGTCACGAGGGAACCGGCGGGCACTGCGCCCCGGATGATGCAGCCCGCGCCGATAACGCAGTTGTCCCCGATATCCGCGCCCTTGAGCAGCACCACGTCCGAAGCGATCCAGCAGCTGCGTCCTACGGTGATGCAGCCCGCAGCGCATTCCCGGCTGACCCCTTCCTCCCGGCTGAAGCGGTGGTTATTATCAAAGATCTTCACCCCGGGGCCGAAAAGGGTGTTCTCTCCGATGGTTATCTTTCCAAGACAGCTGATGACCGCGCCGTCGTTGAAGTAGACCCCGCTGCCGATGTTCAGCCGGCTGGAATAGCCGGTGGTGATGGACACCCGCCCGTCGCTCTCCACCCGGTCACCCAGCGTCACCCGGGAGCCGCTGTTCAGCCGTAGCCGGAGTTCCCTGTCCAGCAGGATGCCGCTGCCAAATTGCAGCCCACGGCAGCCGAACCATTTTTTCCATTGCAGGCGGCAGCGGTTATGCAGGCTGCGCCGTTTTTCCCGCAGCCAGCGGGGCGAACACTGCCGCAGCCACATACACCAGCGCCCGACTTTGGTGCATTTGAAGCGCTTGCGCCAGCGGTTTGCCTTATCGCCGCTTTGCCAGCTGCCCTGATAGTAGTGGATGCCGAAGGTGCGCGGTGTCCGGTGCATCCGCTCGGTCACATAATCAAAGGGGGAAAAGCAGTCGGTGGGCAGCACCAGAAAGCCGTCCAGCTCCTGCTGCTCGTTTTTCTGCTGCAAACCGGCCTTGGTAAACAGCGGGGTATCCCGCTGGGTGCAGGTGCGCAGATCCGGCTCGCCGGTTTCCTGAATAAAGGCGGCATTCCGGTAAGCCGCCAGCATTTTGCCGATCATCTCACAGCCCGGCTCTGCGCCCACGCCGGAGCCGGTGTTCACCAGCAATGTGCGTCCGTAGGGCGAAGGCGCACTGTGCTCCATGCCGATAAAGCCCTTATACTCCAACAGCTCGTCCAGCGGGCGCACCAGTTCCACGTCCGTGTCCAGATAGATGCCGCCGTACTCGTACAGCACCGCCAGCCGCACATAGTCCGATACAAAGGCATATTTCTTTGCCGCATACGCCTGCTGTGCGTAGCGGTTTGTGCTGAAATCAAAGTTCTGCTCGTTCCACGCCATGATCTTGTAGTCCGGGCAGTATTTCTTCCAGCTTTCCATGCATCTGCGGCTTTCCGCGCTGATGGGCCCGCCGCCGAACCAGCAGTAGTGGATGATCTTGGGGATACTCATGACCGTTCCTCCTTTTTCATCGCAAATACCCCGATCTCTACGACCTTATTTTACAAAAGTTCGCATTTTCTTGTCAAGTTCCCCAGTGCCTTTTTCTGCGCTTTCCCGCAAAAAGATTGCCGCCCTGCCGCCCTGTGTGGTATACTGGGTGCAGACGGCTTTGTTTTTCCAAACCATTCACTTAAAATTCACAGCTTTTTCCAATTCTTGCATTAAAATAGAGCTGTATACTGATATATGATAGGGAGGAGTCCTGTTTTATGGCAAAGATCCTGATCGTTGACGATGAGCCCCGCATCCGGGAGCTGATCCACGAGCATCTGCAATATTCCGGGTATATCTGCGAGGAAGCCGGGGACGGCTCTGCGGCGCTGGCACAGCTGTCCGGCGGCGGGTTTGATCTGGTGATCTTAGACCTGATGATGCCCTTTATGGACGGCATGACCTGCCTGCGGGAGATGCGTGCCCGCCACATCAACACCCCGGTCATCATCCTGACCGCCCGGGGCGAGGAATACGACAAGCTTGCCGGACTGGAAAGCGGCGCAGACGACTATGTGGTAAAGCCTTTCTCCCCCCGGGAGCTGGTGGCGCGGGTGCGCGCGGTGCTGAACCGCACCATGCCCCGCACCCCCGAGACTGCCGACACCATGACCTTTGGCGAGCTGACCATCGACACTGCCAGCCATACCGTGCGGGTATCCGGCGAGGAAGTGGCCCTGACCCCCAAGGAGTTTGACCTGCTGGTATTTCTGGCGTCCAACAAGGGCATTGCCCTGAGCCGGGAAAAGATCCTGCAGAAGGTGTGGAACTACGACTACTTTGGCGAGGACCGCACCGTGGATACCCATGTCAAAATGCTGCGGGGCCATCTGGGCAAGTGCCGCAGCTACATTGCTACCGTGTGGGGCATCGGCTACAAATTCGACCCCGACGCAACGCGCTGATAAAGGAGCGGAGGATTCATGCGGCACCATCACTCCCCCGGCATCCGCGGCCAGCTGATGTGGTTTTTGTGTTGTATCTGTCTGTTCCTGCTGGCACTGGTGTGGTTTCTGTCCACCCAGCTGCTGGAACCGCTGTACACCAAGCACATTGAAAAACAGCTGACCACTCAGGCAGAAAGCATCACCGCCGAGCTGGACAAGGCTATTGCAAACGGCGAAGCCCTTTCGGCATGGTCTTTTGGCCATCTTACGGTCAACACCACGTTCTTTGACCGGCTTGCCACCCAGCTGTACGCCAGCGGTTCGCTGAACAGCTTCTGTGTGGATATTTCCGATACCACCATGCGCACGATCTATAAGATCGAGAACCAGTCCTACTGCAACCTGCACGAAACGCTGCTCTCGGATTCCGCCAACAACGATATGATCGTTTCCACCGCTGTGGCCATGCGCAAGAAATGCCGCACCACCGGCGGCTTTGTGCAGACCCTGAATCCGCCGCGGCTCTCCGGCTCGGCACAGCTGCTGGTAGGGCGCAACACCTCCGGCGGCGAGTACACCGTTCTGGTCACTACCAGCCTTGTGCATGTGGCTGAAGCCGGCAAGGTGCTGAGCACCGTGCTGCCCATGGCAGCGGCGCTGATCTTTGCCTTTGCCATGACGGCGGCATGGCTGTTCAGTGAGTGGTTCACAAAGCCGCTGCGTCAGCTTTCCAGCGCTGCCCGCCAGATGGCCATGGGCAACTATGCCGTGCAGGTGGATACCCGCCGCAGCGATGAGCTGGGCGATCTGGCCCGGGACTTCAACCACATGGCAAGCGAGGTGCAGCATTCTTCGCAGATGCAGCGCGACCTGCTGGCCAACGTCTCCCACGACCTGCGCACCCCGCTGACCCTTATCAAGGGCTATGCCGAGACGGTGCGCGACATTACCGGCGACGACAAGGCCCACCGCGATGAGCAGATGAACATTATCGTGGACGAGACCGACCGCCTGACCGCACTGGTCTCCAGCGTGATGGAGCTGAGCAAGGTGACCAGCGGTGCCGACAAATGCGAGCGCGTGCACTTTGATATGGGCCAGCTGTGCGACGAGGTGAGCGAACGGTACGATGCCATCTGCGCCCAGAACGGCTGGCAGCTCCAGCTGGAGCTGCCGGACGAGGAACTGCCCGTTTACGCAGACCCCAACATGATGCAGCGCGCACTGCATAACCTGCTGGGCAACGCCATGCACCACATCGGCAAAGACGGCATCTTCATCCTGCGGGCCCAGCGCTGCACCGAGGGCGTGCGGATCGAGGTGGAGGACCATGGTCCCGGCATCTCTGCCGACGACCTGCCCTATATCTTTGATCGGTACTACCGCTCCCGTTCGGATGCCGGCAAGCAGGGCACCGGTCTGGGCCTTTCCATCACCAAGGCCATCTTCCAGCAGCACGGCTTCCGCTTTGGTGTGCAGAGTGCCATCGGCATGGGCACTACGTTCTGGTTCATCATGAACGACCTGCCCGCCAATGCAGTCGAGATGGCCGGGCAGGAATAATCAGGAATAATTTTAAAGCCGGGATGACCGTGTGGTCGTCCCGGCTTTTGCTTTTTCTATAGAGCATCGTTTCTGCCCGCAATGCTGCGGCCATTTCAAATGATTTACTGGCTGGAATCTGCTGTGCGATAAATTCCGAATGTATTATCCGGTGCGGGCATTTCCACCCGGGAGGCACGATCATTCACAGCCCACATCATCCAGCCCATTGCAGCCAGTGCCGCCAGAATGATGATCCATTTGACAAAATTCGGCAGTTTTTTCATAGAAGATCCTTCAAATCCGTTTTATACTTTATTTTATATTTTCCGTTTTTATTCCGGTCTGCAAAGCTTCCGTGCACATCTGAGCAGCTCTTCGGCCTGCTGGCTGTCCAGCTGCTTCACCCATGCACCGCGCGCTGCTGCGCCCTCGCCGGTGCTGCCCGCTTCCACAAAGCAGGCAAGGTCGGAGTCGGTGCGGCTCTGCCAGGGCGAAAAGCCTTCCGGTGCAATGTGGGCTCCCAGACGGCAGTCCAGCACAGCCGTTTTACCGGTGGGCCGCCACGGCCTGCCCAGAAACACCGTGCCCGCCGGGCAGTTGTCCGAGACAAAATCGCAGTCCCAGAACACAAACCCGAGGCCATCGGCACGGCCCGAGGGAGCCGTGACGTAGCTTGCAGGCAGGTGGTTGTTCACGGTGCGGATGGTGCACTGCTCAAACAGAGCGTCCGCGCCGCCAAAAATAAAATCGATATCTCCCGCGATCTCGCAGTGCCGGTAATACTGGGCCGTCGGTCGGCGGGGCGCAAAGTGGCCCGGGCCAAGGAAGCCATCCTTCTCCCGCTCCTTCTCCGGCAGAGGGGCGCAGAACAGCGTATCCTGATTGCCTAGCAGCCGCACATTCTCAAAGAGGGTGTGAGAGCAGTCCACATAAGCCGCCACGGCCTGCCCCACCTTTGCCCCGGGGCCGGCATCGTTTTCAATGGTCAGGTCCCGCACCCGCAGTTCTATCCCCCGGAAAAACGCGGTATAGCTGCGGAAGGTGTGGGTGGGCCTGCCGTCCGGGTGCGGCAGCTTGCCGCCGTCGCCCCACACGATGCGGGTGCTTTCCATGCCTGTGCCGATCAGGGTGATATCCTGTTTTTCGCACACCAGCTTTTCGCGGTAAACGCCCGGGCCAATGCGGATCTCTGCTGCGCAGGCATAAGGCACGGCCAGCACCGCTTCGGACACCGAAGCAAAATCGCCGCTGCCATCCTGCGCTACGGTTATGGTAAGCATGTTTCTGTCCTCCCGTTTTGTTTCTATGCTTCCATAGTATACCTTCTCCTCCGTCGAAAATCAACGAAGTTTGTATGAACATCAAACGCATTTTTCCAGCCGCAGCACCGCCGCCGTAATGTCATCCGGCCTGCCGGTCTTCTGGGCGCGCACGCGGGCCGTTTCCACCAGCGTCTTTGCAACTTTTTCCGGCGCATCTCCTGCCGCAGCGGAAAGCTCCAGCTGCTTTGCCACCCAGCCCGGGCCGTCCACCAGCAGCCCGTCCGAGACCAGCACCGCATAATCGCCCACCGTCAAATGCACCACCCGGCTCTGGCCGTTCACTCCGCCCAGAATGCCCACCGGCAGGCTGGTGTCGCCCACAGCACGCACCCGCCCGCCGTGCACAAGGAAGCCCGGTGCCGCACCGGCCTTGAACAGCCTTGCCGTGCCGGTGTAAAGATCCACGCTGATGAGGTCCAGCGTGGCACCGCTCTCATCCTCACTTTTCAGGGCAAGGGCCACGTTGACCAGCCTTGCCGCCAGCTCTGCGGTAAAGCCCGCCTTGAGCAGCCGGGCCGTCAGCTCGGCGGCAAGGTTGCCATCCACGGCCGCAGGCCTGCCGGTGCCCATGCCGTCGCACAGGATCATCTGCGCTGCCGCCGGGCTGCAGAACTGCTGCACCGCATCGCCGGAAATACTGCCCCGCGCCGCCGCGCCCGCCATGCCGAACACGGCCCGCAGCACAGGCTTTTCGCTGAACAGCAGGGTGGTCATTCCCTTGCAGGAAAGCACCTGCGGCACTTCCAGCGTGCGGCGGCAGATGCGGCCCACCTCCCCGGCCAGCGCGGCCAGCTCCTGCGCCGAGAAGCGGGTGCGCGGCAGTGTGACCGCCGCATGGGTGCGGCCCAGATCATCCAGCGTGACGGCACACTCCTGCGGCGGAGTGCCAAGCTGCGCAAAAAAGTCCGCCACCCGGCCGGATTTATAGGGTTCCGGGTCGCCCGGACGGCCCAGCTGTTCTCCCAACACACCCAGCGCTTCGGCCACGGCGCTGTACTGCTCGGTCAGGGCAGTGCGCATGGCTTCGGCATGAAGGCGGGCCTCCTTGCGGCTGCGGTACAGCGCAAAGGAGCGGTTTGCCGCTGCGCACAGTGCTGCCGGGTGGATGCACCGGGATAATTGTCCGGGCAATTGAGCCGTTTCCAGCCCGCCGCTGCTTTCCAGCAGAGGGCGCAGTGCTTCCATGCCCTCCAGCGTGGCGGCATACTCCTGCTTCCAGCAGGTATCCCGCCGTCCGCAGTTAAAACAAAGGGTATCATGTGTGTTATCAATTACCCAATGGAAATCCTCACGCCGGTGCGGCAGCGTTTCGTAGACATCGTTCACGGTCTCTGCCAGCGATGCAAGGCTCTGGGACACCTGTTCCAGCCGGGTGGCCGCTGCACTGTACTGCTGCGGCTGGGCCTGCCCTGCTTGCGGCTTTTCTTCCGGCTCCGGCACAAGCCATGCTGCGGGCATGGCCGCTACGGCCGTGATGCCGATGCAGACGTTCAGCAGATATTGGAACGCGCTCCCGGGCGGCTGCACACAGAGTGCACCGGTCACGCAGCCGCCCGCGTAGGCGGCTACCGTTTCCATGCGCCGTCCGGGTGCCAGCACTGCCGCTGCCACCGTGGCACAGGCAAGGCCGGATGCCGCAAAGCTGAGAGCCGGGTCTGCCGCGCACAGCGCAGCGCCCAGCACCGCGCAGGCCGCAAGCGCGGCTTTGGCCTGCCCTTTGCTGCATAAATACAGTTCCAGCGCCGCGCAGACGATCACGCCCGGCAGCAGCTGCCACAGCTGCACACTGCCCAGCGCCGCCGCTGCGGCCGCACCCACCAGAAGCATCCCGGCACCCGGCTTTTCGGGCGCGAACTGCCGCAGACAAAAGCCCATGGCTGCGGCCAGCAGGGCATCTGCTGCACTGTAAAACACCAGCTCTGCCCCGCCGCCGCCAAAGGCAAAGCACAGCGCCACGCCCACCAGCGTGCCGCAGCCCGCCAGTGCCGCCGGGGTCAGTGTTCTGGCACCCATCCACCGCGCTGCCACTGCAGCACCCAGTGCGCACAGCATACAGACACTGCGCAGCGAGAGCGCGCCAAACCCGTGCAGCAGTACACCCAGCGCCGCACCCGCCGCACAGGGGGCAAAGCAGTCCTCTGCAAAACCCAGCACAAAGCCCAGACCAAAAGGCATCAGTGCACCGTACAGAACGGCCCAGCCGCCTGCAAATCCCACTGCCACAGCCGCCAGCCTGCGCGCTGCCGGGCGCAGCTCTGCCCGCCGTGCCAGCGCTGCCCGCTGTCCATTCTGCCGCCCGACCGCTGCCAGACCCATCCGCTCTGTCATAAAAACTCCCCGCTTTCCGGCGGGGCGTTGTGGTTCTGTTCCCCGCGCTTTCTGCATATACTGTAGCGCGGGCGCGCGGCGATTTTTGGCGCGGTGCAGTGTTCTGCCGCAAACCGGCCCAAAGATGCAAAAAAGCCCTGCAGCGTTCAAAAATGCTGCAGAGCTTTGTGGTTTTATGGCAAAAATCAGCCGTTCAGCTTTTCAATTGCCGCTTTTACGCGGGCAAGGGTGGTTTCGCGGCCCATCATGCAGGCAAGGTCGGTGCCGCCGCCGGGGGTGCGCTGCTTGCCAGAAAGGGCAATGCCCAGCGGGTACAGCAGCCAGCCGTTCTTCTTGCCCAGCTCCTCAGCCTTGGCCTTGCAGGCATCGAAGACGGCATCGCGATTGCCAAAATCCAGTGCTTCGTCGCTGAGCACAGGCAGCAGGGCTTCCAGTGCCTCCTTGGCGGTCTCCGGGGTGGTCTTCTGCTTCTTGTTGGCGTACATGCTCACATCGTACTCGGGCATCGCATCAAAGAAATCCAGCTGCTCCGGGATCTCGCCCAGCACTTCGCAGCGGGGCTGCAGGTTTGCGCACAGCAGCTTCTTGTCGATGGAGGTGTGCACGGCCTTGTCGATCCACGGCTCCGCCTTCTTCTGGAACTCTTCCGGGGACAGGCGGCGGATATATTCCGCGTTGATGGCCCGCAGCTTGAGGGGATCGAAGATGGCCGGAGACTTGGAGATGCCGTCCGGAGACCAGATCTTGACCAGCTCCGGCAGGGAGAAGATCTCCTGCTCGGCATACTCGCCCTTGGGGCTCCAGCCCAGCAGGCAGATGTAGTTCAGCACGGCCTCGGTCAGGTAGCCCTTTGCCACCAGATCCTGATAGCTGGCATCGCCGTTGCGCTTGGAAAGCTTATTCTGTGCATCCTTCATGACCGGCGGGCAGTGGATGTAGGTGGGGATCTCCCAGCCGAACGCCTGATACAGCAGGTTATACTTGGGGGTGGAGGACAGATACTCGCTGCCACGGATCACGTGGGTGATGCCCATGAGGTGATCGTCCACCACATTGGCAAAGTTGTAGGTGGGCATGCCGTCGGTCTTGATGAGGATCTGGTCGTCCATCTCGCTGTTGTTCACCTCGATGTGGCCGTACACCACATCGTCAAAGCCGGTCACGCCCTCGCGGGGGATCTTCTGGCGGATGACGTAGGGCTGGCCTGCGGCAAGGCGCTTTTCCACTTCCTCCTTGGGCAGCTCGCGGCAGCAGCCGTCGTAGTGGGTCATCTCACCGGCAGCGCGCTGCTCGGCGTGCAGGGCTTCCAAGCGCTCCTCGGTGCAGAAGCAGTAATAGGCCTTGCCCTCTGCCACCAGCTGCTCGGCATACTGCTTGAACATGCCCATGCGCTCGCTCTGCACATAGGGGCCCACAGGGCCGCCGATATCCGGGCCCTCGTCCCACAGAAGGCCGGTCTCCCGCAGGGTGTTGTAGATGACATCCACAGCGCCCTCCACATAGCGGCCCTGATCGGTGTCCTCGATGCGCAGGATGAAGGTGCCATCCTCGTGCTTGGCCATCAGGTAGGTGTACAGGGCAGTACGCAGGTTGCCAACGTGCATATAACCCGTGGGCGAGGGTGCAAAACGGGTGCGGACTTTATTGCTCGGCATAGAAAAACGCTCCTTTATTCTCATGCAAAAAATTTGCGGATAGCTATGTTTTATTGTACTTATTCTGCGCAGATTTGTCAATGCGGGATAATACCATGCACCCATGCAAAAAGGGGCTGCTGCATCAAACGATGTGCAGCAGCCCCTTTTTATAATATTATTCTCCGTCCTTCGGGTCATCCAGATGCTCGCGCCGTTTGCGTGTCAATGCGGCGCACAGTTGCAGCAATGCAAAGCACAGGATGCCGGTAAAAACACCGGCAAAAACAGCACCGACCCAGTATCCATAGGAAAAACCGCAGATCAGCGTAACCGCCACCGCAGCCACCAGAGAATACACGGCATTGGCCGGGGCCTTATCCGAAAGGTGGCGATCCCACAGACCATTGCGCAGACACGCGACAACCGTATAGATACAGCCGATCATGAATACGACCCACTCTCCGGCAGCCTTGTCCGCAGCCCCGAACACCGTCTGCACGATCCACGCCGCCAGAAGGCTGCCCCACAGCAGCCAGAAGCCATGGCTTTCAATTTTGCGCATGGTCTGCTCCTGCATCTCGTCCAACTGATTTTTCTTGCTGTATAGTGAAAATTTCATAACTCATTCCTCCCAGAACAGTTCATCCAATGTCTTATCCAGAATTTTACAGATACTGCGGCAAAGGTTGATGGTGGGGTTGTACTCCCCTTTTTCAATGGCGTTGATGGTCTGGCGCGAAACGCCTGCCGCTTCGGCAAGCGCTCCTTGCGTCATGTCCTTTTCCGCACGAGCGGCCTTTAATTTCAGGTTCTTCGGCATTGATACGCTCCTTTCCTGCCGGGTCGGCATTTGTTTTATCCTCTGGACATATAGTAGCATTTACCATTCCAAATGTCAAGTATATATTACAAAAAGTTTTTATGACCAGACAAAAAGCACCCCGGCTGTTTCCAGCCGGGGTGCTTTGCGGTTATGATTATTTCAGCACGACTTCGCCGTTTTCATCGGCATCCACCACAAGGGTGCCGCCGGATGCCAGCGTGCCGTCGATCAGGCGCTCGGCGGCGGGGTCCTCCACCGCCTTGCGGATGGTGCGGCGCAGGTCGCGTGCTCCAAAGCGCCCGCCCTGACTCTTTTGCACCAGTGCCTTGAGCGCTGCCGGGGTGTAGCTGTATGCGATGCCCTTGGCCTCCATGCCGGGCTTGTACTCGTCCAGCATCAGGGCGGCGATGCCCTGCAGGGTCTCCTCGGTCAGGGGCTTGAAGGCGATCACTTCATCCACGCGGCCAAGGAACTCCGGGCGCAGGAACTGTGCCAGCGCCTTGCGGGTCTTTTCCTCGCTGCGCTGGGCGTCGCTCTTGTTAAAGCCAAGACTGCCCGCGCTCTGGTCGCTGCTGCCCGCGTTGGAGGTCATGCAGATGACCGTGTTGGAAAAATCCACCGTGCGTCCCTGCGCATCGTTGATCTTGCCCTCGTCCAGAATCTGCAGCAGAATGTTCATTACGTCCGGGTGTGCCTTTTCGATCTCGTCAAACAGCACCACACTGTACGGACGGCGGCGCACCTTCTCGGTGAGCTGACCGGCTTCCTCGTAGCCCACATAGCCCGGAGGCGAACCGATCATGCGGGACACCGCGTATTTTTCCATGTACTCGCTCATGTCCAGACGAATGAGCGGGTCGGGACCATCGAACAGCTGTTCTGCCAGCTGCTTGACCAGCTCGGTCTTGCCCACGCCGGTGGGACCCACAAAGATAAAGCTTGCGGGACGGCGGCGGCCGGAAAGGTCGGCGCGGCTGCGCTTGATGGCCTGCGCCACCAGATGCACGGCTTCGTCCTGACCGATGACCTTCTGCTTCAAAGCGGCTTCCAGTCCTGCCAGCTTGACGAACTCGGTCTCCCGAATTTTCACCGCCGGGATGCCCGTCCACAGCTCGATAACCTTGGCCACATCGTCCATGGTCACCTGAATTTCGCTGGCAGCGGCCTGCTTGGCGGGCAGCTCGGATTCCAGCTTGGCGATGCGGGTCTTGCGCTCGGCTACGCGTTCGTAGTCAATGGCTTCGTTCACATCCGCGCTTTCCATCTCGGCTTCTTCCTGCTTCAGGGCGTCCAGCTCCTTCTGCATCCCCAGATACTCGGAGATGACCGGGTGCGCCAGATTGCAGCAGGCACAGGCTTCGTCCAGCAGGTCGATGGCCTTATCCGGCAGAAAACGGTCGGTGATGTAGCGCTCGCTCAGGGTGACCACCGCCGAAAGCACCTCGGCGGGCACCTGTACATGATGGTGCTGCTCGTAGTAGCGCTTGATGCCGTTCATCACCGCAAGGGTGTCGGCTACGCTGGGCTCCTCCACCCGCACAGGCTGGAAACGGCGCTCCAGCGCCTGATCTTTTTCGATGTACTTGCGGTACTCGGTAAAGGTGGTGGCGCCGATGACCTGAATTTCGCCACGGGAGAGGGCGGGCTTTAAGATGTTGCCTGCGTTCATGGCGCCCTCGCTCTCACCCGCAGAGGTGATGGTGTGGATCTCGTCAATGAACAGGATGACGTTGCCCGCTGCCTTTACCTCGCTCAGCAGACCCTTGACCCGCTGCTCGAACTGGCCGCGGAACTGAGTGCCCGCCACAAGGCTGGTGAGGTCGAGCAGGAAGATTTCCTTATCCCGCAGGCCGATGGGCACCTGACCCTTGGCAATGCGCTCGGCAATGCCTTCCGCGATGGCGGTCTTGCCCACACCGGCTTCACCGATAAGACAGGGGTTATTCTTCTGGCGGCGGCTCAAGATCTGGATGGTGCGGTAAATTTCGCGGTCGCGGCCGATGATGCGGTCCACCTTGCCGTCCCGGGCCTTCTGGGTCAGGTTCTCACAGTAGGTATCCAGGAACTTGCGCTTGGGGGCTTTGTCCTTTTTACCGTTTTTTCCTTTGGTCTTGTCGTCGCCGCTCTGGCGGGCTGCACCAAAGCCAAACGGGAACACCGGCGAACCACCGGGCACAAAATCGTCCTGACTGTCGCCCTCCTCGGGGGCGTCCTCACCTGCTGCGGTGGGCAGCATACCGGACTCGGCAGCCTCCTGCAGGAAGCTGCTCATGCGTTCTTCCATGTTCTCCAGATCCTGATCGGACATGCCGAACTGTTTCATCAGATCATCCACGGGTTGGATGTGCATCTCGCGGGCGCAGGTCAGGCAGTAGCCCTCCTGCACCGGCTTGCCGTTGTCCATCCGCTGGATGAACACCACGGCCGTGCGTTTTTTGCAGCGTACACAAACCATAATTTCTTCACCTCTATAGAAAACGCCCGGTATAGGCGCATAGTCTTGCAAATATTATGAAACGAAATGGGCTGTTTTGCAAGTTTTCGGGCGGAATGTTCAGAATTTATTCATTACATGCCCATCAAACAAAGGGGTTGATGCTGCCGAAAATGCCGTAGCCCACGCTTTGGCTGAGTATGTAGCCGTTCAGCCAGGAGAGCTTGCCCCCGGTAACGCCCACCAAAAACCACAGCGCCAGCGCCAGCAGCCAGCAATCCACCGCGCCGTTGGCCAGGCCCAGCACCAGACCCAGCAGGCGGTTGACGCTGCCCAGCAGCGGCACGCCGTTGAACCAGCGCAGCGCTCCCACCAGCAGGCGGAACACCCACCGCACCAGTACGCAGAGCACCACAAACAGCAGCACCTGCACAAAGGGCAGGATCAACGGCTGCAAAGCCTCGGCGATCTTGGCAGGCACGTCGCTGCCCGCATCGTTCAGCAGGTTCAGCAGGCTTTGCTGCATGGATTCCGGCAAAAAGCTGATGCCCTGCAAAGCCTCGGCAATGTTGCCGTTGGATTCACGCAGGGCCAGCTCTACCCGGTTGGCCACCGAAGCGCTTAAAAACTTTTCGTCGATCTGCGGGGCGGCGGTCTGGCTGGCCCAGACGGCGATGCCGACGCCAAACACAGCGCCGATCAGCTCAGCCAAACTGGCCAGGAAGCCCTTGTGCCAGCTGCACACAGCCACCACGGCAAACACGATGAGAAAGAGAAGGTCATAAACCAGAGAAATATTTTGCTGCATAGGAGATTTCGGGTCCTTTCGTATCAGGAATCATTTGTGTTATTGGCATTATCCGGCGGGGTCAGCACCTCGGCGCGGCTGCCGGTAAACACCAGCAGTTCCGAGGCTTTGAGCACCTGGATGGGCCGGGCGGAGAAGTTATCCTGCACCCAGTTCTGCACGCCGTCAAAGCCGTAGCACTCGACAGCGTTGGGACACAGCAGGTAGACCGACGTGTCCGTGGCCTTGATGCCGTAGGCCTGGCGGGCGGGGATCTCGGCCAGAGGGGTCAGGTCGTTGTCCAGCGTGACCAGGCTGTTGCCGCCGCGGATGTTTAGCAGCAGGGCGGTCTGGCGCTGGCCGGGCGCAGCACTTTGCAGCGTAGCGCCGCCGAAATCATAGCGGGCGGTCTCGGTGGCCGTGCGGGGGTCCAGCACCGCGATGTAGGTATCGAACACCGCCACCACCCGGCTCTCGCTTTGCCAATCCAGCGAGAGGAGCATGCTGCCCTGGCTGGCGGTGTAGGCCGGACCTTCGGAGTTGGAGGAGGTGCTCATAAAATACACCTTGCACCCCAGCTGGCCCTGCCGCGCCGCCAGCGTACCGGCGGCGAACTGGCGGTTATCCGGCGAGAAAGCTACGGCAATGGGGGTCCCCTCGTTCTGGGTCATCTCCCAGCTGTAGGTCTGGCGGAAAGAGGGGTCAAAAATTTGCAGCTGCGCGGCATACCGGCCCGACTCGGTGACAACGGCCAGCGTGTTATTGTTGGACATGGCACAGAGCAGGATGCTGTTATCAAAGGTTTTGGTGTACAGCGCCTTGGTGCGGCTGGAGACCTGCAGGTCGCTGCCCGCGCGGTTGTACACCACAAAGTGGGTGCCGCCCACGGCCATAACGGGCCGGGCATATCCGGGCTGAAAGCTGCGTACCTTAGCCCCGTAGGCCGAGTAGACGACCACGTCTTCGCTGTCCAGCTCCACAAAGCCTCCCGCCAGTTCGGCAATTTGGATCGGCTCACTGATGCCGGTATTGACCGGCCAGCCGCCGTCGCTGCGGTTGAAGTAGAGGGACAGGCTGTCCGCCGCATCGCCCAGCAGAGCGATGGACGCCGACATGGCACCGGTAAACACAAAGACGGCCGCTGCAATGCACAGGATCAGCACCGCCAGAACGGTATAGTGGCGGCGCTGACGCTGCTGGATCAGCGGCGTGAAGGACTTCACGTTGTCGGGTTGTTTTTCCGGCGTTGGGGGCGGGGTGGTACCGCGGCTGCGGCGCACCGGCTGGGGGGTGCGCAGGCCGATGTCCCCGCTGGTACCGGGGATGGGATAGGTGGAGGTATGCCCCCGCTCCCGCGCCAGCATCCGCTGGCGGCGCGCCTGGCGTTCCTTATCCGCTTTGCTCATGAGTGGGGGTCACCTTCTTTCGCTTATGGCAACACCGCACAATTCCCGCCTAACGGCTTAAGCACCGCTCCAGCGGCTGCGGCACGGCA
>ERZ650918.1541-NODE-1541-length-19405-cov-9.294780_pt1 | contig 19405 bp, 19 predicted proteins | sample MGYA00514758_ERZ650918 | MGnify/ENA metagenome assembly ERZ650918 | reverse complement strand
TTGCAGCTTTTGTTTATTTCATTTCAGAAATGAAAGGCTATTCTACCATAAAAAGATACTTAACAATACAATGAACAAGTTCATTGTATTGCCAATTATCTTTTTATGGCTGAACTGTTACCCATACTTTTACAAAAATGAGGTGTTATATGACTTTAGATTACTACAGAATTTTCTTCTATGTGGCAAGATATAAAAGTTTTTCAAAAGCCGCAGAAGCATTGAACAACAATCAGCCAAACATCACACGATATATGAATATTTTAGAAAGTGAACTCGGCTGTAAACTTCTTATCCGTTCGCACAAAGGTGTCAAACTCACACCTGAAGGAAAACAGCTTTATGACCATGTTGCTGTAGCTATGGCTCAGCTTACCACTGGCGAAAACGAACTTATACGAAACAAAAGTCTTGAAACTGGAATTGTTTCGATAGGTGTAAGCGAAACGGCACTTAGGCTTTTTCTTTTACCTAAACTTGAAAAATTCCACAAAAAATACCCTCATGTGAGACTCAGAATTTCCAATCATTCCGCACCACAGGCAGTTTCAGCTCTTGAAAAGGGTTTGGTCGACTTTGCCGTCATCACAACTCCGGTAGACTATAAAAAGCCACTGCACATGACTACCCTTTACCCTTTCAAAGAAATACTCATCTGCGGTAAAGACTATAGTGAAATTGCCCAAAAACGACAAAGCCTTCACGACCTTTTAAACATACCGTTTATCTCACTGACAGACGGAACCGCTACACACGATTCACATCATCAGTATTTTTTTGACAATCATCTCAAATTTGCACCTGATATAGAAGCTGCAACAACTGACCAGATAATACCTATGGTAATACATAACCTCGGCATCGGTTTCTGCCCTGAAAAACTTGCAAAACCTTTTATTGAAAGTGGAGATATTCTCCAAATTCCACTTATTGAAAGTGAACTTGAAAGGGAAATATGCCTTATTCAAGATATAAGTCGTGGTACAAGCATCGCAGTGTCTAAACTCATAAATATGCTGATTGAAGATTAAAAAATTTTAAAAAGGACATTGTCGTTCACATATTTTCTATAATGTGACTTTGCAATGTCCTCTTTCTGCTTTGTTATATTTCTATACTGTCCTATACCGGAGTAATCCTAATAATATTGTAATTATTTTAACCTTATTTTTCCATGACAATCCTAACACTCTCTCCACCGGCAAATGCCTTGTCAGATATATGTATATTATCTCTCTTTACATATACAACAGCATACCAATTATCATTTTCATCTTTCAGTCCACAACCTTCAAATGCGTAATCTTCTATAAATTCGACTCCATTTTCCAAAGTAATATAACTTATGTCGTACTCCGAAAATGCCTCCGTTCCTATTGTTTTAACATTATCCGGAATTACAAGACCGACTATATCTTCCCGTGTCTCAGTTTCATCTGTATCCGTTTCTTCTTTTTTTAGATAACTGCACAGATAACCATCTGCAAGCATGAGCATACGCTCATTTTTTTCATTTAAACTCGCAAATCCCTTTCTCAACAATTCATTTTTCAAAGATTTTTTCCAGTACTTATTTGTTGTCCATAACCTCTGTATTGATTTATTGTCAAGCTGGGACATATTTAAGCTTACTTTAATATTTTCACATTTATAATGTGAAATGTCAAAATTCAAATCATTATCGCTTGTTATTTTAACAACTGATTTAGGAAATACAATTTCTCTAAGCACACTCATTCCATATGTTCTATACCCATAACTTCTTGTAGCTACTGTACTACATTTATCCGATATGACTACCTTTTTTCTTCCAAGCGGTATCCTTACGAGTGTTTTTCCGTCTTTTGAATATATCATCCCATCAACACTCTTAAAATGTGGATCTTTTGATGAAACTTCATAGCTTTCGCACTCTGCTAATCTTTTCAAAATATCGGTATTAAGTGCAGTTGTAAATTTCACTTTCTTTATCGGGTCGGATGAACCATCATCTCTTCTTTTATAATAAAACAAGTCCGTACATGAAAAAAAATCATTATCAATAGAGGGTTTTGGAACTTTTATCACTTCTACATCTCCCGGCATAGTCACAGTCTCAAGTTTTTTGCAACCGTCAAGCACTCCAACACCGAGTTTCTTAACAGATTTTGGTATAGTAATATTTTTTATTTTTGTATAGCAAAATGCCTGTACCCCTATTCTCTCAACGGATTTAGGGATATTTATCTTTTCAATATTACAGCCCTCAAAAGCCCATTTTTTAATTACTTTAAGATTTTTAGGTAATTTTATGCTTTTAACTGCGGTATTATTAAATGCACTTATTCCTATTGTTTTTAAAGAATTTGGCAATATAACTGTTTTCAGATTTTTACAGTCCTTAAATGCTTCATCCGGTAACCAGGTAACTCCTTCTTTTACTATGACTTTTCTTATTGATTTTTTGGGGAGTACCGTTTCATTAACGGCTACAAAAGGATCTCCTTTCTTTTGAATCGTAAGGACACCATTTTTAAGCTGCATTGAGCCGCCTAATATTTTAATATACGAATTTGTTTTTTTCTTCGCCGCTAAAGTTTTATCAGACTGCATAAACATAGTCGCTGCTGCAGCTAAAATAAAAACTCCAAACACAATAATGGTTTTTAAAAGCAAACCGCCTATGAGTTTTCTGCTTATAATATATTTTTCTTTTTTCATACTGAGCCTCCCTTTCTAAGCATGATAAAATTTACATTTGCACTATATCAATGCCATAAATATATTACTTCCTACCACTTGTCACACCCAAATCTAATGTTTGTTGTCATACTGTGGTGCATCAATGAGTCAATCTTATTATTTCATACTCTCCGCAGTTATCAAAAGTGTATCTCTGAATCATTATCTCTTTGTTTGTATATACTTTTATCTCTTTATTTCCGGCAAAAGCATACTTTGGCAGCGTTTCTATGTTATTATTAAGCACTACCGACCTTATCGAAAATTTCTGTGAAGTTGAACTCAAAAGTGAGTTAAATGCATTCTCACGAATATACTTTACTTCGTCAGGAATCGTTATCTCTGCATTTTTCTTTTCTCCAACATAGCCATACAATCCTCCATCCTCACGAATTATTACCATATCATTTTTTATTGTTGCATAATTCATTCTTACAAGTTCATTTGCAAGTGACTTCTTCCAAATAAAATACGAATCCCATAAAATTTTAATCGTGTCTAAATCAAGTTTATCTGTTTTAAACTCAACTTCAATATCTGTACACTTTTTTAATGTCACACCGGAAATATCATTATCATATCCCCCTTGCAGACTTTTGAATGTTGAAGGAAAGATAATCTTTTTTATTTTACCGCACCCACTATACATATAGTTATTATACTTGCCATTAATATATTTGCCTGTATCATATTTATAGCTCTGTATATCTATAATTTCACAACCTTCTGCAATACTAACCTCGCTCTTTCCATAAGGTACAACTTCAAGTATTTTTCCATCTTTTGAATATATACAACCATCTATGCTCTTGTAATAAGGATCATCCGACAAAACTTCAAATCCCTCACAATCTCCTACAAAGCTCTGACAATCTCCATTAAAATTCGTTGAAAATTTTACTTTTTTAACAATATTTGAATTATCATTTCCAAGTATCAATGAACCGATAAGATTCTTTTTATTGGCTGCTTTTTTAGGTTCTCTTGCCCAAAAATTTCCCGGTATTGTTAATTTCTTGAGATTTTTACAATTTTGAAGCATACCATAACCTAAATTTCCCGCTTTTTTAGGAATCGTTATTTTCTCTACTCCCGTGTTATAAAATGCCATTGCACCTATTCTGTTTACAGTTGGTGCTATTGTTATAACTGTTGCCTTGCTGCAATCCCTAAATGCATCTTCCGGCAGTTCGGTTACTCCATTTTTAATAACAATCTTTTTAATCTTCTTTTTTTGTGCAACCTTTGGCATGGCACTCTCAGGCATTTTTCCTTTGCCTGAAACCGTAAATGTGCCATTCTTCAATGCGGAACTTACTTTTTTCACTGTTGTTTTTTTGGCTGATGCTTTTTCTGTCACCAAAAATCCACAAAATAAACATAGGCTGCAAATCATTACTGTAAAAGTAAATATATTTTTTATTCTTTTGGTACTTTTTTTATTTTTCATACTGACCCTCCATTTCTGCACACTTTTTTGCATAGTATTAAATATGATATATTTCGTGCATAAAATTTGTGCCAAGTGTGTACAGACACAAATCCTGCATACAAAAATTTATTCCTCATTCTTAATTCTCGCATCATATCATATCATCTCTTATAATATAAGACAGCATTTCTTTAATTTTGTTGCAAGTCATACAAAATTTCGCATATATTTTTATTCATATATAAGTCCATTATCAACAGAATATATGTATGCCTTGTTTCTTGATTTTTCATTCTTAGGAGACACGCCTATATATATTTTATTATTACACACCTGTATGCCCTCTATTTCAATCTCTTCAGATATATCCCAATATACATTGTAATATATTGTTCTTTTTGATTTTTTAAAAATAACACAAAGATCTGCTCTAGTATTATATGTACCATTCCCATCGCATACTATGTATATATTTAAACTATTATCAATTGCAATTCCCTGTAATTGACTAACCGGTAAATCATTAGAATTAATCTCATAATCATAACATGCTGCTTGTAATTTATCACTATACTTAAAGCTCATATCTTTAGCTGAATTACTGTCCAACACTTGCTTTACCACATCAAAATCATAAAATGAATATTGAACCGCTCTTTGTGTATTCTGTTTAAACATAAGTATCTTTTTATTATCCGGAGACACATAAACCGCACATCTTCTTATATTATTAAATGGTGTTCTTGTTTTGTTTGAATACTCTGTGTCATCCAGTTTGTCAATTTCTGCACTTGTAAATGTTACATTTGGTTGATATTCAATTTTACCGATTTTACCAGCTTCCCAATAGGTAGTATTTTTATCTATTTTTGTTTTATTTGCACTTGCACATACAATAAAGTATTGATTATTATTATACTGATACGGAATCAGATTTTGACCGTGTCCAACACCTTCAAGATTCATAGAATCCTGTGCCTGTGCTAATTTGTGATTTTGAGGCAATATTTTACATCTTGAAATCTTTACATTATTTCGTTTTCCATTTTTAGTATATACTTGAGTTACATATATCTCATTATCCGTTATATATATATTCTGTATAGGTTTATTTTTCGGTGATACTCCCGTCATGCCGGAAAAATCATTTAAATCGCTTATCCAAAACTTTAATTCTCCCTGTATCATATTTCTTGCCATATTTCCCTGCTGAACAGCATCACTTACATCAATTTCAACCTTTCCTTTGTCATCAGGCACAATATTTTTATCACTCAAATCTAATGTCATTCCTGCAAGGTCATCAAAGCTGTCAATCTCATCCTCCTTTGTCATAACCAATGTCCCGGTCTGTTCTTGTTCCTGTGCAGAAGCCATGTTACTATGTGCACTCATAGGCAAAATTCCCATTGCCACTACCAAACCAATTGTTACCATTCTTCTTAAATTTTTACTCATAATCTACCTCCCTATATTGTTCTGCTTTTCAGCATTTTCTTTTGTCAACAACATTGTACCACAAAATTTAGCATTATTTTAAAATTTAGGAAAAGTGGTCGAAAATAAGGGAAAAGTGGTAAATTCTTTTATTTTTTTGCTGTTTTTACCACTTTTCCCAAGTTTTCGACCACTTTTCACGATTTTTGGCATAATTATATATCTTTCCGGTTTTAATAATTATTTGTATAGCAAACATGAATGATAACCCACCACAAAATTGCACAATTTTTACATAATTGACATTATACCCGAAACAAAATATACTAAAAACAATCAGACAATACTAATAATCTTTTCACAAATACTAACTATTTTTTATAAGAAACGGGGTGTTTAAATGGGTATATATTTCAATCCGACAAATGAAAGTTTTACACAGGCAAAAAATAGTATGATTTATGTTGATAAAACAGAATTATTGGAACAATTAAATTTAAGATTATCAACAGAAAATAAATGTATTGCCGTAAGCCACGCAAGGCGTTTTGGCAAGTCACACGCTGCCGGTATGATAGACGCATATTACAGTCTCGGTTGTGATTCATCAAATCTTTTTGATAACACAAAGATTGCGGCAAATGCAGACTATAAGAAATACATGAACAAATATAATGTTATTCATCTGGATATTTCTTCTTTTTGGGATTTTCATAAAAAGGACTTGATAGAGTCAATCAAAGAACGCGTGTATGATGATTTTAAAGAGATATATGCAGAGTCATTAAATTACAATAAGGACATTCATGTGCTGTTAATTGAAATTTATCATAAAACAACTATTCCATTTGTAATCATTATTGATGAATGGGATTGCGTTATCAGAAACAGTGATGCTAAAGAACTTGTGCACAGTTATTTGCAATTTCTTCATTCCCTTTTTAAATCGGAGGAATCAAAAGCATTTTTAGCACTCGGATATATTACCGGAATTTTACCTATTAAAAAGATTAAGGACGAGTCAGCTCTTAACAATTTCCGTGAATATACAATGTTAAAATCAAAGCCTATAACAAAATATTATGGTTTTACAGAGGAAGAAGTCAAAGAATTGTGTAAAAAATATAATATGGATTTTGACTCAGTTAAAGCATGGTATAATGGTTATCTGATAGACGGCATCCATATGTATAACCCAAATTCAGTTACACAAGCAATGATAGACCAGGACTGTGACTCTTACTGGAGAAACACTTCTTCTTTTTCCTCCATCAATACATTTATTACAATGAATTATGCAGGTCTTAAAGATGACATTATGACAATGCTTGCAGGCGGAAAGGTCAGAGTAAATCCATATACATTTCAAAATGATTTTTCAACTATTGCATCAAAAGATGATGCTTTAACAGCACTTATTCATTTAGGATATTTAGGCTATGATTTAGACAGGAAAAAAGCCTTTATTCCAAATTATGAAGTTGCAACAGCCTTTGAATCAGCTTTGCAGACTGGTGAGTGGTCTGAGATTGCAAAAGCAATTTCAACTTGTGACGAATTACTCGACGAAACTATAGATGGAAATGCCCAAAGAGTTGCAGAATTGATAGAACAGGCACATGACACATACACATCCGTTCTTAAGTACAACGATGAAAACTCATTAAGCTGCGTCCTCACAATGGCATACTTTACAGCACCGGGATATTACAATATCGTCCGTGAGATGCCTGCGGGCAAGGGATTTGCCGATTTTGCATTTATTCCGAGATCAAATGCAGGATTCAGACCCGCAATGATTGTTGAACTTAAGTATAATCAGTCTGCCGAAACTGCTATTAAACAGATAAAAGAGAAAAAATATCATGGTGCATTATCCGGATACAGTGACAAAATTCTCTTAGTTGGTATCAATTATAATGCGGATGGTTCAGACAAAAAGCACCATACTTGTGTGATTGAGGAGTGGATAAATTCCTGATAGAACAACTACAACTTTTTCTATTCCCCTCACCCATTTTATTTATTGCTCTATGATAATCTTAATTCCTAAACTCAAAAATGAGATGTCTCCCATTTTGTCATCAGAGTTCACATTTTCAGTGTACCCCAAAACTTTGGTCTGACATCTCATTTCCTGCTGCCACTATTTATTCATATTTTCGTTATCCACATACAACATTATATGCGGCATAATGTTTTTTATGTCTTTATTTCTTTGCACTTGCCGCCTTGATACGCGCCATCGCTCTTGCAAGTGAAGCTCTGGAATGATAATACTCACGAATACTCTGTTTCTGACGCATCTGTTCCTCGGCTCTCTCTTTCGCTTCTTTTGCTCTCGCCATATCTATTTCCTCCGGATGCTCTGCTGTTTCCACAAGCAGAGTCACACGGTTATTCATTATCTCGACAAGTCCCATTCCTACAACAGCTTCCTGCCACTCACTCTCGCCCTCCGGTTTAAAACGCATATCCCCACGGTTGATGGCGATTACCATATTTTCATGGTGAGCAAGGATTTCTTTTTCTCCGTCAAATTCAGGCACTACTACTGACTCGCATTTTCCCGAGAAAAATATTCTGTTTGCAGATATAACTTTTAAATAAAACGAATTAGCCATATTACCTCATTTCTGTGCAAAAACTCTTAAAATCCAAGACTTCGTGCAAGTCAATTTTAATAATATCAAGTATATTTTTCATCACCGATATAACCCTGCAATAAATCTTCACTTTTAAGTCTCACACGAAAATCATCTTTACTCTGCGTCTTTCATAGTCTCTGCTTTCTTTTTAACATCTTCTATCGTTCCGACATTGAAGAAAGCATTTTCAGGATATTCGTCCATCTCTCCTGAGAGAATTGCCTTAAATCCACGGATTGTCTCCTCTACTGGCACATAAACACCTTTGATACCTGTAAAGTTTTCAGCTACATGGAATGGCTGTGAAAGGAATTTCTGTATTTTTCTTGCTCTGAATACTACCGTCTTATCCTCGTCTGCAAGTTCTTCCATACCGAGGATTGCGATAATATCCTGCAATTCTTTATACTTCTGCAAAATTCCCTGAACTTCTCTTGCCACATTATAATGCTCCTCGCCTACTATGTCTGCCTCAAGTATTCTTGATGATGACTCAAGCGGGTCTACGGCCGGATAGATACCCTGTTCAACGATTTTTCTTGATAATACTGTTGTCGCATCAAGATGTGCAAATGTTGTTGCAGGAGCCGGGTCTGTAAGGTCATCGGCAGGTACATATACAGCCTGTACTGATGTTACGGAACCGTTCTTTGTTGATGCGATTCTCTCCTGAAGTTCACCCATCTCAGTTGCAAGTGTTGGCTGATAACCTACGGCTGAAGGCATACGGCCAAGAAGTGCTGAAACCTCTGAACCGGCCTGTGTAAAACGGAAGATATTATCAATAAATAAAAGCACATCTTTCTGTTTCTCATCTCTAAAATACTCAGCCATTGTAAGTCCTGTCTCAGCAACACGCATACGCGCTCCAGGTGGCTCATTCATCTGCCCAAACACTAACGCTGTCTTTTTAAGAACGCCTGATTCTCTCATTTCTGTCCAAAGATCATTACCCTCACGGGAACGCTCACCAACACCGGTAAATATTGAATATCCGCCGTGCTCAGTTGCGATATTTCTGATAAGTTCCTGAATAAGTACAGTCTTACCAACACCGGCACCACCGAAAAGACCAATCTTTCCACCTTTTGCATATGGTGCAAGTAAGTCGATTACCTTGATACCTGTTTCAAGAATCTGCTCAGCAGGATTCTGTTCCTCAAATGTAGGAGGTTCTCTGTGAATCTCCCAGTTTGCTTCGCCCTCAGGCTGCTTATCTCCGTCAATTGTCTGTCCAAGTACATTGAAAAGACGGCCAAGTGTATCCTCACCAACAGGAACTTTGATTCCGCTTCCCGTTGCTACAACTTCCATATCTCTGCAAAGACCCTCACTGGCTGCCAACATGATACAGCGTACAATGTGATTACCTATATGCTGTGCAACTTCCATAACGCATTTCTTATCGCCATTCATTACTTCCAATGCATCTCTGATTGCCGGCAGGTCATCATTTTCAAACTCAACATCCACAACAGGTCCGGAAACCTGTACGATTTTTCCTGTATTCATCTCTGCCTCCCAATTTATCTTTCTATCTCTTCTTTTTGCGTTTCTGTGCCTTTGCACCCGCTATTACTTCTGTTATCTCCTGTGTAATAGCTGCCTGTCTGGCACGATTATATAAAATATCCAATTCATGCAGCATATCCTTTGCACTGTTTGTCGCATTTTCCATCGCCATCATTCTGGCATTCTGCTCACACGAAAATGCCTCAACAAGTGCACCGTACACGAAACCTACCAGATAATCAGGAACTATTCTGTCCATTACCGCTTCTGCTGACGGAACAAGTGCAAGTTCCTCTCTCGGTGCATCCACCGGAATATGCATTGCAGCAAAATCAGCTCTCTTGAGTGGAAGAAGCTGCTTTATCTCGACTTCCTCCGCAACCGCATTTACCATTGCAGTATAAATGATGTATATCTCATCAAGTTTTCCCTCATGGTACTGCTGCAAAAGTTCCTCTGATATGTTTCTTGCTCTGTTAAGAGAAGGATTTTGAACAGTGTAGTGAAACTGCTTGTCAATACGCACACCCTGCTGTTCAAAATAATGTCTTCCAAGTTCTCCGAGAACAAAAAGTTTATTGTTTGGATGAGTCTGAAGATGCTCATAGGCTGCTTTCATGATATTGTGATTGTATGAACCTGCAAGACCTTTGTCCGCTGTAATTACAATATAGCCTACACGCTTTTCCTCAGACTTCTTTTCTACGGCTGAATCGGATTCAAAATATATATCTTCAAATTCAGGCAAATGTCTTAAAATACGACTCATCTCTGACTGTAAAGCAAAGAAATACGGCTCTGTATCTGCAAGCATTTTCTTTGACTTTTTGAGTTTAGATGTGGAGATCATATACATGGCATTTGTGATTTTTAATGTATCCTGAATACTTCTCATTCTATCCTGAATCTCTTTAATATTTGCCATAAATATTCCTCCGGTTCTATTTAGACATTTCCTTTCCTAACTCAACGATCTTATTTATCATCTCGTCAGAAATAACTTTTTTATCATCTATCTCTTTTCCAATCTCAGGATGTTTTGTATCAAACTGTCCTAAAATATCCATCTGAAGTTTCTTTACATTCTTCTTTCCGACTTTGTCAAACACACCTGCATTTGCAAGACAGAGTGTGATAACCTGCTCATGAAGACTGAGCTGGCTGCAAAGAGGCTGCTTAAGAAGCTCCATAAGTGCTTCACCATGATCAAGCTGTGCCTTTGTAGCACTATCAAGGTCAGAAGAAAACTGTGTGAACACTTCCATTTCCCTGTACTGTGCAAGGTCAATACGGATACTTCCGGCAACTTTCTTCATTGCCTTTGTCTGTGCCGCACCACCTACACGGGATACTGATAAGCCGACATTTACGGCAGGACGCATACCTGAGAAGAAAAGATTACTCTCAAGGAATATCTGTCCGTCTGTGATAGAAATAACATTTGTAGGAATGTAAGCTGATACATCTCCTGCCTGTGTCTCTATGATAGGAAGTGCTGTTATAGAACCTCCGCCAAGTTCATCGCTAAGTCTGCTCGATCTTTCAAGAAGTCTTGAATGTAGATAAAATACATCACCTGGATAAGCCTCACGACCTGGTGAACGCTCAAGCAGAAGTGAGATTGCTCTGTATGCAACGGCGTGTTTTGAAAGATCATCATAAACTATCAAAACATCTTTTCCTTTATGCATAAAATACTCTGCAAGTGCTGTTCCTGCATATGGAGCAATATACTGTAATGACGCCGGATCACTTGCCGTCGATGAAACTACAATAGAATAATCCATTGCATCATGTTTCTTTAATGTATTTACGATTTTTGCAACCGTTGAAGCTTTCTGTCCTATTGCGACATATACACAGATAACATCCTTGCCTCTCTGGTTGATAATAGTATCTGTAGCTATAGAAGTCTTACCTGTCTGTCTGTCACCGATGATAAGCTCACGCTGGCCTCTTCCTATAGGAAACATAGAGTCAATCGAGAGAATACCTGTCTCAAGTGGAGTATCAACCGACTTTCTATCCACGATACTTGGTGCTTCCTGCTCAACAGGGAAATAATCGTCTTCCTTTATATCTCCTTCACCGTCGATAGGCTCACCTAATGCATTCACAACTCTGCCGAGGAATGCATCTCCGACAGAAATACCTGCCTTTTTCTTTGTTCTTACAACTTTTGTTCCCTCTTTGATACCGAGATCACTGCCAAAAAGAATACATCCTATTTCATTCTGTCTTATATCCTGAACCATTCCCTTGACACCGTTTTCAAAAGTTACGATTTCACCATACATTGCATGGTCTATACCATATATTGTTGCGATTCCGTCACCGACCCAGATAACCTCTCCGGTTTCTCTTGCCGAATCGTCCCAATCAAAATCTTCTATCTCTTTTTTAATTATAGATATGATATCTGTTGCGCTAATAGCTCCCAACAAATTCACCTCCCAGTCATTTTTCGTTCCAACTGACTCAACCGCCATGTGAAACTCTTATCATATTCTTCCACCTTTGTCTTAACTACATATCCGCCAAGTAACGAATCGTCCACATTCTCAGATAATTCAACGGTATAATCCGGATATTTCTTTTTAATATCTTGTTTTATACTCTTTATCTCATCCTGTGACATCTCTTTTGCACTTGTTACTGTAGCACGAAGAATATGATTTTTTTCGTCCCAGTATTCATGGTAAGCCTTGAAAATATCGCTAAGCTCATCGGCATTACCAACCTTACACATTTCCTTTATGAAATTTGCGATTACGGACGAAAGTTTTGCTTTTTGGAAAATATCATCAATCACTTTTTCCTTCTTGTCAAGACTGACAACAGGACATTCCAAAACTTCTTTCAGAACAGGTGTAAGTGACAATATATCCTCAGCATCATTTACATCTTTTCTGTCAACCGACAGATCGTACAAAACCTTTGCACTATTTACTGCTGTCTGCGTCACGGCTATCACCTGTCTCTAAAATTTTTCTTGCTGCGACAACGGCGAGTTTTGCAATCTCTGCCTGTGTTGCCTGCATTGCTTTTTCATGCTGAGCCTCGATGTCTTTCTTGGCTTTTTCTTTCAAGCGTTCTGTCTCAACTCTGATGTCTTCCATCTGGGAATTATAAGCCTCATCAGCACGCTCCTTAGCATCTGCTAATATCTGGTCAGCCTCTGTCTTTGCTGTCTTAATCTTATCGTGATATTCTTTCTTAAGTTTGTCTGCCTCGTCCTCTGCATCCTTAGCACTCTTGAACTGATTATTTATCATTTTCTCTCGTGCGTTGATAACATTCATAACCGGCTGGAACAAAAACTTTCTGAATATCGCATATATGACAAGCAGATTTACGACTGTCCATAAAATATTCCACGGGTTTATACTTAACATATATTGTCCTTCTTTCAACAATCCATCAATAAAACTGCTGCCGTATCAACAATCCGGCTGTTATTTCCACATTTTATATACGACACACTCAGTCAATAATTAATTATCATACTTTCCTAAATCTTTATCCTCAGATGGGTTTATTATTTAAGAAGTAAGATGATAAGAAGTGCGATAACGAAACCATAAATAGCTGTTGCCTCGGCAAGTGCACAACCTAAAAGAAGTGAACTGCTGATCTTTCCTGATGCTTCGGGCTGTCTTGCGATAGCGTCTACTGCTGAAGATGTTGCTTTACCAATACCAAGACCTGCTCCAATACCTGTTAAAACTGCGATTCCTGCTCCGATTGCTACTAATAATGTTGCTGACATAATATTAATCTCCTTTTCTGTTTCATTTAAATCTTTTCTTTAATTTAATCTTGCTGAACTATGCCCAGCAAAAATATTTCTGTTTTCAAAAATCCTTATTATACTATTCCGTTTCTGTCGCTTCTTTTATAAACAATGCAGTTAAGAATACAAAGACATATGCCTGGATAAGACCGTCAAATATATCAAAATACATACTGCAAAACGCCGGTAATACTGCCGGAACCACAAGTTTTAGAAGCTCCATAACTACGAATGAACCAAGTACATTTCCAAATAGTCGCATACACAATGAAAGTGGCCTGATAAATATTTCCAATATATTAATTGGTAATATTATAGGCATCGGTTCTGCAAAACTCTTAAGCCATCCCTTTGTACCTTTCTGACGAATACCTGAAACCTCTATCAGAATAATACTCATCAGTGCAAGTGCTATGGTGACATTCATATCCTTTGTCGGTGGTTTAAATCCCAAAAGACCGATAAGGTTTGCTATTCCTATGTAAATAGCCACCGATGCAAGATACGGTATGTATGCAGTACCGTTTTCGCCGACTGTACCTTTAAAGAAATTGTACAATCCACTCACCGCTGTTTCTAAAACAAGCTGTTTACGACTGGGATTTTCTATACTCAGGTTTTTGACAAGCAGAACACACAAGACCAGAACTACAAGCATTATTATCCATGTAACGACAACAGACTCATAAATAGGTATGCCGCCGAATATTGGAATCTTAAATACTGTTTTACAGTTCAGTTCTTCCATCAAACTCTCTACCAGAGTATCCACAATATTCACCTCCATCTTATTTTTTAAGGAAAACATAAAAATCAAAATACCTATACACAGGAAATCATCTGCCTGCTGAATATCTATCGGCATCTGTGATATTTTTGTGTCAACTTCCTTTCAACGACTGATATTATAACTACTGCTGTTAAGATATGTAAAAAGTATTTTTGACATAATAGTTATACAATTTTTATATACTAAATTTTACCAAAATATGCTATTATTATTATATGTTAATTTTTTGTAAACTCGGCTTAAAGACTGAATTTTCACGCATTGAGCTGCGTTTATCTGTTAAAACTAAGATAATAAATACACGAAAAATTCTAGATTTAGAGGAGCGAAATTATGGGAAATATTTTAATAAAAAAAACACCTGCAAAAATAAATCTGACACTTGATGTGACGGGAAAACTTGAAAACGGTTATCATACATTGTCTATGATAATGCAGAGCATAGATGTATGCGACGAACTCTCTTTTGAAAAAACTGCAGATGAAACAATTCTTTTTTCAATGAATAAAGACCTTCCGGACAAGATACCTGCCGAAAAAAATCTTGTCTATAAAGCGGCAAAACTTATGAAAGACACTTTTAAGATTGATGGTGGATTTAAGATACACCTCACCAAAAATATACCTGCCGCTGCCGGACTCGCCGGCGGAAGTTCCGACTGTGCCGCCACACTTATCGGAATAAACGAATTGTGTGGGCTTGGTCTTGACATTGAAAAACTTTGCGAGATAGGTGTAAAACTCGGAGCTGATGTACCATTTTGCATAAGAAAAGGTACAATGCTTGCCGAGGGCATTGGTGAGATACTCACACCCCTCACACCGCTTACAGGCATACCCGTACTTCTTATAAAACCAAACATATCAATAAGCACACCGTATGTTTACAAACACCTCAAACTAAACAAACTCGATTATCATCCGGATAACAAAGCCGTAATCTCATATATAAAGGATAACAACATAAAAAAAATAGCAGCTTCACTTTCAAATGTACTAGAGACAGTAACCATACCCGAAAATCCGATAATCGCCGAACTTAAACGCTATCTCACCGAAAGTGGTGCAATAGGCTCACTTATGAGCGGAAGCGGTCCAACAACATTTGGTATATTTGAAAATATGGAAACTGCAAAAAAAGCATACGAAAAAGCAAAAGCTGATTACCCTGATTTTGATGTGGTGTTGTGTCAGACTATGTAGGGTGAGAATTATTAAAAGGTTGTAAACTTTCCTATTATATTATGGCATACTCCTGACGATATAATTATCAGAAGAAACAATTTGCTATCCAAATAAGTTTTTGCATACGACCAAAATAATAACTAATAACGATAATTCAAACAATTTAACAGTGTTTCAAAGAAATGAGCACTTATACTTTTGAAAATGAAGGTTTCAGTGTGAAAAATTAAGGTTTCACACACAAGATTTGTGTTTGTGCACACTTGATACAAATCTTATGTATGAAAGATAAAAACTTTCGCACTATACGCAAAAAAATGTGTGCAGAAAAGAGGTTAATCATGAGTTTAAATGCAATTTCATCATCAATAAACACATACAGCAAAGTTGATACCAAAAAGGCTGACAGCACAAAAGAAACAGAAGCAGCCGTTGCCGCATCAACGAAAAATACATCATCAGCAGACAAAGCAGCTTCTACTGATACTTCAAAAGAAAACGGTGTTGTTTTCGACAAGACAACTGACAATAAGACCGACAGTGCAAACCAGATTTACAACAAAGATGCTATTATCTCAAAGCTTAAGGCAGACCAGCAATCACGCTTACAGTCTATGCAAAATCTTGTAGAGAAACTTTTAAATAAGCAAAAAGGTACTTTTGACCTTGCCAGCCTTATGAAAAAGGATGATGTTTCAGGACTCAATCTTTCTGCTACATTTGAAGCCGCAGCTAAAAATGCAGATCCTGATACCATCAAAGCTGCTCAGGAAAGTATTTCCGAGGACGGTTACTGGGGTGTAAACAAGACTTCTGACCGTCTTGTAAGTATGGCTATTGCACTTTCAGGTGGAGATACAGACAAAGCAGATGAAATGATGTCAGCTATCCAGAAAGGTTACGACAGAGCAACAGCAGCCTGGGGCAAAGACCTTCCTGATATCTGCAAAGACACACTTGAAGCTACAAAGCAGAAAATGGATGACTGGAAAAACGGCAAAACTACAGCAAAAGATTATTCAGATCTCCAGTAGTTCGGCACGGGGCAGGGCTGAGGGCGAGGCAACTGCTGAAACCAAGATAGTCCTAAATATGCATAACAACGGACTCACTCCTGAACAAATAGCCGCTTTTACCAACAAAAACATTGATGATGTAAAAGCCATCATAGCCTGAAAACTTACTATTCCGTCTGAATAACTTTCAACCACCAAGGACAAAGATGTTTCCAAAAAGATATACTTTGTCCTTTTTTATTTATACAAAATCAGAAATTGATAATACAAGTTCTTTTCTTGCCTTATATGTTATTTTTGTGTATATTATTAAATAAAGCAAATAATTACAAAATTAATTATCACCTATTAAAAGATTGTATTTCCTAATACAACAAACACACGATGGAACATCACTTTTTATATTTCTGTCGAAAATAATTTTAGAGAGGATGTCATTTTTGAATACAGAACTTAAAAATTCAATAGCTGCTACTGATAAGGAAGCTCAATATGATGAAAGTGCGAAAAGATTACTCAGTCAGAAAATCATACTTGCACATATCTTAGCAAAAACAGTTCCCGAATTTACGAATATGAATCCTACGGATATCGTCCCTCTCATAGAAGGTGAGCCGTATATCAGCTCTGTTCCCGTTGACCCCGGACTTTCAAACATAGAAAAACCAAAAGCTGATGAACAGATAACAAACGGACTTTCAAATATAAAAAAGGAAAGCAACGGGCAACGCATTATAGGTCTAAACGATGAAAATATAGAAATCAACGAGGGCATGATAAGATTTGATATTATCTTTTATGTACGGATACCGTTAAAAAGCAACATAGCAGACAAAGATATAACCGCCAACAACTCAACAGACGCCGAAAACAGATTATCACAAATAATCATAAATGTAGAAGCTCAAAAATCAGAGCCACAAAAGTACGATATTTTGAACAGGGCAATCTTTTATGTTAGCAGAATGATTTCCTCACAAAAAGGGCGTGATTTTGAAAATTCAGACTATAATAATATTAAGCAGGTCTATTCCATCTGGGTTTGCATGAATATGCCTGAAAACAGCATGAGCCATATTCACCTTATGAAAGATGACCTGATTGACAAACACAACTGGCATGGAAACCTTGACCTGTTAAATATTATTATGGTAGGACTTTCAAATAATCTTCCACCACATGATGACACTTACGAAATGCACCGTCTTTTAAGTGCATTGCTTTCAAAAGATTTAACTGTAAATGAAAAATTAGACATTATAGGAAATGAATATGATATTCCTGTCGAAAATAATTTAAGAGAGGATGTGAATGTTATGTGCAATTTAAGTCAGGGTATAAAAGAAGATGGCATCGCCATCGGTGAGGCACGAGGAATTGCCATCGGCGAAGCACGGGGCAGGGCTGAGGGCGAGGCAACTGCTGAAACCAAGATAGTCCTAAATATGCATAACAACGGACTCACTCCTGAACAAATAGCCGCTTTTACCAACAAAAACATTGATGATGTAAAAGCCATCATAGCCTGAAAACTTACTATTCCGTCTGAATAACTTTCAACCACCAAGGACAAAGATGTTTCTCAAAAGACATACTTTGTCCTTTTTATAAGATAAAAAACTTTTACCACACAACACCACATAAGATAACAATAAAAAATCATAATAAAATAAAACGAAATGAGGGGTTAAATGACAAATAAAAACAGATTTCAGATTTTGATAGAATTTTTTATGCTCACCATAGGCTCAATAATCGCAGCTTTCGCCATCGAGGAATTTCTCGTACCGAACACTATACTTGACGGTGGAGTCATCGGCATCGGCATAATGATAAACAATCTTACCAAACTCCCACTCAGTATGCTTACCATTATACTAAACATACCTTTTCTGCTCTTTGGTCTGCACAAACTTGGCAAGATATTTATTATAAAAGCAGCATACTGCATGATAATATTTTCTCTTTTTGTATCACTCTTTGCTCCGTGGACAAATGGTTCTCATAATGAACCTTGTCGTCTATTCCATTGATACCTCCGCATTTGTCTCAATAACTGATGTTACCGAAATAATAGGCAAACACATTAAAAAAAACGTCTAACTCAAAACTGCTATCTGCCTATAGTAAAACTTTTCCTACTCCGCATCATCTATAATCTTTGTATATCTCTCAAATTGCCCGGCATATATCACCTTAAGCAAGGCATCAGCACTCCTGAGTGCCTTTGCGATAACGGTATTATCAAGTCTTTTCTCATCCATTATATCAGCAAACTCGTCTATATCTACCACTTTAACAAATCCGTCAGGGTAAACTAAAACATCTATAAGAAGATCATTAAACACATATTTCTGACTGTCCTTTTCATGAACCGTCTCCACAATATCACAATACCAATAGACAAGATTGTCCTCACTGTCATATACTTTGCTCACTTTTATACCCTTGTCAATAAAATAAGCAGACACACCTCTCGCAATGTCTTTTCTCGGTTTTAAAACATTCCATTTTGTAAGTATCATATCATCTGTGACAGACAACACTATATCGTCTTTAAGTTCCTTGATTTCATCCGGGATATATCTTCTTCGGAAAAGCTGTATTTTGTCCATATTCTCCCCCTGTATCTTCAAATTTGTTACAGTTAGCATCTGAGCCGCAAACCGCAACCAAAATATTGTTAAGTCTAATTATAATATCCGCTGTTTAGCTTGTAAAGAAAAAAATCCGTCATTCTATGTTGTAATGTAACAGTTCAGCCATAAAAATATAATCGGTAATATCTGAGCTTGCTCATTGTATTTCTGATTATATTTTTATGGTAGAATAGCCTTTCATTTATTATATGAGGTAAACATAAGCTGCGTA
>ERZ650918.1529-NODE-1529-length-19593-cov-5.270038_pt1 | contig 19593 bp, 9 predicted proteins | sample MGYA00514758_ERZ650918 | MGnify/ENA metagenome assembly ERZ650918 | reverse complement strand
TGGAATCCGGGTCGCGGGCCAGCACCACGCCCACCACGCTGACGCAGATGATGGTCAGGCGGGCTGCGAAGAGGCTCTGCTTCTCGCTCAGCTTGAGGTGGCCGAACTCCTGCAAAATGTTCTGGGACACGCTGGACGCAGCGGCCAGCATCTGGCTGTCCGCCGTGGACATGGTGGCCGCCAGGATGCCTGCAAGGATGAGTCCGGCCAGCACTGCGGCCAGCACACCGTGCTGACTGATGAGGCTGGCGATGCGGACGATGAGGGTCTCACTGGACGAGCCGCTGAGGAATTCCAGCGCACCGGCCCTGGTCATGCCGAGGCCCACCATGCCGATGACGATGGACGCCGCCATGGCGATGACCACCCAGACGGTGGCAATGCGGCGGCTGAGCACCAGCTTCTTCTCGTCCTCGATGGCCATGAAGCGGAGCAGGATGTGGGGCATACCGAAGTAGCCGAGACCCCACGCCATGGTGGAGACGATGTCCAGCAGGCTGTAGGACGTGGCCCCGCCGGTCACGGCGTCGTGGCTGGCCGTCATGGTCAGGTAGCCGGAAAGGCTCTGGGCATTCTCCACCACAGCACCCCAGCCGCCTGCCACAACGATGCCGTAGCCCAGCACCGCGATGAGGGCCAGCGACATGACCACCGACTGGATGAGGTCGGTGGTGGTGACGGCGCGGAAGCCGCCCAGGATGGTATAGCCCACGATGACGAGGGCCGACACCAGCATTGCCGCCATGTAATCTACGCCGAAGAGGCTGTGGAACAGTTTGCCGCAGGCCGCAAAGCCCGAGGCCGTATACGGCACGAAGAAGACGATGATGATGACTGCGCCCAGAGCGTTCAGCAGGTTGCGCTGGTCATGGAAGCGAAGCGACAGGAACTGCGGTACCGTGATGGCGTCGAGGTTGGCCGAATAGCGGCGGAGCCGCCGGGCCACGATGAGCCAGTTGAGCCAGGTACCCAGCGCAAGGCCGATGGCTGTCCAGCCCGGTGAGGCGATGCCTGTCAGGTAGGCCAGACCCGGCATACCCATCAGCAGCCAGCTGGACATATCGCTGGCCTCGGCACTCATGGCCGTGACCAGCGGCCCCATCTTCCGGCCGCCAAGGTAGAAGTCGGTGCTGTCGTTGTTGGTCTTGCTATAGGCGAAACCCACCAGCAGCATGGCCGCAAGATAGACGACGATGGTGACGATGATACAGATCTCACTCATACACGTTCCCCCTTTGGTGCTTTTTCCTCTATGATAAAAGCATGGCATGATTTTATCACAGTAAAGCATCAAAGTGCAAGACCCCTGGGCAGATTCTTACCCTATGACCGAAATTTCGTCCTTTGCAGCGTCCAAAACCGCTCAATATGCCAACAGGCCGTCCTCTTCCAGAGGACGGCCTGTTGGTTCGGATGAAGAAAATGATGAAAATAAAGAAGATGACAAATTATTTTGCGGCTTCGCCTTCGGGGAAGATGATCTTGTTCACGAAGAAGAAGATGACCATCGAGATGCCGCCGTTGAGCACGGTGGTGCCGATGTTGTAGATAAAATCAGGCACCAGCAGACCGGCCACAGCCACCCAGATGCAGTTGATGGAGTTGACGATGCAGGTGATAAGGCAGAAAGCCAGCAGATACCAGCCGATCTGCTTGGCGAGGTTGCCCTTGCTGCGGAAGACGAGGCTGCGCTGGATGGGGAAATTGATGCACTCGCCGATGACCATGGCCACCATGTAGGCGCAGAAGTAGGGCAGGCCGCCGTGGGCCGCGTCATAGCCGAGGATGTTCCACTTGAAGGTCTCGCCGAACAGGGTGATGTCGATGCCCGGCCAGCCGAAGTCCACCACCGGCAGGTTTGCAAATGCCTTGGGCAGGAACTGCAGAAGCAGATATTTGAACACGGTGATGAGGTTGGACACGATGACGAACAGTCCGCCCTCCCGCACCCATTTGGCCGCGGCCGGATGCTTTGCGGCAAAGTTATTCCAGAAATTCATGGCCTTATTCCTTTCAGCTGTTTTTGAGCCGGTTTTCCATCTGGCTGTTCAGGATGAGATTCTTGACGAACTCATAGATGACCCGAAGGATGCCCACGAGCCAGAAGCCTTTCAGCTCCCAGACGAGGCCGTCCACCATGCCCATGCTCACCATGCCGTTGGTCATCTTGGCCAGCGCGCGCAGCGGCATATTATACTGGAACACGGTGTTCAGGTCGGGGGTGCCTTTTGCAAAGCTGCTGTCCAGACGGCAGCGCAGCACCTTCTGTGCCACCCAGCCCAGCGGACTGCGGCCATGGTCCATCTCGCCCAGCGTCATGTTCCGGTCGATGCGGACGACATCCTCCGGGATCGGATGGCCCAGCAGAGCCTCGAACTCGGCGTCGGTCACATAGGTGATCTGGCCGGAGACGTAGTGGAGCAGGTCGAGACCCTCGTAGGGGTCGGGAGCGTTGGTCCCCTTGACGGAGACTTCCTCTGTCAGCCGGATGTCTGCGCTGGATGCACCCACGCGGAGCTGATAGCTTCCGCCTTCGACTTCCCAGCGGTCAGTCTTGACGTTCCAGTAGCGGAACGCCTTGTCGTCCAGAGCGATGCTCACCGTCCTGCTCTCGCCTGCTTTCAGGAATACCTTTGCAAAGCCCTTCAGCTCCTGCGCCGGGCGGAAGATTTTTGCGTCCTGCTTTGCGACGTAGAGCTGGACGATCTCGGCACCGGCACAGCTGCCGGTGTTGGTGACAGTGAGGGTCACGCCCTTCTCGTCTGCCTTCAAATCACTGTACTCGAAGGTGGTGTAGCTCAGGCCGTAGCCGAAGGGGAACGCCACCGGCACACCGGCGGTCTGATAGTACCGGTAGCCCACATACAGGCCCTCGCGGTACTCCACGTTCCGGCCCTCGCCGCCGAAGTTCGCCTTGGCGGGGGTGTCGTCGTGAGCCTGCGCCCAGGTCTGGGACAGCTTGCCGCAGGGGCAGAGCTTGCCGGTGAGGATGTCTGCGGCTGCGCCGGCGCCTGCCTGTCCGCCCAGTGCGCCGTAGACCAGCGCCCTGCACTGGCCGACCCACGGCGTCTCTACCGGCGCACCGGCGCTCAGCAGAACGACGACGTTCGGGTTGACGGCAGCCACAGCAGCCAGAAGCTGCTGCTGGTTCTCGGCCAGCTTCATGTCAGAGCGGTCAAGGCCTTCGCTCTCCCGCAGCTCATCGAGGCCGAGGCAGAGCAGAACGGTGTCAGCCTTCTTTGCGAGGGCCACAGCCTCTTCCAGCTTCTCGGCGTCAGCTGCACCCTGACGCTCGAAACCGGAGGCATAGCCCACGAAGGTGATGCCGCTGTCGTCGGCCTTGATGCTGTCCAGCAGGGTGTCCACCTGCAGGGCGTTGACGGCGCTGGAGCCTGCGCCCTGATAGCGGGGCGTCTCGGCAAAGTCGCCGATGACGGCCAGCTTCTCATTGGGCTTGAGCGGCAGGATGCCGCCCTCGTTCCTGAGCAGGACGATGCTCTCTGCGGCCGCGCGGCGGGCAAGCTTATGGTGCGCGGCAGCGTCGAAGGTGCGGGGCGCTTTTTCCACCGCAGCGTGGGTGGAGAGCACCAGTTCCAGCATCTCGTCGAGACGGGCGTCCACGTCGGCCTCGGAAATTTTTCCGTCCTGCACGGCCTTTATCAGCTCCCGGATGGAGTCGCCGCCGGGGCAGGGCATTTCGAGGGTGGAGCCGTTCTTCACGCCGAGGGCGTGGTCATTGGAGCCGCCCCAGTCGGTGACGACGGCCCCGTCGAAGCCCCAGTCCTTCCGCAGAATGTCCTGCAGCAAGTGGGCATTCTCGTTGGCGTAGGTGCCGTTGATGAGGTTGTAGGAGGTCATGATGGTCTTGGGCTTTGCCTCTTTCACCACGATCTCGAAGCCGGTCAGATACAGCTCCCGCAGGGTGCGCTCATCGAGCACCGAGTCGCTGGCCATGCGGCGCAGCTCCTGACTGTTGACCGCAAAGTGTTTGGGGCAGGCAGAGATGCCGTTTTTCTGGATGCCGCGCACATAGGCGGCAGCCATCCTGCCCGCGAGGATGGGGTCTTCCGAGAAATACTCGAAGTCACGGCCGCAGAGGGGGCTGCGCTGGATATTCAGGCCGGGGCCGAGCAGGACAGCCACTTCCTGTGCGGCGGCTTCCTCGCCCAGTGCCTCGCCGACGGCTTCGCCCAGCTTCTCATCCCAGCTGCACGCAGTGGCGGAAGAGGTCGGAAAGCAGGTTGCCGGAACGCTGGGGTTGAGGCCCAGATGGTCGGCGGCACCGGCCTGCTTGCGGACACCGTTGGGGCCGTCCGAAAGGGTGATGGCCGGGATGCCCTTGCCCGGCAGAGCGCGGGTGGTAAAGACAGTCTCGCCCGAGAGCAGAGCGCATTTTTGCTCCAGATTCAGTTTTTGGATGATGTCAGCGTGTTTCATGGATCGCTCCTGATAAAAAAGAAGAGGTGGCGGGCGCTCTGCCCGCCGCCCCTTTCGGTTTTGTGTTACTCAGACGGTTTTGATGTTGTCCTCTTTCTTTTTGCGGAAGCGGAAGATGGTCAGGATGACCAGGACCGCAATCAGACCGCCGCAGACGCCATCCACCGCGTAGATGACCTTCTGGTAAGGCTCGACCTTTGCCAGATAACGGCTGCCCGGCATACCGCCGTTCATTGCCTTGGAGTTTGCAATAGTATACAGGATGTTGTGGACTGCCTCACGGCCATAGTGATAATCCGAAACATCATTCTTGTTGAAGGTATAGCGTGCGCCGGTGGGCAGGTTGGTCAGCTTGCCATCAGCACCCGCCTGGATCATCTGGCCAGCATCCATAAAGACACCGGTGTTTGCGTTGTCGGTGATGATAAAGCCGTGGAAGCCCCACTCGTTGCGCAGCAGGCCGGTGATCATGTTGTAGTTGCCGCCGGCCCAGGTATAGCCAACGCGGTTGAAGGAGGTCATGATGCCGGTGACGGACGGGATCTCGGTGGTGGCATTGCTGTAAGTGCCGTCGCCGTTGTCCTTTGCATAGTTCATCTCGACCTTATCAGACTTGACGCACATCTCAAAGGGCTTGAGGTAGATCTCGCGGGCCGCCTGCTCGTTCAGGAAGGTCGCAATGCTGTACTGGCCTTCACGGTCGCCGCGGTGGTTCTCCTGATCGTTGATGGCGTAGTGCTTGACAAAGACATACATACCGCGGGAGATGACGCCCTCACACTCGAGGGAAGCAATGTGACCGCCGATGAACGGATCCTCGGAGTAATACTCGCTGTTGCGGCCGGAGAATGCAGTGCGGTGCATGTTGACTGCCGGTGCATACCAGCCATCGACATCCAGATAGTAGGACTCGTCGCCAATGTTCTCGCCGTAGTGAGTGGCCAGATCATCGTTGTAGGTCTGTGCCAGAACGATCACGCCGCAGTGCGTGATGTTGCCCTTGAAGTAGAAGTTGCCGCTTGCATCAACGCCATAGTTGACCAGGCCGGTGGCAGCGTCGCGATCGGTCGTGGAGGGCTTATCCACCGACTTGATGGCAGCCGTGCCATAGCCGGACTGCGTGATCAGGGTCTGATAATCGCTGGGGGTCAGCTGGTCGAGCAGTTCATCCCACTTTTCATCATCGTAATCCAGACCGCGCATATCGATCAGACCCAGACCGTTGTCCTTACCGTAAACGATCTCATCGGTCAGGGCGGAGAAGTCGGTGGGGTTCAGGGAATCAACAGAATCCAGCTTTGCAAGATCCTCCTTGCTGATCGTCTTGCGGTAGGTATAGGATGCAGCCTTGCCGCCGACATCGGTACCATTGATGGGGTTGCCCCAGGTGCTGATCTGGTCGCTGACTTCGCCGTCAACGGTCGGCCAGGTGCCAGTCCAGTCACTGCGGGAGAGATACTGCAGCCCGCCGTTTGCATGGTCGAGCTGATTGGTGATCTCCACACCGGTCGTGGTGTCGAGCTTGTAGGTCGTGGTATCCACGGTGCCGTTTGCCGGGGTGTAGGTTGCAACAAAAGCAGTGTCGCCGTCGGCAGTCATGCCGTCTGCCACGGTCTTGCCCTTGGCAGAGAGGATGTTGTTGACCGCTTCGTGTGCGTTTTTGGCTGCGGTGATGTAGTAGTCACCGGCATCCAGAATGTAGGTCTTGGCGTTGGTGTAGTCGTAGGACTTCAGCTGTTCCTGATCGAAGGTGACCGTAACGGTCTCGCTTGCACCGGGAGCCAGCTCCGAGGTCTTGGCGTAACCGACCAGTTCAACCGCAGCCTTTTCCACCTTGTTGGTCTTGTCATAATCGGTGTAGGGGCTCTGTGCATACACTTCCACAACGTCCTTGCCGGCAACAGAACCGGTGTTGGTCACCTTGACCGTGACGGTGCAGGTGTCGCCATCCCAGCTGGTGTTGTAGTCGGACCAATCAAAGGTGGTGTAGGACAGGCCGTAGCCGAAGGGATACATCACAGCGTCATCGTAGTTGTAATCGCCTGCGTTGCCCTGACCGAGGACCTTGTCCTCGTAACGGGTCTCGTAATAGCGGTAGCCAACATAGATGCCCTCTTTGTAGCTGACGTAGTTGTACTTGGTCAGGTTACCATTCTCGTCATAGTAGGCAAAGTCGCCGAAGTTCTGCGCCGCCGGGCTGTTCATGGCATCCACTTCATAGGTATCCACGGTGCGGCCGGAAGGATTGACCTTGCCGGAGAAGATCTCGGCCAGAGAGCACAGGCCGTAGTCGCCCATGGCAGGAGCCGAGATGACCGTGTGGATGCTGGGATAATCCTCCACCCAGCTCAGATCAACCGCTGCACTGGAGTTGAGCAGCAGCACGACATCGTCAAAGTTGTCGTTCAGGTACTGGAGGATCTCCAGTTCCACGGAATCCGGCTCGAGGTAGGTCTTGGTCTTGTCCTCTTCCACATCGGTGTGGTTGTACATGGAGCGCGGCATATCGCGGCCTTCGCCCGCCACACGGCTGAACACAAAGACCGGCACCGTGCCCTGCATGGAATCGGTCAGGCCCGGCTCCGCCTGCATGACGGACAGCGGGCACTCGTTGATGGAGAAGTCCTCGTCATCACCGTAAGAGACCGAGCCGACACCCAGACCGTAATCCTTGCCGTTGCCTTCGGAATAGAATTTCCAGAGGTCCTCGTTGACACCGAACCCGGCATCTTCAAAGGCCGTTTTCATATCGACTTTGTTGCCGCCGATGTAGCTGACAGCAGAATGGCCGACAAAGCTAAAGGTCGTATCCGTGCTGTACGGCATCTTTCCGGCATCGTTTTTCAGCAATACAATGCCTTCGGCGGCGATCTTCTTATTCAGAGCGATCTCATCCTCAACCAGCGCCTCCTCTGTGTCAAAGCCGGGCTTGCTGTATTCCATATTGATGCCTTCGGTCTTTGCCTTGCTGTTATTGATGCCTCCACTCTTCAGACCCAAAATGCTCTGCACGCTGCTGGCATTGGGCGGGATCAGCACATTGGCCGCAACCATACCGCCCGCCAATGCGATACACAACACACCCGAAACGGCAGTTTTGATGATCTTGACCATCATCTTACTGTCCTTCTTTTTCTGTGCCATAACTGTTAGCTCCTTCTCTTTTGGGTACACGACCCGGTTCATAGCTGTTCTCCGGAGTGCGTCCACTCCTTTGCTTGATGTCATTTTATCATATAAACTGCAAAACGAACCGTTCTCCGCGCAATCTGTCATTTTGGAGGCGTATTTTGCAGAAGTTTCAATTTGATTTCAATTTCTATTGTGCTTATCGCCAATTTTGAGAGCGGTTTCATTGTGCATCATGCCAAAAGCAAAAACTCCCCCAGCCGCTGACGCGGCAGCCCCCTCAAAGAGGTGGCCCTTGGCAAAGAGGACAATGTTTCGCTCTCTACCAAAGGCTCCCTCCCTGAGGGAGCTGTCACCGCAGGTGACTGAAGGAGTCCCTTTACTTTTCCGGGACAGGCAGCAGGATCCGCAGGGTGAACCAGCCGTCGGCCCAATGAAGGGTCATGGTGCCGTCGTGGCGCTGGGCGGCCGCCTGCACGCCCTGCAGGTCGTAGCCGCCGTGGGCGTTGTGGACGGGCAGACCGTCCGCGCCCATCTCCACGGGCTGGGCGCAGTAGTTCTCGAAGCGGAGCATCACGCAGCCGCTCTGGTTGTAGATGGCCACCCGCAGCAGACGCTTTTCGGGGTCGGGCTCTGCCAGCACGCTCTCGATGGCGTTGTCCAGCGGCGCACCCACGAGGGTACACAGCTCCCGCGTGCTCAGAAAGCCCAGTTGGCTGCCGTCGGCCACGCTGGTCATGTTGATGCCGCGCTGCTGGCAGTCCATGCTTTTGGCGGTCAATAGGGTATCCAATACCGGGTTGCCGGTCTTATTCTCGGCCTCATACTGCCGGATGCCTCTCTCCATCCGGGCCAGAGCCGCGTCCTGCTTGGCCCGGTCGCGCTCGGCGCGGATGTCCGCGATCTGGATCTTCAGCTCGTGACAGCGGCTGTTGATGAGCCGGATACCCTCCTTGCTCCGCTTGTACTGCTCATACTGGCGGTGGAGCACCTCGTCCATGGCGGCAAGCTCGCTGTGGAGCGCCGCCTCCCGCAGCTGCTCGTGCTGGACCGTCAGGATGAGCACACCGCAGAAATCCACCAGCGTACGGATGCAATAGACGCTCATGTCCACCTCACGGTCGCCGAGAAAGAGCAGATTGCTCACCGCAAAGGCCATCACCGCCATGACGACGGCCACAAGGCCCGCTTTTCCGCTGATGACGATATGGCCCTTGGGACTTTTGTGCTTATGCTCCAGCACCCAGATGCAGCCGAAAACGCCGCCATAGACCACCACCAGAAGCAGCAGTGACAGGCCGTCGGCCCCGCTGCGCTGAGGCCAGAGGAAGCAGTGCAGCTGCCACTCGGCGCTGGCCGCCAGCTCTGCCAGAACGAAGGCCCGGGCGCAGACATAGCCCGCTTCCAGCAGGGAGATGGTGCGGGTGACCCAGAGGTATAAATACTGTATCCCCACAGCTGCCGCCATGCAGGGGATCCACCACGCCAGCGGGACGCTGCCCGTGGCCTGCAAAAAAGCACTCAGGGCCAGCGCCCCTGCCGCACTGGCAGCGATGGTGGCCGTTTTGCCGAAGCGGATGCCCAGCGGCAGGGCGTAGATGCCCACGGCCAGACACTCGGCCAGCGCCGTATACAGGCGCGGGATGCTGGGCAGTGCCGTCATGCACCCTCACCCCCGATGTGGTCGGCCAGCGCCGCGAGGAAGGCTTTCCGCCGGGGGCGGCTGACCTGCAATTCGTAGGGTCCCACCTGCACCATCCCCTGCTGCACGCTCTTCACCTGTGCCAGATTGACAAGGTAGCCGCTGTTGCAGCGGGCAAAGGGCCGCTCGGCCAGCTTTTCCTCAAAGGCTTTCAGGGTGCCTGCCGCCACGAAATCGCCCTCTTCAGTATAAAAATGGACGCGGTGTCCCTCGCTTTCCAGATAATAGATGAGGGACGAATCCAGCCGCCGCATCCCGCCCTCCACCGGCAGGGCCAGATAATGCCGTGCGCGGCGGCGCAGCTGTTCTTCGGCCTTGCGCAGCTGCTGCGAAAACGCAAAATAAGGCACCGGCTTGAGCACATAGTCCAGCGCGCCCACCGCGTACCCGCCGATGGCATACTGTGCCATATTCGTGATAAAAACGATGATGACGTCCTTGTCCAGCTCCCGCACCCGCCGGGCCGTCTCCATGCCGTCCAGATGCTTCATCTCCACGTCCAGAAACAGGATGTCGTACACCGGGCGGTAATCATCCAGCAGCTCCATGCCGTCAGCGAACTCCGTCACCGCGAACTCGGTGCCGTACTGCCGGGTGTGCCGCTGCACATAGCCTTGCAGCTGCGCCCGCACCTCTGCCTCGTCCTCGACCAGAGCAATGCGTATCATTGCCGCGCCTCCTTTTTCCGCAATTTTTCTAGTTTTTATTGTAACACGAAATAGGGCGTGTGGCAAATAGGAGAATAAAACAGCAGCCCCGCTTCATCTGCCGCGAGGCTGCTGTTCTGTGATTGGAAAATTTCAGGCTCAGTTCGTCTTGACGGCCACAAGGATACGGATCTTCTTTCCGCCTGCGCAGCCGAAGTTGTCGTACCAGCCGATGAGCTTATAATCCTCGGTGTTGATCTTGGGCAGCGAGGTGGCGAAATACTGGCCGTTCGACCACAGATACACTTGCATATCGTCGGCAGTCTCATAGCGCTTATCGCCGCTCATGACCGAAGCTGCGCCCAGCTTATCGACGACTACCGGCGAGAGCTGGAGCATCCGGTTGATGGCCTTGCCGTCAGCAGAACGACCGATGGCGATGCCGCCTGCGATAACGGGGTACTTGGTGGCGGTGCTGTAGGCCACCTGCTTGCCGCCGGAGTAGCAGACGTAGGTCGCACCCTCGCCCAGATAGTTGAGGAAGTCGCCCAGCGTACCGCCCACGCTGTCGCCGGTGCGGCGGAGCACATAGCTGAACAGCTGGTCCGTCTTGCCGGTAAGGGTGTTCCAGGTAGAGCTGACGACACTGCCGTCGATGAGGCCGTAGAGCACATCGCTGGTGCTGGGGACAAGGATGTTCTTCACATCCTGGAAGGTCTCCTCATCGGTCTTGTCTACCTTGGTGGTGGTCGCAGCGGGGAGGCCTGCGGCCTCTCTTGCGGCGTCCTGTGCCTTGTCGCTGATCTTTTTGTCGATCTTCTTGGCGGCTTCGTCCGTCAGGCGGCGGACAGAATCCAGCGCAGCGTACTCCCACAGGTCACCGGTCACATCGTCGAGGATGACCCGGTCGATCTGGCCCGCAGAATTGGTGGTGTAGTAGCGGATGTCGCTTTCGCTCAGAGTTACCCCCGATAGGCGGCTGGGGCGAACTGCCCCAGCCACACCCTCCGACGTCGTATCAATGATCTGCACGTTGTCTGCAAACGGGGTGTCGCCCAGCGCGGTGCCGTCGGCGCTGACGGTGCCGCTGGTCGAGCGGGGCGAGATGGACCGGACGCTTTCGCCGTCACCGTCCACGCTGATCTCCACCAGCTTGCCGGCCGGGAAATTGAGCTTATTGTTTACGTTGACGGTGCGGGCCGTGCCATCGGTACACATGACCGAGACAGCCTGCTGCACCTCAGCGCTGTTGGTCTCCACGAGGGTGCGGGATGAGGACTGGACCACGCCGTAGAACACAGCGTCTGCCGCGTCGCCGGTGAGGACGGAGACAGCTGCATCGTTCATGCCCAGCAGCAGAGTGACCACCTGACCCACGCCGCCGCCGGACAGAGAAGACAGCTGATAGGCCACAGAGGGCGAAGCGATGGCGTAGGTGACCCCGGCCACAGTCACAGAGGTCGGGGCGCTGGCCGAGGGCGAGACAGCCGTCACGCGGCCTGCGGCACGCTTATTGTAGATCCACACGGTGCGGGCGCTCTCATTATAATAGTAGACATCATAGGGCGAGAGGGCCGCAGAGGTGGTGACTTCGTCGTTGCGGTAGATGGCCGCCGGGGCGAAGGGCAGAACTGTGGAAACATCAGCCACGAAGGGACCCTTGACGTTGTCCAGCAGGACGGAGGAGATGTCCACCTGACCGTTGCTCACCGCAAAGCCCAGGGTGGAGGCGTAGACCTGACCGCTGCCGTTCATGGCGGTGAGGGCGTTGTAGAAGAGCATGGTACCCTGCTCGAGGGTCAGAGTCTCGCCCTGACGGGCATTGATCTCATTGCGCAGGCCCAGTGCGCTGGCCTTACTGAGCTGAGCTGTGGGGAAGGTACCGCCCAGCTTTGCCACATCATAGCCCAGCAGGCGCAGCGCCATGGTGCAGGCTTCTTCCAGCGTGACGGTGTTGTCCGGGCGGAAGCTGCCGTCAGAGTAGCCGGTCATCCAGCCGTTCTGGACGGCAGTGCGGATGTAGACCGCATAGGGAGAGTCGCTGTCCACGTCGCTATAAAGGCGGCCGGTGCGGCCCTGTGCCGTGGTGGTATCGCGGTAAGCAGAGAATGCGGTGAGGAGGCGGGCCGCCTGCCCACGAGTGAGGGGCGCACCCAGAGAACCGGCCTGCTCGGCGGTCAGACCGCCCAGTGCCGTCGCCGTCTGGACTGCCGCGTTGGAGCCGACCGCAGAGGCGGGCAGCACCAGCATGGAAACAGCCACGCAGACAGCCAGCAGGAATGCGAGGAATCGTTTTTTCATGGTAAACTCCTTAATCATATCTGAGCGCTTCGATGGGGTTCAGGCGGGCGGCACGGCGGGCAGGCAGGAAGCCGAACAGGACGCCGATGCCGCAGGAGATGCCCACGGCGATGGCCGCCGCGTCCGCCGAGGGGGTGACGTTCAGGGTGATGTCCGTCAGGATATACGGAAGGATCTGGTTGATGATGGCCGAGACGATGTAGCCCAGCACGATGCCGAAGCAGCCGCCCAGCGCCGACGTGACGCCGGCCTCCACGACGAACTGGGTCAGGATGGTGCTCTCCTGTGCGCCCAGTGCCTTGCGGATACCGATCTCACGGGTGCGCTCGGTGACAGACACCAGCATGATGTTCATGATGCCGATGCCGCCGACCAGCAGCGAGATGCCTGCAATGGCCGTCAGGACGCCCACCATGACGTTGATCATGGAGGACATCTGCTTCATGGCTGCGCTCAGGCTCATAACGTAGACATAGTCGTCCTTGCTGACCAGCTTCTTGATGCTTTTTTGCAGATACTCCTGCGCTGCATCCGAGTGGTCTGCATCCTGCAGCACGACGTAATACTCGCTGACACTGCTGGTGTTGTTGACGCTCATCAGGGTGGTATAGGGAATGAGAACAACGTCGTCGTTGCCGCCCTCGTACTGAGAGGCGGGTTTGGAGCGGCCTTCCAGCACGCCCACGATGCGGTACTCACTGGCGCCTACCTTGAGGGTGCTGCCGAGACCGTTGCCGCCGAAGATCCTGCGGTCCACATAGTCGCCGATGACACAGATATTCTTGTTGTCTATCAAATCGGTGTACTGGATGCCCCGTCCCTTGGCCACCTTGTAGTTGTTGATGGTCATATAATCTTCGTTGACGCCGCTGATGCCGGTGCGGCGGTACTTCTCGCCCGCCACCCGCAGCGTGTCGCCGCCGGCGCTGGCGATGGGCGAAAGGCCCCGATAATACTCCGGCTTCTGGTTGATGATGTTATACACATCGCTGACCTCCACCGTGCGGGTGCTGGCGGTCATGACGTTGACGGCCAGAATATCGCTGCCCATGTCGGAGTAGAAGTCCTGCATCATGTTGGTCATGCCGTTGCCGAGGCCGACGATGACGATGACGGCCATGACGCCGATGATGATGCCCAGCATGGTGAGGAAGGTGCGGACTTTGTTGCTCCACACGTTCTGGATGGCCTGCTTGAAGGTCTCCTTTATCATGCGTTCGCTCCCTCCTCTCCGGCTTTCGGGGCCGACATCATGAGGTTCGGCTGAACGACCGCCTCGGGTGCGTGGGCGTCGCCGTCGTAGACGACGACACCGTCCTCCAGACGGATGATGCGCTCAGCCTGCACGGCGATGGAGTTGTCGTGGGTGATGAGGACCACGGTGTGGCCCTGTTTGTGCAATTCCTGAAGCATTCCCAGCACTTCCCGGCCGGTGTGGGAGTCCAGCGCACCCGTCGGCTCGTCGGCCAGAATGATGGGCGGGTTGCGGACAAGGGCGCGGGCGATGGACACACGCTGCTGCTGGCCGCCGGAGAGCTGGTTGGGCTTGTTCCGGAGCTTGCTGCCCAGACCCACCTGTTCCAGCGCTGCAATGGCGCGGCTGCGGCGCTCGCTGCCGCCTACGCCCGCGTAGATGAGGGGGACTTCCACATTTTCCAGCAGGGTCAGCTTGGGCAGCAGGTTGTACTGCTGGAAGATGAAGCCCAGCTTCTCGTTCCGGATGGCCGCCAGCTCACGGCGGTTCATCTTGCCGACGTCGCTGCCGTCCAGCAGATACCGGCCATGGGTGGGTATATCCAGACAGCCGATGATGTTCATGCAGGTGGATTTGCCGGAGCCGGACTGGCCCACGATGGCCACGAACTCGCCCCGCTCTATCTTCATGGAGATGTGGTCTGCCGCTTTGACGAGGGTGTCACCCATCTGATAGTACTTGCAGACCTCGTCAAACTCGATCAGGGCGCTCATTCGTCGCCTCCTTCGGCAGACACCATCATGGTGCTGTAGAAGTCGGTCGCACTGACGCTGGAGTTGTCGTAAGCGATGGTATCGCCCTCCTGCAGGCCGCTCTTCACTTCGATGTAATCGTCATCGCTGATGCCGGTAGCCACCTTGACGTAGACGTAGCCATCGGGAGCGGTCATAGAAGTCTCAGCATTGGCAGCACTGGGCGAATCCTTGGTCACCAGCACATAGCTGCCCCGGACGAGGGCGGCGTTGGGCAGGGCCAGAACATTCTTGACGCTGGCGGTAGTGATCTTCGCAGTGGCGTTCATTCCGGGCAGCAGCTCGCCCATATCGTCGATCCGGACGGTGACAGGGTAGCTGGTGGAGCCGTTGGCAGTAGTGCCTGCCACGAGGATGCTGCTGATGACGCCCTTATAAGTCTCACCCGGAACGGCGTCGGCGGTGATGTCCACCTCCTGGCCAACCTCAAGGGAGCGGATCTTCAGCTCGTCCACGTTGAGCTTCATTTCCAGATAGCTCATATCGTAGATGGTGCAGAGGTTCTGCATGGCAGTGTCGTTGGCGCTGAGCTTGTCGCCGGCCTTGACCTTTTTGTCCACGATGGTGCCGCTGATGGGCGCATCAATGGTGTAGTGGCTGATGTTCCGCTCTGCGGAAGACATCCGCAGCTCGGCGGAGCGGAGATTGTCGGCGGCGTTCTGAGCCTGCTTGTCCAGATCCTTTCCGGTGATGCGGAGGAGCACATCGTCCTGACGGACGGTGCTGCCCTCCCTGACGCAAAGCTCGGACACGGTGCCGGAGGCAGCAGCCACGACGGTCTCCTCGCGCTGGTACGCAAAGTGTGCAGAGTTGAGGGAGCTGACACCGTTCACCTGCGCCACTGCGGCCTGCGCGGTGGTCAGGCTGCCTGCGTTAGGAACAGCGATGGTGACGGTGCAGGTCATGAGGCTGGCGTCACCGGAGGGGTCTGCGCCCGACACCGAGCGGATGGTGCCGTTCAGCACCTCAAAGGTGGTGTCCGGCATGACCTGCGCGGCCTGACCGACAGCGAAGCTCTGGGCCTCGGCGGCGGGGAAATCCACAGCCAGCAGCATCACCGAGGTATCGCGGACGGTGGCGACGGTCTGCCCGGCCTGCACTGCATCGCCTGCGGCCACAGCAAAGGAGCTGACTTCGCCGCCGATCTTCGTGCGGACGTTCCGGGCGTCGGCTGCATCATCGTAGCTGCGCTGGGCCTGAGACACCGAAAGCTGTGCGCTCTCGAGGTCGCCCTCCACATCCGAGCTGTCGATGACATAGAGGACATCGCCCTTCTGGATGCTGTCGCCCAGCTCAAAATCGGCGGTGAGCACCGTGCCGGTGACGAGGGACTTGACGGTGTAGGAATCGGCGGCGTTGATGGTGCCGCTGCCGTCGTAGACGTTCACGATGTCGCGGCGTCCCAGCTTCTCCTGCGTGTAGGCAAGGTCTGCCGACGCACTGCGGCTCTTGCGCGGCACGATGACCGCCACCAGCACCGCTGCGGCTGCGACCACCGCGATGCAGCGCTTTTTGTGGGTCTTGATAAAGTGGAACACCTTATTTTCTCCGCCGGTATTCTCCTGCGGAGAGGCGTCCTGTGTCTTCTTGTTGAAACCTAGCATGAAAAGCCTGACCTCCTGTGTTTCATGAAAAAGAAAAGTTCTTTCTGCCTGTTTTCATTCATTCTGCGCTTTCCCCCACAGCATCCGCCAAAAATGACCTGTCTGCGAGATACTGCCCCGGGTTAGCGGCGCGAACCTTTATAATGATACCATCTAACAGAACGGACTACAAGAAATTTTTCCTGCACAATCTGCAACTTTTTTGAAAATTTTTCCATCATCTCTGTGTCTGGAAACTGGAACATCAGACAGAGCTTTCGGATGAAGAGTTCATCAACTCGCTCCGGCCCTTCGTGCAGCGGCTTTTGGGATACAGTCAGAAATAAGACCCCGATCTTGACGATCGTCTGCAATGAGACTTTCACCTGCAAGAACTGCGGGCGGGTCGTCATCTGCACCCGCTATCCCCTCTTGCATCCGTTATCCAGCCGTTCCAGTGTGCAAATTGTGCAGAGCCAAAATCAGCCCCTAAAAACCGCACCTGATTTTTATACAATGGGGTGAAAACGAGCCGGTTTCACCTGCGAATGACACACCCGACACTACCAGTTTATACCACACATCAAATATACATCAACAATTTGATTCTTGGCAGGGATATGGACAGCCAATTTATATATCATTGCGCTCAAGAAAACCAAGGCTGCCAACCCATAATTTTCTTTGTCAAGAGAGCTGGCACCGTCCAGCCCTCTCTCTTTTTGCTAAAGTTTCCGTCTGTGCAACAACACGAAGGATTTCCGGGTATTGCGCATCGGCACCAGCATCCGGGTGAACAAGTAGAGTTTCGACAAGCCCCGGCTGGAACTGGCAGAGAAGATCGAAGCGAACTTCTACACCCAAGACCTGACCCCGGCAGCACCCCAGCCCCGGCAAAACGAAAAGCCGGCGGCAACAAAAATCTCCGGTAAGGAGATCCTTGAAGCCATCCGGCTGATGGATGCAGAGGAACGCAGAGAGTTGACGAGAGCCTTGTTCGCCTAACTTTTCTTCTTTTTATGCAAAGGAAAGCAGGCTGTGCGCATCTTGCGCAGAAAGACCCACTATTCGGGAAATGTGCAAATGGTGTGCAGAAAGTGTGCAGCCACTTTCCTACATAAAGAAAGAACGCCAAATATTACGATTTGACGTTCAAAATTTGGTGCACCATCGGGGACTCGAACCCAGGACCCACTGATTAAGAGTCAGTTGCTCTCCTTAGTTGCGCGTACTCATAGTTTACCACTTTTCCCTCTAATGGGTCGTTCCTTATGCGTAAATGCCTTGCAGTCCGTACGTTTAAGAGCTTTTGCACCACTTTTTTTATATTGTTTCACAATTTCGTTTCGATTGAATACTTCAATCGCGCCCATTGCTCTTTGGTTTACAATGTTTTTTAACGCCTTGGAATCCCCATCATCTGAAAGAAAAATTGCACATTCTGACACTAAACACATGGACACTGAATGTATCTCTCCTAGACTGTTCTGTCTTATCCAAAATGTAAAAACATCCTTGTCCTCAGGGAACCTTCTCCCCATCAGTGCATTATACAGTTCAGGCACCAAAAACATGTAATACGCTTTTTCCCCTCATCCCCTTGAAATATGTCATCGAAACTTACATATTCCACTACATTCTTATCAAAGATTGCCTTTATCCCTGGTCTATCTTTAAGCAATTCTTTCTCATAAACAAGCGGATGCATTATTCCATGAATTTGTAGCGCCGCAAATATTTCTCCAAGTATGTTCTCAGGTGACATCGTTCCTGTTTTTATTTGTGCCACTTTATTAATAAAGTCATTATCGACAGCAGCCGAGTTTTTATCAATACTCATTATCTTTCATTTCCTTATAGAAAGCTCTCAATCAATAAGATCATCCATCTTCCTCTGAGTTTCTTTTTTTTCCATCTCAAAGGTCTTTCTTATGTTATCTATCTTATCTTGTGCTATCGTCCCCAACTTGCCTGCCCGTTCGAGCAATACTGGGTAATCCGTTATATACTTTTTATTCGTTGGATTCTGAAATTTTATATATCCATTATCCCGAATGATTTCTTTTATTCTTTGGTCTATTGCTCTTTTTGCTTCTTCAGTTTCTCCCAATATAATATCTTTCGATTTTGCACTAATTTTATGGAGTTCAAAGCAGCGCATAACAATTGCTTTTTCAGGAACACAAAATTGATTCATCAAGCTAACAATAACCTTAAGCATATTGGCCAAGGTTATTTTTCCCGTTTTTTCTTTTAATGTGTCGTACTCTCCATTATATAATTCTAGAAAGACTTCTTCCGGAATAAGCAACTCCGCCGCAAACCGGTTCATGATTTTTTCGCTTAATTCTTCATCAACTTTCTCATTGCACTTTTCCGCCACATAATCATCTACACGCCATATATGCCCTAGTTCATGTGCAGCAGTAAAAATCTGTTTTTCCAGTGTTTGCGCTGTATTGATAAAAACAAATGTCAACGGATTCCCATCTTTGTCCGGAATGTCTGCCACGTGAAAGCCATTATTTGCTTCTTTTTCCAGCGGATAATATACTACTTTGCAATAATCTTCCAGCAAATCCAATACATCTTCTCTTAATAATTTGTTTGGAAATTTTGCTTTTATCTCAGCTCTATATTCTTTAACACATTCTTTGATTGCCGTCACTTCGTTGCTCGTCAGTTCTCTTTGCCTGTTAGCATTAAGCATACATCTCTTCTCCTCTTTTAATGAAAAAGAGCATAGCTATGCCAGCCATGCTCCAAGTAGTTATTGAACGGCATTTAATACGTCCATATAATCATCAATGATATCTAAAATTTTTTCGCGATTGCTATCATCATCAAAGCTATTCATGCAATGAACAACTGTTCTTTTGTAAACATCTTCATTGCCTTTCAAAAGGGTAGCAACCGACACGCCCAATTTTTTGGCGAGTATCTGAATTTGGGGATAGGACGCAAAAGTTCTTCCTTTGAAAAATGCTCTCATTTGATTTTCGCTACAATTCAATAACGAACTCAACTCTTCAATTGATACATTTTTCTTGTCTGCTAGCCATTGAACATTATTTCCAAGCATTCTTGCCTTCTGCATAACTACGCCCCCTTTCGACCGGGTATAAAAACAATAAAATGCGAGTTATATATTATACCACACATTCCATTTTTGTCAAGGTTTTTTGTAACTTAATTATACAAGCTATTGCTGTAGCTGTCAAGTTGTATCTTGTGTCAAGTTTCTTTTTTCTCACTACATCTTGATTTTCCAAAAATTATTTTTCACTTTTCTGTTTCGTGGCATTCACTCATCAAGTCCCTTCCGTACTACAAAACGCATCTGCCAAGTTTTTTGAACCTGGTCATCGTGGTATATCTTTTATATTGAATATTATATTATATGCAACACCTTTAAATATGAATTCCACTCCCCCCGTCGCTGATTTAAATCCTATTTTGACAGTCCTCTCCCCTTCTGATATAATTTACTCTTGATTGTCGCCTCCAAATTATGAGGGAGGTGAACGCTTGAGTTTTCAGGAAATAATTTTGCTGCTTACTTTTATTGGCAGCTGCATATATGCCACCGTTTCTCTTACACTAAAAGTTCTTGAATTTCTCTTAAAAAATAAAAAGAGCCGCTGACTTAGACAGAAGTCAGCGGCAAATGAAAGCACTCCACAAAGCGGCAACCATTATGAAAATAGCCTTACGTTTCCGTAAGGCTTTTTCTGGTGCACCATCGGGGACTCGAACCCAGGACCCACTGATTAAGAGTCAGTTGCTC
>ERZ650918.1497-NODE-1497-length-19885-cov-2.818406_pt1 | contig 19885 bp, 14 predicted proteins | sample MGYA00514758_ERZ650918 | MGnify/ENA metagenome assembly ERZ650918 | reverse complement strand
GGCCATCAGGCAGGGGTAGTTGTTGGCAAAGAAGCTGCCGGACATATCGCCGGTGATATACAGACCCTCCATGGGCTGGTTGTTGGTATCCAGAGCCTGACCCTTGTCGTTGATGGCGATGCCCTGCTCGGTGGTCAGCAGAGAGGCACCCAGCCAGCAGCCGTAGAAGGGAGCGGTGCGGATGGCGCTCAAACGGCTTGCAGGCTTGCCGAAGTCCTCGTCGTTCTGCTTGTCGTACAGCTCGTTGTAGCGGGCAACGGTGGCTACAAAGTTGTCCTTGTCGGCACCGGTAAAGCCCATCTTGTCGGCGAGCTCTTCAATGGTGTCCGCCTTCATGATCAGGCCTTCTTCGGCGTACTGTTCCAGCTTCTTTTCCATGCCGCCGGGAACCAGACGGGTGACGGCAGAGCAGCCGATGGTGTGGAAGCGGGTAACATCCTCAAAGTAGTTTGCATCGTGGATCATGGCGTAAACATGACCCGGCTGCTGGAAGGAAGCGTGAGAAGCGTTGTCGTACTCCTGACTCTCATTCATAAAGCGTTCGCCATGGCGGTTGACCTTCAGGAAGGGCTGGCTGCCGGGGTTGTACTGACCCACAGTGCCGGGGAAGGCCTTGCCGCCAAAGGCAGAGGGGGCATCCACATAGCCGGCATCCACGCCGGGTGCCACCAGACCACGGTCGAACAGAACGGGAGCGGGCTCTGCATCCAGATGTGCACCTGCCCAGATCGCGGCACGGATGCCGTAACCCTTGTCGGCAGGCGTATAGGAGCAGGCAGTGGTCACACTGGTGCCCAGCGGGTCCAGCTGCTCCATCATGTAGGGGTTGCCGGCATAGCCGCCGCAGGCCAGCAGAACGCCCTTGGCTGCATGGATGCGGATGAAGTGACCGTCCTCGGTGTTCTGGGCGATCACACCGGTAATGCGGCCGTCTGCGTCCTTTTCCAGTTTAGCCAGACCGGTGTTGAAGTCCACGCCGTAGCCGAGGCTCTCGATGTACTCCTGGAACACCACGTTGCGGGGCTTTTCACCGGCGCGGTAGTCTACCTGCTGCACGGGGAACATAAATTTGGTCTGGCTCACCTGGGTGTCATCCGGCCACTTGGCTTCATCGCCGGAGGTCAGGTTGCACACATAGTTATAAGGTTCGTTTTCCAGGATGCTGGCAACGAAGTCATGCATGGCGGCAGACTCGTTGATCCAGGTCTTGACCACACGCTGGTCGCAGCGGCCGCCCATAGAACGGGAGATCTCGCTCAGCAGCTCGGCACGGTCCACCGGGGGAACGCCCTGCTTCTGTGCTTCGCTGCTGTCGATGGCGCCGTACCAGTGGCGGGTGTCCATGACGGCGGCATTCTGCTCGATGATACGGAAATTCAGGCCGTTCTGGGCGGCAAAAGCAGCGGCACACATGCCGCCGTTGCCTGCGCCCACGATGACGATATCGGTATCCCGTGTCTCGGTGATGGCAGCCTCGTCGATGTCGGGCTCGGTGCCCAGCCAGTCGTTCTCGTCGCCGGTGGGCAGCTGAACGGAGGACACAACGGCCTCGCCCTTGGCCTGTGCATAGCAGCTCTTGGCAGCCTTCATGACGGCCTCGGAGGTGATGGTGGAGCCGGACACGCCGTCGATCTCGGCAGAACCGGCAGCCAGCAGCTGATCGCGCAGCTCGTCGGCAGCAGCAGCACCGATGGAAGCGGTCTCGCCGGAGGTGTCCACGACCACGTCGGTCACGGCGCTGTCGGAGAAGGTCATGGTGACCTTGACGGTGGAGGAAATGCCCTCGGCAGTGCCCTCATAGGTGCCGGGGATGTAGGTGCCGGTTGCACCGGAAGCGGCAGCGCTGCCGGAAGCAGCGGTGGAGGTGGAGCCGGAGGCTGCATTGCAGGCAGCCAGAGCACCGGCGGTGACACCGCTCATGGCGGCGGCAGCGGCGATCTTCAGAAAGCCTTTGCGGGAGATCTTGTTCATAGTGGTTTCCTTCTCTTTCTCTTCTTGTGTCTCTTTGCGATTTTTGGCCCTGCTCTGTGAAAAAATCTGCACAGAACCAACAAAAACAGTTTAGCATACCTGTGAAAAGTATGTCAATCAATTTGGGGGCACGGAACGCCTTAAACTTTGTTAAACATTTGGCGCAGGTACGGCCCGGTCAATGGAGAAAAATGCAGGCTCTGCGGGGATTTTTGCCAAAAACAATGCACGGAAACATTGCGCGGGTGTTGCGGTTATGTTACAATTGAGTTGCACACAGAAGCCGTCCAGCCACGACCGGCAGAACGGCAGCAAACGCTGTCACGGAAAGGGAGATTTTGGTATGAAGGTGGCAATGATCGGGCACAAGGACTTCCCGTCCCGTTCGGGTGGTGTGGAAGTCATGGTCGGCGGGCTGGCAACCAGCCTGGTCCGGCGCGGTTATGAGGTCACGGTGTACAACCGCGGCCTGCAGAAGGGGCACAATGTTTACACGACCGAGGGCGTGCAGGCCCGCCGCATCTTTACCGTTCAGAAGGCGTCGCTGAATGCCATGGTCTATTCGTTCCTGGCCACCTTTGACGCCCTGACGCGGGACTGCGATGTGATCCACTACCACGCCATCGGCCCATCGGTGCCGCTGGTGATCGCCAAGCTGTTCGGCAAGCACACGGTGTGCACCGTGCACGGGCTGAACTGGAAGGTGGACAAGTGGGGCGGCTTTGCCAGCGCCTACCTGAAGCTGGGTGAGCGGGTGGCCGCAAAGTATGCGGATGATCTGGTAGTGCTGTCGGAGAGCGAGTGGAACTATTTTCAGGAGAAGTACGATCGTACCGCCATTCTCATCCCCAATGCGGTGCAGATGCGCCAGCCACTGCCCTGCAACCTGATTCGCGAAAAATACGGGCTGGAAGCCGGGAGCTACATTCTGTATGTGGGCCGCATCTCGCCGGAAAAGGGCCCGCTGGACCTGGTGGAGGGCTATCTGAAAGCCCACACGGACAAAAAACTGGTGCTGGCCGGCCCCTTTGCGGAGACCGAGTACTGCACCACGGTGCAGAAGAAGATCGCGGGCAACCCCAACATCATCACGACGGGCTATGTGGTGGGCGACGCGCTGCTGGAGCTGTACAGCAACTGCGCCCTGTTCGTGCTGCCCAGCCACACCGAGGGCCTTTCGCTGTCGCTGCTGGAGGCGCTGTCGCTGGGGGTGAAGTGCCTCGTGAGCGACATCCCGGAGAACACCACGGTGACCGCCGACTACGGCACCGCGTTCCGCACCGAGGACACCGACAGTCTGGCCCGGGCACTGGAGCGGGACACCGCCCGGCCGCTCACGCCGGAACAGCGCGAGGCACAGGTGGACTATGTGCGCACCAACTTTGATTATGATGTCATGCTGGATCGGTACGAGGAAGTGTATCACCATGTGATCGGTGACCCGCTCAAGGAGATACCTTCGCAGGCCAAGGCACACCGCAAGGCCGCAGCCGCCCAGGGAGGCGCAGCATGATAAAGGAAGAACAGAACCCGGTCGGGCCGGTGCTGACCGCGGCCGAAAGCCGCCGCCGGGTGCTGCACAACATGTGCTCGTCGCTGTTGTACAACCTGTCGGTGATCCTGTTTGGCCTGCTGCTGCCGCGGCTGTACCTCACCAGCTTCGGTTCGGAGCTCAACGGTCTGGACAGCACCATCAAGCAGATCTTTTCCTGTCTGACTCTGCTGGAAGCGGGCGTGGGCCTGGCCTCGCAGCAGGCCTATTACCTTCCGGTGGCCGTGGGCAACCGGAAAGCCATCAACGGCATTTTTTCGGCTACGCATCACTATTACCGCCGCACCGGTATCGTGTATCTGCTGGTCACGGTGGTGTTTGCGCTGCTGTACCCCCTGTGCATCAACACAGTGCTGTCCTACGGCACCGTGAGCCTGATCGTGGTGTTCTACGGCATCCCGGGCATCGTGAGCTATCTGGTGCAGGGCAAATACCGCTCCTTTATGGAAGTGGAAGGCAAAAACTATGTGATCACCTACATCACCACGGCCACCATGGCGGCGGGCAACCTGCTGCGCATGCTGGCGCTGCTGTTTACCCGCAGCATCCTGTTGGTGCAGGTGACCTACTGCGTGCCTTCGGTGTTCCAGGTGCTGGTGCTTACGGCCTATATGCGCAAAAACTATCCGTGGCTCAACGCGCACGACACCCCCAATCTGGAGGCGCTGGCCCAGCGCGGCTCGGTGCTGGTGCATCAGCTCACGAGCATCGTGTTCAACAACACCGACACGATCCTGATTTCCAGCCTGTGCGGTCTGGCGTCGGCCAGTGTGTACACCATTTATATGCTGTTTTTCTCCAACATCGAAAAGCTGTTCTACTCGATCGTCAACAGCATCAGTTTTCGGCTGGGGCAGCTGTTCTATGTGGAGCCGGAAAAGTTCAAGCGGCTGTACCGGCTGTACGATGCCCTTTACCTTTCCGCGGCCTTTGCACTGTTCACGACCGTGGCTGTGTTCCTGATGCCCATCATCGCGCTGTACACGGCGGGTGTGACCGATGCCGAGTACCTCGACACCCGCCTGCTGGTACTGTTTACGGCGGTGGAGCTGCTGTCCAGCGCCAAGCAGCCGTTGGGGATGCTGCTGAACATCAGCGGCCGCTTTGAAGAGACCCGGCAGCAGGCCCTAATCGAGATGGGCATCAACCTGCTGGTGTCGGTGATGTCGGTGCTGCGGTTCGGCATCGCGGGCTGCCTGTTCGGCACACTGGCGGCGCACCTGTACCGCTATACGGCGTTGATCCTTTTTACCCGGACCAAAGTGCTGGGAGAGTCGCCGGTGGGCGATTTTGTGCGGCTGGGCGTCAACGGGCTGCTCTGCGTTGTGCTGCTGTACCTGCTGGGATTTGACCGCTGCTATGGCGGCGGCTACCTGATGGTGTGCCTGAAGGGTGCGTTGTTCGGGCTGTGGGTGCTGCCGCTGTTCCTTGTGGTGAACGCGGTGCTGGACTGGCGCAATGTGGACACCCTGCGCGGGCTGCTGCACACGCTTACGATCAAAAAAGGAGCGACGGAGGAAAAACACGATGCGGAATGAAGAAGCGATGTGCGAGGGCCTGCTCTCGGTCGTGATCCCGGTGTACAACATCCGGGACTATGTGGAGCGCTGTGTCCGCTCGGTGCTGGCGCAGCCGGATGTGCCGCTGGAAGTGCTCATCGTGGATGACGGCAGCACCGATGACAGCGGCGCGGTGTGTGACGCACTGGCGGCGGAGGACAGCCGGGTCACAGTGATCCACAAGCCCAACGGCGGCCTGTCGGACGCCCGCAATTACGGGCTGTGCCATGCACAGGGCGAGTATATCCTGTTCATGGACGGTGATGACTGGCTGGCAGAGAACGTTTGCCCCGGCCTGCTGCAGATGGCGCTGCAGGACCGGGCCGATGTGGTCATCGGCAAGGCGCATTTTCTGCGCGAGGAACCAGTGATGACCTGTTGGGAAGAAGCGGTGGAAAAAAACTTCACCTTTCACACAGTTTACACCGGTAAGGAGTATCTTTTGAAATGCCTGCAGACCGGTGGCCTGCGGGTGGAAGTGGGGCGGCACCTGTACCGCACCGGCTTTTTGCGGGCGAACGGCCTGCAGTTCTGCAAGGGCATCCTGCACGAGGACGAAGAGTTCACGCCGCGGGTGCTGCTACAGGCGCAGCGGGTGGTGCTGACCGGGCAGGAGATCTACTATTACGATAACTGCCGCGCCGGTTCCATCACGCACGCGGAAGGGTTGAGCACCCGCCGTGTTCAGGACCGGCTGCGCATCTACGACAGTCTGGCGGAGATCTACCGTACGGTGGCCCCGCGGGCGCTGCGCCGCCGCCTGCAGGATGACCTGTGCTGGAAGTATCTGGACTGCGCGGCGCGGTTCGATTGCAGGACCCTGCCGGGCTACCGCCCGCAGCGGCTGCGGATGCTGCAGTTTGCCTGCACGCCCCGCCGCCGGGCCAAGGCAGCGCTGTTTGCCTTCTCGCCGGAGCTGTTCCGGCGGGTGATGAATCATTGACCCATTGACGAGGAAAGGCAGAAGAGCATGGCGCAACATGCAAGAGTAAAACGAACGCCCCCGCCGGACGGCGCACGCCGCCGATGGTGGCAGAACCGGCTGCTGCAGCTGCTGGCGGCTTTTGTGCTGCTGTGCGGCGTGGCAGCTGCCGGACTGAAACTGTACACGGATTATACGAATAGTCATTTTCAGGTGACCTTTTACCGGGTGACCTCCAGCCATGTGTCGGAAAAGCTGCGGGTCCTGTTTTTGTCGGACCTGCACCTGCGGGAATACGGCGAGCACAACGAGGAGCTGATCCAGACCGTGCAGGAGCTGGACCCGGACCTGATCCTGCTGGGCGGTGACCTTGTCACCTTCCCGAACCCGGAGTATGAGAATATGCTTTCGCTGTGCCGCAGCCTTGCCGATGTGGCCCCGCTGTACGGGGTGCTGGGCAACCACGAAAGCGAGATGATCTACGGCGGGGTGGATGACCAGCTGGCCGAAAAATTTTCGGAGGCCGGGGTGCAGCTGCTGCGCAATGAGACCCGCACCATCCAGATCGGGGAAAACAACGTGGAGCTCATCGGGCTGGAAGGTGCCCTGAAGGACTTTTACAAATACGGTGCCAGCGACTGTGTGGAGAGCCTGAGCCGCCAGTACGACACCTTCCGCATCTGCATCAACCATGTGCCCATGGCCTTTGTGGACTACATGCAGGATGCGCCCTTTGACCTGGCGCTGGCCGGGCACACCCACGGCGGCCTGATCCGCCTGCCGGTGCTGGGGCGGCTGTATACCGCAGAGGAGGGGCTGTTCCCGGAGTATGCGGGCGGCATGTACCAGCTGGACAGCGGGGCACCCCTCATCGTGGGCTGCGGCCTGGGCGACTCCAACCAGATCCCCCGCGTATACAATCCGCCGGAGCTGGTTCTGGTGGATGTGAACTGGTACTGAGATGAACGAACTTGAAAGGAGGCCCGGAGACGTGGTGACAAAGATCAAGCAGATCTTCAAACAGGCTGTGCTGCGCTTCTGGAGCCTGCGGGTGCCGTTGATCGTGGTGTGCATCCTGCTCGCGGCACTGCTGTGCACCGCACAATATCAGGACAGCAGCCGGGTGGCCTCGGCCCAGATGACCCTGAACTACTCCGAGGCATCGCAGGGGCTCAACCCCAACCGCACCCGGTTTACGACTACCGACCTGACCTCCGACGAGGTGCTGCAGAGCACCCTGTACAACGCCGGACTGGAAGGTCAGATGACGGTGGAACAGCTGCGCAAGGCCATTACGGTGGAACCCACCGATGTGACCAACGTGAGCAGCTCGGAAAACTACATCACCACCAGCTGCAGCATCAGCCTGCAGCTGGAAGAACCCTGCCAGCACCTGACCGCAGCCACGCTGCTCCGGATCTTCTGCGGCAGTTACAAGGATTATTTCATGGAGCACTACGGCGAGAACCAGAGCGTGTTCTCCTGCACCATGCCGGATTACTTTGACACCGAGCCGTATCTGCGCCTCAAGAGCCTGACGCTGCGGGCCGACCAGCTGGACCGCTACCTCACGGCCCGTGTCAGCGAGAACAAGAGCTATCAGGACGCCACCACCGGCAACACCTTCCTGAGCCTGTCCAAGCAGATCCAGAACGTGATCAACTACGAGATCCCGCGCATCCAGGCCTATATCCTGCGGGGCGGCCTGTCGGCGGATGTTTCTTCCCTGACGGCCATGCTGCAATACAAGCTGCAGATCGAGCAGCTGGACTATCAGGAGCAGATGGCCTACTACAACTCCGACAATCTGGGCATTGGCCGGTACGATGAGAGCATGAGCGCCATCGTCATGATCCCCACGCTGGACGAGAACAGCGAGTTCTATATGTCCCGCACCAAAACGGCGCTGGACACCATGGCCAGCGACGCCGACGGTGCCCTGGCGGAGGCGACCTCCCATCAGGATGTGATCACCACCACCCAGTATGTGGTGCAGCAAATGCAGACCATGAGCGACCCGGCGGGTCTGACCACGGTGAACGCCATGCTGCAGGAACTGGAAACCACCATGGATCAGATCCAGCAGGCACTGCGGGTGACGGATGCCTCCTATATCATCTATAAGACCCAGAACTACCTGGTGTTCAACTATGCGGCCGGCTCCTTTGTGCAGCAGATCGGCCTCAAGCGGGTGATCGTGGAAATGGCAGTCTTTGTGGTGCTGTGCTTCGGCCTGTGCATGGTGCGCACCGCCCGGCAGATCCGGAAGGAGGAACAGCGTTGAAAAAGTTTGATATCCTGCGCTACCTCCGGCGGTTCTTTGCACTGGTGCTGGCCGTGACCATGGCGGGCACAGTGGTGGTGTACTGGTACTGCAAGAACAACCAGACCTACACCGCCAGTGTGAACATCAAGTACCTGCACGACGGCATCAAGGACGGCTTTGCCCCGGACGGCACCGCCATGAACGTGGATGAGATCTATTCTTCCAAGGTCATCTCGCAGGCCATGGAGAGCCTTGGGCTGCAAAGCGGCATCAACCTTGTGCGCTCCCACTGCACGGTGGAAGAGCTGATTCCGGACGACCAGAAGGCCCTGCAGGAAGCTCTCATCGACAAGGGGGAAGAGTCTACCTACTTCCCGGACGAATACAAGGTGACGCTGGTGGTGGACGGCAGCCTGGGTGCGAGCTACGCCCGCCGGGTGCTGGATGCCATCATCAGCAGCTATTCCACCATCTACACGGAGGAATATGTGGAGCTGCCCCTGACCATGAACCCCTCCAGCGGCCTGCTGAACAGCGGCTACGACTATTACGAGTGCGTGGACGCGCTGTCGGCCGACACCACCGAAGTGCTGAACTATCTGGAGGATAAAAAGACAAACTATCCCAACTTCCGCTCTTCGGTCACGGGTTATTCCTACGAGGACCTGTACGACATCTATAAGATGCTGTACGACTACGAGATCCCGTCGCTGTACGCGAATGTGATGACCGGGCCGCAGGTGCGCAACGCCGACAAGCTGTGCCGCAACCTGACCCAGAGCATCGAGAGCAGCGTGCAGAACGAGCAGGTGTATCAGGAGCGGGAAGCCTACCTCAGCGGCCTGATCCAGAACTACTCGGAGAAGAACCGCGACCTGATCAACTACCATTACCACAACGACGCCAACGACAGCGGCACCGACTACATCCTGAAGAACGTAGAGGCCTACGATGACAACCAGAGCAAGCAGATCACCTACGATTCGCTGATTTTGGAGTATGTGGAGATCGACAAGACCCTGCGCAGCAGCGCCATCCGCCGGGCCTACACCCAGCAGCTGCTGGACACCTTCCAGGCAGCCGGCGGGGTGGGCGGCGATGAGGCCTCCCATGCCGCGATCGAGTCGGAGATCAACAAGTACGAGCAGACGCTGGTGGACTACTACCAGATCGTGAACCAGACCAGCATGGAGCACAACCGCTCCCTGAGCGCGGACTATCTGCAGACCACCAGCTCCACCAGAGTGTGGCCCAGCATCAACACCAAGCTGTATCTGGCCATCGGCTTTGTATTCTTCTTCCTCGTGGGCTGCGCACTGGCCGTTGTGGTGGGCCGTTCCCGCGACTTTGTGGAATACTTTATGTATGTGGACAAAAAGACCGGTCTGCCCAACCGCGACCGTGTGGATGCCATGATGGCACGGCTGGAAAAGCAGGGCCTGCTGCCCAGCCACTTTACCTGCATGTACTTCCAGTTTACCAGCCTGAACCATCTCTCGCGGGAGTATGGTTACTCGGTGGGCAACCATGTCCTGCGGGACTTTGCCGGGCTGGTGGCGGCCCTTGGCACCGAGGAGAGTTTCATCGGTTCCAACGGTGCGGGCCAGATCGTGGGCTTCTTCCGGGAATGCAACGCCGTCAAGGCGGAGGCCATTCTGGAAGTGCTGGACGAGCAGATCCAGGAGTACAACAGCCTGAACCCGGATTACGCCATCGAGTACAGGGCAGCCAGTGCCACCTCGGATGACGAAAAGGAATTCAACATCCGGGATCTGCTGCGCTGCGCATTCAAGAAGCTGCGGGATGCCAATAAGCCGCAGCCGGAGACCGCACACGAGACGGTGTAAAAAAGATAAGGGGGCGGCAGTCATGCTGCAGAATCAACGGGCCTGCCAGCTCGTCCGTTCCAAAACCGGCTGTGAGCCGCTGGCACTTGCCGTGGCGTGGGGTGCCCGCACGGCGGGCCGCTGTGCCGCCGGGGTGCTGGGAGCCGTGAAGCATCAGCGCTTTTCCGACCAGCAGCTGGAGACCTTTGCCGCCCGCGCGCCGGGCATCTGCCCGAAGCCGGTGTGCGATGCCGGGGAGCCCTGCCCGCTGCCGCCGCAGGACGATGCGGTGGATGTGTCGGTGATCGTGCCGGTGCACAACGGGGAGCGCTTTTTGCGCGCCTGTCTGGACAGCATCCTGCACCAGAACACCACTCGCCGCCTGCAGGTGCTGGCGGTGGAGGACGGCTCCACCGACGGCAGCGGGGCCATTCTGGCCGAGTACGCCCGGCAGGGAGGGGTCACCGTGCTGCACCCGGAGCAGGGCGGCAGCGCGGCCCGCGCCCGCAACACCGGTCTGGCCCGGGCGGTGGGCCGCTGGGTCCTGTTTGTGGATTGCGATGACTGCCTGCTGCCGGACGCAGTGGAGACGCTGCTGGCGGCGCAGGCGCGCACCGGGGCGGATATCGTGCAGGGCGGCTGGCAGTATTGCGACGAAGCCGACACCCGCGGTGCGGTGCAGCAGTACGCAGAAGCGTGCTACACCGGCCCCCGGCGGCTGGATGTGGTGGAGCTGCCCGGCACCCCCTGGGGCAAGCTGTACCGCCGGACCCTGTTTGAACGGGTACGGTTCCCCTCCGGATACACTTGTTTTGAGGATGCCATGATCCATTTCTGGGTCTTTCCGCGGGCGAAGTGCATTGCTTCGACAAAACCTCTGGTATATTTGTGGCGCAAAAATACAATGGGACTCACCGCGACCTCCCAGAATCCTGGGACATCAATGGGAGAGACGATATCGGTCGCCAGAATACGGCCAAAGCATTGCAGGCCTACTGGGTGGCTGAAGAAATGCTGGACGGTGCGGTGCGTCTGGGCCTGCCGCAGGATGCGCTGTTTGCCTGCAACCTGATCCTGCAGCTGGCCAATTACTGCTATGTGTGTGTGGCCGGTCTGCCGGAGGCGGACCGGCAGACGGCCTTTGCCTGCTGCTGCCTGCTGTACCGCCGGTGGGCAGCGAAGCTGCCGGACCCCCGGACGCTGCCCTATGCCGTGCGGCTGGCGCAGCGGGCGCTGGAACAGGCGGACTATGGGCTATGGCAGCTGCAGGGCAGACTGTTCCAGCTGATCAACTGACCGGTTTACACCGGCACGGAAAGCGAGGTGGACCGCGTGCAGGATGTTTCCAAGATCCTGACCCGGAAATATTACGGCAAAAAAGACCCGTTCCGCAGCCGGGAGTTCCGCCAGCCCCGCTGGATGGAACTGCTGGCGGTGCTGCTGTTCACCGTGTCCGGGCTGGGCGAAGGCAAAAGCATCAATGTGGTGCTGGGCGGTCTGCCCAAGGCGGTGACGCTGGCCTTTGTGGGGCTGGCCGGGCTGGAGTTTTTCATCCGGGGTGATTTTGACCGGTTGAAAAAACTGGCCGGGCCGTCCGGGCTGTACATCCTGTATCTGGCGGTGCTTGCCGCCTGGTCCATGTTCATCTGGGTGCGCAACTTTACGGCCTTTGCCTCCATCACCCGCGGCGTGGAAAAGATCCTGTATCAGAGCATCGCCACGGTGGTGGCCATCTGCTGCGTGTACCTGTACGGGCGGTTCAGCATCGACCTGTTCACCATCGGCATCTGCTGCGCAAACCTCTTCATCCTGTTCAGCGAGGTGCCCGCCTATGGTGTGGGCGAGAGCGTGAGCTCCCTGCTCACCAGCATTCTGTCGCTGGGCAACAACACCTATGGCTATGCCGAGCGGCTGGAGATCCACGAGGTGACCTTTCTGGAGGGCATCTTTGTGCTGTACTACCTGTTCTTTTCGCCAAAAGAAACCAAGCAGCAGCGCACCCGCAACTGGGTGCTGGCGGGCTGCTCCTTCTTTTTTGTACTGGCGGGCATGAAGCGCATCCTGCTGCCGGCGCTGGTGGTCTCGGCCTTTTACATCTGGGTGCTGCGCCGCAGCCATGCCAAGGAAAAGCTGATCATGCTCACCGGCGCGGCCTGGGTGACCCTGTTCTGGGTGTATCTGTATCTGGTGCACACCGGGGCCATCTCCCGGCTGCTGAACGCTGTGGGCATCAACATGATGGGCCGCGATTACATCTGGAGCCTGGCCAAGGACTACTATCAGTTTTCGCCTACCTTCATCGGGCTGGGGTTCGAGGCGGTGGACGCCATGGTCACCCGCTTTTATGAGATCGGCCTCATTGATGTGGCCTACCCACTGCACAACGACATCCTCAAGGTGTTCGTGGAGCTGGGGTTTCCGGGGCTGTGCTTCTGGTGCGCGTTCCTGTACCTGATCCTGCCCTGGTACTGGACCAAACGCTACGGGCCCGAGGCCGGCATCCTGTATTTCGCCATCCTCAACCCGCTGTCCATGACCTACCTCACCGACAACACGGCCTTTTATTTCTGGTGTACCATGGGTCTGCGCATGATCCCGCTGGCGGTGTGCTGCTTTGCAAAGCCGACGAAGGGCCCTGCCGCCCAAAAACAGACATGGCAGCCGCCCTCGGCGCAGGAGGTGCAGCGGCGCATCCGGGCACAGTACCGGGAGAAAGGAAGTTCTTCATGATCCATATCCTGCAGTCGGTCAGCAACATGGACCGGGGCGGCATCGAGTCGATGCTGATGAACTATTACCGGCATCTGGACCGCACGCGGTTCCAGTTCGATTTTCTGGTCAACAAGAAAAAGCCCGGCTTTTTTGATGACGAGATCCGCGCACTGGGCGGGCGCATCTTCCAGAGCCCGGGCGTAGCCCCGCAGAGCTACCCGGCCTACCTGCGCTCTATGCAGCAGCTGCTGGCCCAGCACCCGGAGATCAAGGTGCTGCACGCCCACAACGAGGCCATGCAGCTTTTTGCGCTGGAAGGCGCTAAAAAGGCGGGCCTGCCGGTGCGCATCGCCCACGCCCACAACACCCGTCTGCCCAAGGACGCCAAGCTGCCGATCAAATGGTTCTGCAAACAGTTCATTCCCGGCGCGGCCACCGATTACTGGGCCTGCGGGCGGGAGGCCGGCATCTACTACTTTGGACAGAGCGCGTGGGATGCCCGGGGCGTGATCCTGCGCAACGCCATCGACCTGGACCGCTTTGGCTACCGGCCGGAGGTGCGGGCAAAGCTGCGGGCAGAATATGGCCTGAACGATAAGCTGGTGGTGGGCTGTGTGGCCCGCCTGATGGCGCAGAAGAACCACACCCGCCTGCTGGACATCTTTGCGGCCCTGAAAAAGGTGCGGCCGGACAGCTGCCTGCTGCTGGTGGGCGAGGGCGAGCTGCGGGCTGAGCTGGAAGCCAAGGCCGCCCGGCTGGGCATTGCGCAGGATGTGAAGTTCCTGGGCGTGCAGAGCGACACCTCCGTCTGGTATCAGGCCATGGATGTGTTCGTGATGCCCTCGCTGTTTGAGGGCCTGCCCGTGGTGGGCATGGAAGCGCAGGCGTCCGGTCTGCCCTGCGTGTTCTCCACCGGCGTCACCGAGGAAGTCCTGCTGCGGCCGGACAGCTGCCGCATTTCGCTGGAACAGCCGGACGAAGCATGGGCCGCAGTGCTGAAGGATGCGGACCGCAATCTGCCCGACCGTGCGCAGGCGGCGGCACAGGTGCGGGATGCCGGGTATGACATCCGGCAGGAGACCCTGCGCCTGCAGCAGCTGTACACCGGCCTGATCGCCAAAAGGGGTGCCGCACATGCCTGAGATCAGTATGATTGTTCCGGTTTATAACGTAGAGCAATATCTCCCGGCGGCACTGGACTCTCTGCGGGCCCAGACCTGCCCGGACTGGGAGGCCATTCTGGTGGACGACGGCTCCCCGGACGGCTGCGGGGCGCTGTGTGATGCGGCCGCCCGGCAGGATGCCCGCTTCCGGGTGATCCACCAGAAGAACGCCGGGGTCGGCGCGGCCCGCAATGCCGGGTTGGCTGCAGCCCGCGGCACCTATGTGCAGTTTCTGGACAGCGATGACGCACTGGAGCCCCAGATGGTGGAGGTGCTGTGCCGCACGGCCCGGCAGACGGACGCCGACCTGATTTTGTTCGGCAGTTACGATGACCGCTATGCGCCCGATGGCACCCGGGTGAGCAGCACGGAGGTCGCACCGGTGCTGGAAGGGGTGTATCGCGGCGACCCTTGCCCGCAATTGTTCCCGCAGCTGTCGGCCATGTCGCTGGTCACGCGGCAGCTGTTCCGCCGCCGCTGCATCGAAGAGGGCAACTGCCGCTTTACCGATTACAAGATCGCGGAGGACGCGCTGTTTTTCGTGTCCTTTTACCGGCAGCACCTGCACTGTGTGGTGGGCATCCCGGAAAAGCTCTACCGCTATAAGCTGCGTGCCTCGGGTTCGGCCTCCCAGAGCTACCACCCGGAGCGCCTGACGGATAACTTTTACCTCTCGGACGCGGTGGAAGCCGTGGCAAGGGACTGGGGCCTGAACGACGACCCCGCCTGCCGCCGGGCCGTAAACCACAGCCGGGTGCTGGACCTGCAGCTGGGCATCAAGAACATCTGCCTGGGGCCGCTGAGCTTCCGGCAGCGCACCGCATGGCTGCGGCAGGCATTGCGCATCCCGGCGGTGCGAGCCGCTGTGCGGGACATGCCCCTGCAGGACGCCCGCAGCCGCAACGACCGCATCAAACAGGGCATCCGGGACGGTTGCCTCATTCAAATTGTGTACAGCATCGCCGCCTGGTTTGCCATCTGGCTTATCAAGCCCTTTGCCGTCGGCCTGGTGCTGGGCGATGCCGACCCGGCCGTAACGGCGGGGGCGCTGGACTATCTGGCGGTCATCAGCACGCTGTTTGTGATTCTGGGCTTCCTGATGATCTTCCGCAACACGCTGCAAGGTTTGGGCTACAGCACCATGGCGGTCATCTCCGGCGTGGGTGAGCTGATCGGCCGCAGCTTTGGCGGCTGGCTGGCCTTGCACGGGCTGGGCTTTTTGGGCATCAGCCTGGCCAACCCCATCGCCTGGGGCTTTGCGCTGTGCTACTGCGCATTTATGGTAACGCGGATGCTGCGCAAAGAGGATAAGCAGGCGGAAAAATAAGTAATAAAGGCTCCCCTCAAGGGGAGCCTTTGCATCCACCGCACCTATTTTGCACTGCCCAAAAACTACTTTTTAGCCCCTTATATACTATAAAACTAGAAAAACACCCCAGTGTTTTTAACTGCTTATAACTGTTTTTACAGTTATAAAAACAGTTAAAATTAACATATCTATGCAATATATTGAACTGTTTATCTAGTTGTAGAGTTTTATCTACGCGCGCGCGGCCTCCAAGGTCAGCTGCTCGATGATGTTTTCGGGGACTTTCTTTGTGTCATACCAAATCGCATAAGCACCTTTATGCCCTTGGCGAATCGTGGCATTTTCGAGGCCCATTTTCTTGGCTGCTTTTCGCAGAATGGATTCACTAATAACCTCCTTTTTAGCGTCGGCAATAGCAATGGATGTCTTCACCCAGCCTGTGTTATTTGTCAGCTCGCCCAACAATGCCACGGCGCGATTCCCAACGACCGGCTCTGGCCCTCTCGTGTTGCCGCCCGCCTGTGCCCGCAAGATCTCATCCGCCGTTAAAGCACATTCGTCCATGATTTCCACCCCGCCATCGTGGATGGAAAACTTGCGGCTGGGGCCGGGCGGGCCCAGGCTGCTTTTATCCTGGGCAAAGACGCGCAGGCTGCGGTCGTCCGGGTCGCAGCCTACAAAAATGATGCTTCGCGCTGCGTTGCGGAAGTCGCTGGAGCCGAGGATGCGGTCGCTGGCTGAGCCGCCGGACAGGTTGGGCTTGCTGATGTGGCTGACCAGCATCACCGCGCAGTGGTAGCGGGCGGCGAAGTTTGCCAGGTGGTCCATCATGGGGCGCACGTCGGCGGCCTGGTTCATGTTGGCGTGCTTTTCGAGGTAACTTTGTATGGGGTCGAACACCACCAGCGACGGACGGCATCCGGGGCGGCTGGCCAGCGCGTCCAGACGGGCGTCGCACATGGTCAGCGCCGGGGTATCGGCCATTTGCTGCATGATAACGATGTTTTCTGGGTCGGCGCCCAGAGATTCCAGCCGCGGCGAAAGCACGATGTGGGGGTCGTTCTCCTGGGTAAAATAATACACCAGGCCGGGCGTACCGTCCCTGGTGGCACGGCCGGTGCTGATGTCGGCGGCCCATTTCAGCGCCAGCCAGGTCTTGCCCATGCCCGCCACACCGGCCAAAATGGTGATGGCATCCAGCGGCAGATACGGCTCGATCAGGTACTCGGCCTGCCGCGTTTCCACGTCCGCCATGGGCGTGAAGCCAAGCTCCTGCATGGCCTGGCGGCGCAGCGCCATCCGCGCGATCTTCAGGCAATAGCTGGGGTCGGCGTCAAACTGAGATGTATAATTGTCTCGCCGGTCGGCGTACTCCTGCTCGCTGATGCCCAGCTGCAAGGCCCGCGTGCGCAGCAGCATCATGCGGCGCAGGCGCTCCTCATCGGTGGAAACATTGCAGGCATCGAAAAAAGAAAGCGGAGCCAACAGGCACGTTTTGTCCATGCTGTTGATCTTCGCATCGAACATCTGGGCTTCAAGTGTTAATTCATTGGGCTGCATGGGGTCCTCCTTACACAAATGTTGTTGAATACACTACTTATAGTAGTATTATAACGCGCGGGCGCTGTACTGTACAATGAAATACCGCTGAAAATTTACTGCAATCTTACTGCAGGAATTTTTAGCGGATTTTTTGTTGGCAGGTCTTGTTATGGGACTGAAAAAATAAAACCTGCCAAAGTGTATTGACAACTATTGGTAGTTGTACTATGATGGGTGTACTGACAAGGAGAACGGCAAAACAAAATCGGACACTGGAAAGGAGACATTTGGGAAAATGACGTACAAGGAAAAGGTGGCATGGCTGCAGCGATACCTGAAGGCGCGGGAGAAGGCGAACTTTCTGGGAGGCTGCGTGCAGGAGATGGAGGCCGAGGCACAGGGCATGCGCACCCGGCTGGACGGCATGCCCGGGGCCGGGCGGGACACGGCGCGGCTGGCGCGAAGTGTAGAAAAGGTCGAAGAAACGCGTAAAATGTGGAACGACCAATTGGACCGCTGCGGCGAGCTGCGCATCGAGCTGGTGGCCGAGCTGGCGAAGATCCAGCATCCGCTGGCACAGGAGGTGCTGCGCCGCCGCTACATGAACGGCGAAAGCTACGCCGAGATCTGCGACGCGCTGGCCCTGGTGGAGCGCCGCGTTTACCAGCTGCACCGCCTGGGCGTGAACAAGGTGTGCGAGCCGGAGAACGGTGGGTGAAAGGAATTCAGTAAGATTTCAGCGCGATTTCATTGCAAAGTACAACTAAACGTGGTAGAATGGTAACATCAAAACTCGTGGAAGGGCAGCCGCCCCGCCGCGGGTTTTTTATTTTGCGTTTTTGCCGGAAGGGGGCCGGGAATGGACCGGGTAACAGAGGAAAACGTCATTGCCGAGCTGGCGGGCATTGCGTTTGATAACGGTTGTAATGATGGTTGTGGTTTGGTTGTTAAAACTGCCGATAAACTCCGGGCGCTGGAGCTGCTGTATAAATATCTTGGCCTGGGCGACCGGGGCGGCGGGGTTGATAAGGTCGTGATTGTGGATGATGTGTGATTTTGGCGGTCGCTTTCGGTGTTCCGCCACCATGCGGCCCGGCTATTGAAAGGAGTAACGAAACAAATGGACATTCATCTCAAAGAAACAATTCCAAAAGTATTCCAACCGATCCATAAGGCTGTGCAAAACGAGGGCATACAGGAAGTCGTGGCCAAGGGCGGGCGCGGGTCGGGCAAGTCCAGCTACCTGTCGCTGGAGCTGGTTTTGCAGCTGCTGCGCCACCCGGACTGCCATGCGGTGGTGCTTCGCAAGGTGGCAGGCACGCTGCGCAACAGCGTGTATAACCAGGTGGTCTGGGCTATCGATGCGCTGGGGTGTACGGCCTGCTTTCGCTGCACAGTTTCGCCGATGGAATGTACTTATTTGCCTACCGGACAGAAGATCCTCTTTTTCGGCCTGGATGATGCCGGCAAGTTGAAAAGTTTAAAGCTTCCCTTCGGCAGCGTCGGCATCTGCTGGTTCGAGGAGCTGGACCAGTTCGACGGCCCCGAGGAGGTGCGCAATGTGGAGCAGAGCATTTTCCGCGGTGGCAGCTACAGTTTGACTTTAAAAAGTTTTAACCCGCCCGCCATGGCACGCAGCTGGGTCAACCGTTACGCGCTGGAAAAACGGGATGGAAAATTGGTGCATCACTCCACCTATAAGGACCTGCCCCGCGCCCTGCTGGGCGAGCGCTTTTGGGCCGACGCCGAGCATCTGCGCGCCACCAACCCCGAGGCCTACCGCCACGAGTACGGCGGTGAGGTGGTGGGCAGCGGTGCGGCCGTGTTTGCCAACCTGCAGCTGCGCGCTGTGCCGGACGAAGAAATTTTGACCTTCGACCGAATTTATCACGGCGTGGACTGGGGCTGGTGGCCCGACCCGTGGGCCTACAATGCCTGTGCTTACGACCCGGCGCGGCGCAGGTTGGTGATTTTTGACGAGCTGACGCGGTTTCGCTGCCCCAATGCGGACACGGCGCAGCTTTTGATCGAGCGTGGTGTGGGCGGCGACGAGGGCGGCTTTTTGATCGCTGACGGCGCCGAGCCGAAGTCCTGCGCGGATTACCGCGCCGCCGGCCTGCCCTGCCGCGCCGCCCGCAAAGGCCCCGGCAGCCTGCGCGAAAGCATGAAGTGGCTGCAGAGTTTGGGCGAGATCGTGATCGACCCGGCGCGATGCCCCGACACCGCCCGCGAGTTTGGCGAGTACGAATATGCAAAAGATGCACGTACAGGCGAGGTTTTGGGCGGATACCCCGATGCGGGGAACCATCATATCGATGCGGTGAGGTATGCGGTGGAAAGTGTCTGGCGGAGACGCGGGACGTGAACTTTTGGCTTGTGGCCGGGCGGCTTTCGGCGTTCTGCCGCCGGGCAGGGCCGAGCGGCATGCAACATACATACAAAAATAGCAAAAGGAGTGACAAAATGCAGACTTATTTGGAGCAGGCGTTTGGAAAGAGCGATTGTTCGTCGGTGAAGATGCGTGGGGCGGTGCGGGAGTGGATGGACTTATATTACGGCGCTTCCCGCAGCGGCGAGGACGGCAGTGCGCGGCTGGCTGTGCTGATCGTATCGAAACTATGCAGAACGGTTTTTGCCGAGTACGACGTGCATCGGGACAAACACGACGATTGGGCGCAGGAGTGTTATACGGACGCCCTGAACAAGGTGGCAAAAACAGCGATGCAGTATGCTTTAATCGGCGGCGAGTGCCTTTTGAAGGTGGTGGACGACCATTTTGTGCCGATCCGGCGCGATTGCTACCTGCCGCTGGGACGCGACGACCGGGGCAATTTGACCAGCGTAGGTATGATGCAGACGCTGTACGAGAACGGCAAAAAATATGTACTTTTGGAGCGCCGCACCGACATGGAGGACAACACGCTGATCGAAAATCGGCTGTTTGAGGTCAACGGCCAGGCGTTGGGACGCCGCGTTCCGCTGGACACGCTGACGGCCTGCAAAATGCTGTCGGACGATGAATTTTTGCCCAACGTGCCCTGCATGGGGCTGGCCGTGCTGCGG